>ERZ773208.390-NODE-390-length-42186-cov-18.888894_pt1 | contig 42186 bp, 37 predicted proteins | sample MGYA00581006_ERZ773208 | MGnify/ENA primary metagenome ERZ773208 (study PRJEB29015, sample SAMEA2737793) | human gut metagenome | biome: human gut; feature: human-associated habitat; material: faeces | place: China | collected 2012 ... | reverse complement strand
TTGACCAGAGCTGTCGCTACATCTTGTAGCGTGCTGAGTTAAGTCGATAAGCATTAAATGGAATATTGGTTGAAGAAGATATAGCACAAGTTGGCGATACTTTGAAGATTGCGGGCAGAGCTTTCGATGGCAGCACATTTGATGTGGAAGCCGTTGTGGTAGGCACATACAATAGGTCTGATTTAATGGAGAATAGCCCGGTTGTTCCCGGAAGTCCTTACTTCATTATGACTTATGATACAGCAAAAAAACTGACAGGGATAACAGAGCAGACGGGTATTCTGGCAGTCAAAAATTCAGACGGACGTTTTGATGACGTTTTGACCGCAGTTCAGGAGATTGCGGATAAAAACGGAAAAATAGAAGTAAATTCGATTGAGCAAACGATTAAAAATATTCAGCATCAATACAGAGCCTCTATAAACGCTCTGTATATGGCCTCTGCTATTCTGTTTGTCTTTGGCAGTATCAGTCTTATGAACATGCTTATGGTTGATTTCCAGAGCAGAAAACGTGAGTTTGGTTTGCTTGAAGCCGTTGGAACAACGCAAAAACAGTTGAAAATAATGCTGAACAGGGAAATTGGAATCTACCTTGGAGGTTCATTAGTAATATCCCTTGTATGCGGAAGCATTCTAAGTGTAATTGCTTGTAGGAAATTAGATGCGGCAAATCATTGTATTACGCTGGAACTGCCGTGGCTGTTCCTGTTGGCTTTAATTGCTGTTCTGACAGTTATATATTTAATCTTTACCGCATACGCCAAAGCTGAATTAAAGAAAGCGGAAATTCTGCCTGCCATACGCGAAGAATAGCAGTACATCAGCGGAGCAACCAATAAATGTTGCTTCGCTGATTTCAACTTTATCCGATTTCCTTGTAATGTCCGAGTTTTGTAACAATTCAGCCTGATTTTCTGTCGAACGCAAAGTTACTTCGGACATTTGTGTAACATTTGAATTGTATTATAATTCTCAGAAAGACGAATAGATTGTTATCAAACTGCCGGGCGACGGCAAAAGAAAAAAAGCCGCCGTACAGCAGTCCTATCAACACGCCTATATGAAGCGGCGGCTTTGAATTTCAGAGCCGCCGTTTCTTTGCGCTTGCACAAACCAATGACGACTTGCAGGGACACGGTAGCCGATTGGAGGTTAATTTGCCGTGTCCTTTTCTCTTTTTCGCAGTATCCATGATCTGCACCAGTTAAAAAAAGTGTAGCTCCTCCATCGGAGCCGTCTGGCTTCGGATGTGAACTATACCATGTAAGAAATTGTCTTTATAAAACATTTCTGCGCCCAGCAGGTCCGTTGAGACTTGCTGGGCGTTTTTTGCTGTTTTCTGAGGACAAACCCGCCTCAAAAAAATTTTTTGAGAAATTTTCAAAAAGGAGGCGTTTAGCGGGCAGCGCACAGCGTTGCCGGTGTCATGTTGGCGGAAAGGGACAGAACCACCACATCCCCCACAGAAAGGGGGTGAGAAGATGGAAGCTATCCCCCGCGATTATGGCGAACAGTGCCGGTTTGATGCTTTTTGCAAAACCATACTGCGAAATGAGGCCCGAAACTACCACCGGGATATGAAACGCCAGCGCGACCGTGAAATGTCGTTCAGCGTTCTCCCGCAGGCAGAATTGGACAAGCTCTGCACCGTAGATCATTACCCCAGCGATGACTTTGTGTTTTCGTCACATGGCTATGATTTACATATCGACAATGAGCTTGTGGCCGTCGCATTTGCCGAACTGCCCCAGCAGGCGCAGAGCATTTTGATTTTGCACTGTGTTCTGGAAATGGCAGACGGCGAGATCGGCGCACTCATGGGAATGTCCAGAAGTGCCATCCAGCGGCACAGGACTAAAACGCTGAAAGAGCTGCGAACAAAATTGATGGCGTTGATGCCGGAGGGAGGTTAGACGCGGATGAAAAATCCCAACTACAAAGGCATTGAGCTTTTGCCCCTTTCGGTGATCGAGGCCGCCCGCGCCGGTGATGCCGAGGCCGTGGAACGAGTATTGCGGTACTACGAGGGTTACATCAACAAGTTATGTACCCGGACGCTTTACGACGAATACGGCCAGCCTCATATGTGCGTGGACGAGTACATGAAGCGCCGTCTGGAAATCAAGCTCATTTCTTCCATCGTCACGATACCGTGACGAACCGGCCCCCGGAGACTGAAACAGCTTAACCCTTTCCCCGTTTCTCACCTCTGATGCGGGCCGTTGGCAGCACCTTGAAAAAGAAAGCCCGATGGGAGGCCACCGGCGCAGTATAGGGCAACGGACACATTCTGTATGTTTCGCGTCGGTGGATGCGCCATGACCTCATATCCTATGAGTGAGCGAGAACCATCTACACCGAGAGTTGGCAGCTCACAAGCAGCGGCGCATACGCTAACGATACTCCCGCGTTGAACGCCCACACAGCATTGCGCGGCGCACCCACAAGCATGGGCCGAGGTGAAACTCCTGTGGAGCTGATGCCATCAGCCGTCCGTTTCTTGCCCATTTATTCATCTTTCATGGTGGCATGGAATGATAGTTTATGCTGCCGCTTGAAGAAAGGGAGGTGAATCATGGCAGGCGAAATTGAAGTTCAGGTAAAAGATAAATTTTGCCTTACCATTGATGAAGCATCGGAATATTTCAATATTGGTGAGAAGAAAATGCGAAAGCTGGTAGCCGAGAATATGGATTCTGGCTTTGTGATTCAGAATGGAGTAAAGGTTTTGATTAAGCGGAAACGCTTTGAAGCCTTTCTGGATGACTTATCGGCCATCTGATCTTTCGCTGATGATAAAAGCATTTGCTATACGCGCTTGAAGATCATATATTCTGCCTTTTGGCTCCGAGTTTTGCTTCATTTAGCAATAGAAAAAGGGCCTCCGCTATGATATACTGTTAGTATATCGCGCGGAGGCTCTTTTCACAGAAAGGAGCATGAACGGTGAGCGAGAAAAGACGAGATAACAGAAATCGTATTCTTCGCAACGGAGAGAGCCAACGCAAAGATGGACGATATGCGTTCAAATATATCGACGCAACAGGAAAGCCCCAGTTTGTTTATAGCTGGAAATTGGAGAAAACGGATAAGCTGCCAACGGGCAAGCGGGACGATCTTTCTCTGCGGGAGAAAGAAAAACTGATTCAGAAAGATATTGACGATCAGATTGTACCTCGCGGTGGTGAAATGACTGTGGAGGAACTGGTAAGAAAATATCTCATGCAGAAAACAGGCGTCCGGCATAATACCGAGGCCAATTACAACTTTGTCCTCAATATCATCAAGAAAGAGGAATTCGGCAAGCGCCGGATTGACAAAGTGAAGCAGTCTGACGCGAAATGTTGGCTGATAAAGTTGCAGCAGGACGGCAGAGGTTACAGCTCCATTCATTCTATCAGGGGTGTTGTCCGACCAGCCTTTCAGATGGCCGTCGATGATGATTTGATACGCAAGAATCCATTTGAATTTCAGCTTGCCACCGTCGTAGTCAACGACAGCGTGACAAGGGAAGCGATTACCAGAAAGCAAGAAAGAGCGTTTCTTGAATTTGTGGCGAGTGACAAGCATTTTTGCAAATATTATGATGGTATCTATATTCTGTTTAAGACCGGGCTTCGGATTTCCGAGTTTGTGGGTTTGACGCTGGCGGATGTGGATATGAAAAATCGAAAGATCAACATTAGCCATCAGTTACAGCGGAAGCGGAATATGGAGTATGTCATCGAGGACACCAAGACAAGCAGCGGTACACGGGTTATCCCTATGACGGATGATGTGTATGAGTGCTTCAAGCGCATCATTGCCAACAGGAAAAAGCCCAAAGTCGAACCGATGATTTGCGGCAAAAGTGGATTCCTCTATTTGGATAAAAACGATATGCCGATGGTGGCCCTACATTGGGAAAAGTATTTCCAGCATATTTGCGAGAAGTACAACAGCATCTATAAAGTGCAGATGCCGAAGATCACGCCGCACGTTTGCAGACATACGTTCTGCTCGAACATGGCAAAAAGCGGAATGAACCCCAAGACGCTTCAATACATCATGGGTCATTCTGACATTGGCGTGACGCTCAATACTTATACGCACATCGGATTTGAGGATGCGCAGGAGGAATTGCAGCGAGTAGCCAATGCTGAGTAGTTACTACTTTTCGCGGTAGAGGGATTTCAGCGGGTATGCGATACGGAAAAAATGAAAACGGCAGAAAATTCCCGGTACAATCCGTACTCTTGTTGCAGGGCAAGGATTTGCGGCAAAGCTCTGCCATAGAATTTCGCCATATATCGCAGAAAAGGGCCAGTAGTAAAACACGATTTTAGGCCCAATTTACTACTCGTTGTACTACTTTTGCTGGCAAAGATGTGCGAATTTATGCTACGATATGCCAAGTGAACGAGCATCGGGCCATTTGAGAAAATGCCTGAAAATCAAGGAAAATCAGTAAATTCAAGAGGTTTAGATAGATGATAAAAATACTTTTCGTGTGCCACGGCAATATTTGCCGCAGTCCTATGGCGGAGTATATTCTAAAGGACATGGCCGTGCGGGCGGGAGTGGCCGACCGGTTTGAGATCGACTCCGCCGCGGTGAGCCGGGAGGAGATCGGTAACCCCGTCTACCCGGCTGCACGCCGGGAATTGGGACGGCACGGCGTTTTCTGCGGCGATCACACCGCACGGCAGGTGACCGCCGCGGACTTGCGGCATTTCGACCGGATCTATTATATGGATAGCAGCAACGCCCGGCTCCTGAGGCGGCTGCTTCCCGACGACCCGGAGAAGATCCGGCCGCTGCTTGACCGGGACGTGGCCGATCCCTGGTATACGGGGGATTTTGGCAAAACATGGGACGACCTTGTAGAGGGCTGCACTCAGATTATGGAGGAATTTGGATGAATCAGGAAATCTTAGAGGAAAAGCTGGCGGAGCTGCCCCTGTACTGCTACCAGTTCTTCGATCCACAGGAGCTGGAATTCTCCCAGCGCGTCCGGTGGATCTGCGAGCACGAATGCCCCATGTACGGCAAAAGCTGGGCGTGCCCTCCCGGCGTCGGCAGTGTGGAGATGTGTCAGGAAAAGTGTATGCGCCACAAAAACTGCCTGATGATCGCCACCGTCACAGAGGTTTCCGACATCGCCGACATCAACCAGACCCTCGCTACCCGCGCCGACCACGAGGACATCACCAACCAGGTGGGCGGCTTCTTCCGGGAACAGGGCGTGGAACCTTATATATTGTCCACGGAATCCTGCGCCATCTGCCCCCGGTGCGCCATCGAGGACGGCCTGCCTTGCCGCCACCCGGAGCGGATGCACCCCTGCGTGGAAAGTCAGGGCATCAACATTATTCCCACGCTGGAGCGCTGCGGGATCGAGTTCCAGTACGGGGACAATGTTGTTACGTGGATTTCTTTGCTGCTTTTTTGAAAAAATGCCGGGGCAGTGCCGTATCAATGCGGCGCTGCCGGGATTTTTTTGTATTTGCCTATTGACAAAGGGAGAAATGAGATGTATACTGATATCAACAAATGAGCGTATGCTCATATATACATTTAATTAGGGAGGCATTCCCATGGTGAAGAAAGTATATCTGGTAGAGAATCTGGACTGCGCCAACTGCGCATCGAAGGTGGAGGCGGCACTCAACGCACTCCCGGAGGTGCAGGAGGCTGTAATCACCTACGCCACGATGCAGCTTCGGATCACCGCCGAAGACCCCGACGCCCTTCTCCCCAAATTGCAGGAGGCCGCTCAGAAGGTGGAGCCGGAGGTGGAATTCTACCCCAGAGACGGCGCTCACACCCACCACAACCACACCGGCGAACATGAGCATCATCATGATTGTTGCTGCGGTCACGAGCATCATCACGATGATGACCATGAGCATGAACACGAACACCATCACAACCATGAACATACCCACGAGCACAGCCATGATCACGGTCACGAGCACGGCGGCGAGGAGTCGGAAGACCTGAAGCCAATTCTGGTCGGTGCGGTTCTGTTTGTGGTGGGTCTGGTGCTGGACCATTTCGGACTGAAATGGCCGACGCTGGGCGTGTGCCTCGTGGCCTATGTCCTGCTGGGCAGGGAAGTCATTGTGACGGCCGTAAAGAACCTTGCCCGGGGCCAGATGCTGGACGAGAACTTTCTGATGGCCCTTGCCTCCATCGGCGCGTTCTTCACCGGCAGCTTTACCGAGGCCGTCGGCGTCATGCTGTTCTACCGCGTCGGCGAATATTTTGAAGACAGAGCCGTCGCCCGCAGCCGCAGCCAGATTATGGAAGCCGTTGACCTCCGCCCCGAGGTGGTGCAGCTGGTGGACGGCGAGACGGTGCGGGAAATTCCCGCGGGAGAAGCCAGAATCGGCGACGTCGTTCTGGTTCGTCCCGGCGACCGTATCCCGCTGGACGGCATCGTGGTCAGCGGCAGCAGCCGCATTGATACCGCCCCCATCACCGGCGAGCCGGTGCCGGTTTCCGTAGCTGAGGGAGACAGCGTGGTCTCCGGCTGCGTCAATACCACAGGTCAGCTCACCGTCCGGGTGGAAAAGCCCCTGTCCGAATCCATGGTCACCCGCATTCTGGACAGCGTGGAAAACGCCGCCGCCAGCAAGCCCAAGATCGACCGCTTCATCACCCGTTTCGCACGGGTCTACACCCCCGTCGTAGTGGGTGCCGCCGTGCTGACGGCGATCATCCCCTCCCTCATTACCGGCGACTGGGGCAAATGGGTCTACACCGCTCTGACATTTCTGGTCATGAGCTGCCCCTGCGCTCTGGTTCTCAGCGTGCCGCTGGCCTTCTTCGCCGGTATCGGCGCGGGCAGCAAGCGGGGCATCCTCTTTAAGGGCGGCCAGTCCATGGAGGCCATGAGCAAGATCAAGGCCGTCGTCATGGATAAGACCGGCACCATCACCAAGGGCGACTTTACCGTGCAGAAGATCGTAGGCGGCGACGAGCTGCTGGAACTCTGTGCCGACTGCGAGCAGCAGTCCACCCACCCCATCGCCGAGAGCATCGTCGCGGCGGCCAAGGCGCGGAATATGGGGCTGCGCCGTCCCGAGGAGCTGGAAGAGCTGGCCGGACGGGGCATCCGGGCAAAGCTGGACGGCAAGGAAATTCTCTGCGGCAACGAGCGGCTGCTGACGGAGAAGGGCGTGTCCTTCCCCAAGTCCAAGGAATACGGCACCAAGGTGCTGGTGGCGGTGGACGGCGTTTATCAGGGCTACCTGCTCATCGCCGACACCATCAAGACCGGCGCGGAGAACGCCGTCCGTGCCCTGCGGGACAGCGGCATCGAGACCGTGATGCTCACCGGCGACGCCGAGGAATCGGCCAAGGCCGTTGCCGGAGCCGTAGGTATCCGGGAAGTCCACGCGGGACTGCTGCCCCAGCAGAAGCTTGAGCGGCTGCAATCCATCCGGGAGACCAAGGGCGCGGCCATGTTCGTCGGCGACGGCATCAACGACGCCCCCGTGCTGGCCGGTGCGGACGTAGGCGCGGCCATGGGCAGCGGCGCGGACGCGGCCATCGAGGCGGCGGACGTGGTGTTCATGACCTCCGACGTGGCGGCGGTGCCGCAGGCGCTCCGCATTTCCAGACAGACCGCCCGGATTGCGTGGCAGAATGTGGTGTTCGCTCTGGCGGTGAAGCTGGCGGTCATGATCCTCGGCCTGTGCGGCTATGCCTCCATGTGGCTGGCGGTGATCGCCGATTCCGGCGTGGCGCTGCTGTGCGTCCTGAATTCCATTCGCATCTTATATAAGAAGTAACATCCGCGGCGCCGTCACCCAAAAAGTGGCGGCGCCGCCTGCAAATCGGTAAAAACGGCCGCAAATCCCGGGGCAGCCGAAATAATCACCAAAACAGCGCACCGAAAATTGTTGAATATGCAGAACTTTCAAAAAAGCAAAAATTTCAGTTGCACTTTCAGACAATGTGCGCTATGATGTTGGCATGGAAACGTTGGAATCGTTTCCAAACCACCATCCGGCTCAGCCGGAACGAAAATAGGAGGAAATACTAATGAAAAAGCTGATTGCATTGCTGCTGGCAGTCGTCATGGTAATGGGTCTGGCCGCCTGCGGCTCCAAGACCACTACCGAGACCAAGGCTCCCACCGAAGCCAAGGTTGACGCTCCCGCTACCGAGGCCAAGACCGACGCGCCCGCCGCTGCCGGTTCCGTCTACTACCTGAACTTCAAGCCCGAGTTCGACCAGGCTCTGCAGGGCCTGGCCGCCAGCTACACCGAGAAGACCGGCGTGCCTGTCAAGGTCGTAACCGCTGCTTCCGGCGACTACTCCAACACCCTGAACGCCCAGATGGGCAAGGACGGCGCTCCCACCATCTACAACATCGGCAACATGTCCGGCCTGAAGGACTGGGATGAGTACGCTCTGGATCTGACCGGAACGGCTCTCGCCGGCGAGCTGGCCACCAACGACTTCAACCTCTACAACGAGGCCGGTGAGCTGAAGGCCATGGGCTACTGCTACGAGTCCTTCGGTATCATCGTCAACACCAAGCTGCTGGCCGATGCCGGTCACTCTCTGGATGAGATCAAGGACTTCGCGTCCCTGAAGGCCGTCGCTGACGACATCCACGCCCGCGCCGCTGAGCTGGGCTTCGACGCCTTCTCCTCCGCCGGCCTGGACGGCTCCTCTTCCTGGCGCTTCTCCGGTCACCTGGCCAACATGCCCCTCTACTATGAGTTCCGTGACGACGGCGTGACCGAGCAGCCCGCCGAGATCAAGGGCACCTACCTGGACAACTTCCGCAACATCTGGGATCTGTACATCACCGATTCCGCCGCTGACCCCACCGCTCTGTCCACCGCCACCGGCGACCAGTCCGAGGCTGAGTTCGGCGAAGGCAAGGCTGTCTTCTACCAGAACGGCACTTGGGAGTACGCGGCCCTGACCGCCGACAAGTTCAACCTGAACCCCGACGAGATCGCCATGATCCCCATCTACTGCGGCGTTGACGGCGAAGAGAAGGCCGGCCTGTGCTCCGGCACCGAGAACTGCTGGGCAATCAACAGCCAGGCCAAGGAAGAGGACATCCAGGCTTCTCTGGACTTCCTGTATTGGCTGGTCACCGATCCCGACGCATCCGCTGTCCTGGTCGAGCAGCTGGGCGCTGTTCCCTTCAAGAGCTGCCCCGCTTCCGCCAACAAGTTCATCGTTGACGGCAACGCACTGCTGGCTGACGGCAAGTACGCTGTGACCTGGGCGTTCAACTACACCCCCAACGTGGACTCCTGGAGAGCTACCGTTGTCACCGCTCTGGCCGCTTACTCCGCTGATCCCACCGACGCCAACTGGGAAGCTGTTAAGACCGCTTTCGTTGACGGCTGGGCCATCGAGTACAAGACCGTGAACGGCTGATCGGCACACCACAACTGAAACCCAGAGGGGCGGGCGGTAAGCCCGCCCCTTTGAATGTCCCGGCCTGCACAGGGTGGGAGGGTACGTCGGCTTTTGGGCGGATGCAGCCTCCTGTCCTGCGCGGCAGCACCGGAACGCAGTTCCGTTCTGACACGGTTATTTTGGTAAGCAGCCAAATATAATAAAAACACAATACAGGAAAGCGAGGGAATCTCATTGAGCAAAAAAAATGACGGCGCCGGCCTGAACAGCCGACTGATCCGCCGTCCCATTCAGCGGTGGGCGCCGCTGTTCATCCTCCCCGTGTTCGCTGCCTTCTGCATCGGCTTCGTCTGGCCGTTTTTGCAGGGCATCTACCTGTCCTTCTGCACCTTCAATATTCCCAAGGACGCCAAATGGGTCGGCCTGACGAATTATTCCAAAATCTGGACGGACGTCAGCTTCTGGAACGCCTTCAAGAACACCGCCTTTTTCGCCGTGGTCTCCATTCTTCTGATCAATGTGCTGGCCTTCTTCATCGCCTATGCCCTGACCCAGAAGATGCGCGGCTCCAACCTGTTTCGCACCGTGTTCTTCATGCCCAACCTGATCGGCGGCGTGGTGCTGGGCTACATATGGAGCATGATTTTTGACGGCATTCTGCGGAACTATTCCACCTACCTCACCGCCAACGCCACCTACGGCTTCTGGGGTCTGGTCATTCTGGTGGCCTGGCAGCAGATTGGCTACATGATGATCATTTACATCGCCGGGCTTCAGGCCGTCCCCGGAGACATGCTGGAGGCCGCTGAAATTGACGGCGCCAGCGGCAGCCAGACGCTGTTCAGGGTCATCATCCCCAACGTGATGCCCTCCATCACCACCTGCACCTTCCTGACCCTGACCAACTCCTTCAAGCTGTTCGACCAGAACCTGGCGCTGACCGGCGGCCTGCCCAGCGTCATTCAGAACGGCGCGAAGTTCAACCAGACAGAGCTGCTGGCGCTGAACATTTACTCCACCTACAACATCAATAAGAATTGGCACGGCGTTGCCCAGGCAAAGGCTGTTATCTTCTTTATTCTGGTGGCCGTTCTGGCCATTGCCCAGCAGACCGCGACCCGCCGCAAGGAGGTGCAGCAGTGATGCGTAAAGACAGAATGAAAACCAAAGAGTATTCCGCCGGCAGCACGGTGCTGACCGTTGCCTTCGTGCTGATCTGCCTTGTGTGGATCATGCCCATTTACGAGGTTGTCGTCAACTCCCTGAAGTCCAACAATGCCATCAATCTGGACGTGTTTGCCCTGCCCAATTCGGAGAGCTTCGTGGGCTTTGCCAACTATGTCAAGGGTATGACCTTCGGCAATTACCCCTTCCTCAAGTCCGTGGGCTACAGCCTGTTCATCAGCGTGGTTTCCACGGCGCTGATCCTGCTGTGCTGCTCCATGGCGGCATGGTACATTGCCCGGGTGCAGAGCGGCTTTGCCAAGTTCTTCTACTATCTGTGCCTGTTCTCCATGATCGTCCCCTTCCAGATGGTCATGTTCACCCTGACCTCCACTGCCGACTCCCTGAAGCTGAACACCCCCTGGACGATTCCCGTGATTTATCTGGGCTTCGGCGCGGGTCTTGCCATCTTCATGTTCGTGGGCTTCGTCAAGAGCCTGCCTCTGGAAATCGAGGAAGCGGCGTCCATTGACGGCTGCGGTCCCGTGCGCACCTACTTCAACGTGGTGCTGCCCATGCTGAAGCCTACCCTCATTTCCGTGGGTATTCTGGAACTGATGTGGGTCTGGAACGACTATCTCCTGCCGTATCTGGTTCTGGATATCACCAAGTACCGCACCATCCCCATCCACGTCCAGTACCTGAAGGGTAGCTATGGCACCGTGGATCTGGGCGCGACCATGGCGGTCATCATGATGGCCATTCTGCCCATCATCATTGTCTACCTGTTCTGCCAGAAGTACATCATCAAGGGCGTCGCTGCCGGCGCGGTGAAGGGCTAAGTTCCCGTAACTGATTTTTACCCACCGGCTGTGTAAACAGCCGGTGGGCATTTCAAAGATTCCGAAAAGAGAGGGGCGGCGGATGCCATGACAATCAAAGATCTGGCTGCAAAGACCGGCTATGCCGTCGGCACCGTTTCCCGGGCGCTGAACAATCATCCTAACGTCAGCGAGCGGGCAAGGCAGGAAATCCTGGAGGCCGCCGCCGAAAGCGGCTTTCAGCTGAACGTCAACGCCAAGCAGCTCAAGCAGCACCACTCCATCACCATTCTGGTGGTGGTCAAGGGTATCGGCAACGAGCTGTTCGGGGAGATGGTGGAGTCCATCCAGACCCTGATCGCCCAGACCCGCTACCAGCTGGTGGTGGACTACATGGACGAGGACGAAAACGAAGTGCGCCGAGCCGCGCAGCTGTGCCGGGAAAAGAAGCCTCTGGGCATCCTGTTCCTCGGCGGCAACAACGAGAATTTCATCCGGGATTTCGGGGGCATTGACGTTCCCTGTGTCGTGGTCACCAACGACGCCTCCATGCTGTCCTTTGACAACCTGTCCAGCGTCTCCACCGACGACCGGGAGGCCGCGTGCAGCGCCATGGATACGTTGATTCGTCTGGGACATAGCCGTATCGCCATCATCGGCGGCGACCGGGCCATTTCCGACACCAGCCGTCTGCGCTACGAGGGCTGTATGCAGTCCTTCACTGCCCACGGCATCCCCTTCGACCCCAAGCGGGACTATCAGGGCGTGCGCTATTCCTATCAGGCGGGGTATCAGGCGACCAAGGCGCTGCTGGATAAGGGCTGCCGGTTCACCGCGATTTTCGCCACCGCCGACGTGATGGCCATCGGCGCCATCCGCGCCTTGCAGGACAACGGCCTGCAGGTGCCGGAGGACGTGTCGGTCATGGGCGTGGACGGCCTGCCGCTGAGCAGCTTCCTGGTGCCGAGACTGGCCACCGTCCGTCAGACCGTTTCCCTGCTGGCAAAGCGCAGCGTGGAAATCCTGCTGGGAAATATCGAGCGGAACGCGCCCGCCTGTCACGAGACGGTACCCTTTGAGATCCTCTCCCGGGAGAGCATCCGGGAAATTTCACACTGATAATCCATTAAAATTCTCAATTCCGAATTGAGAATTTTAATGAACGATCACATATCACAGATGCTGTTTTTCGATAAGAACGTAAAGCGGTATCAATTAAGGAGACTATTGCAATGCGCGAAAGCGGAATTTTGATGCATATTACCTCCCTGCCGGCCCCTTACGGCATCGGCACCATGGGGAAGGACGCCTATGCCTTTGTGGACTTTCTGGTCAGGGCCGGACAGCGGTACTGGCAGATCTTGCCCCTGACTCCCACCGGCTACGGCGATTCCCCCTATCAGTCTCTGGGCGCCTGCGCAGGCAACCACTATCTCATCGATCTGGACAGGCTGGCAGACGAGGGACTGCTGAAAAAAGAGGAAATCCAGAACATTCCATGGGGCAGCAATCCGGCGCGGGTGGATTTTGGAGCCATGTACGCTCATCGGATGAACGTGCTGCGGCAGGCGTTTCAGCGCTTCACGCCGGATGGTGCCTATGAGACTTTCGTGGAGCAGAACCGGAACTGGCTGGAAGACTATGCTCTGTTCACGGCGTTGAAGGACACCCTCGGCGGCAAGCCATGGCTGGAGTGGCCGGAAGCCCTGCGTCTGCGAAAGGCTGACGCGCTGGCGGAAAAGCGCCGGGAGCTGTCCGATGAGATCCGGCTGCAATACTTTGTTCAGTACGAATTTGACAGGCAGTGGAAGGCGCTGCGCAGCTACGCCAATGCCAAGGGCGTCCGCATTATTGGCGACGTTCCCATTTACGTGCCGCTGGATTCGGCGGACGTGTGGGCAAATCCGGAACTCTTCCAGCTGGACGAAAGCCGCCATCCGGAACAGGTGGCGGGCTGCCCCCCGGATTCCTTCACCGCGGATGGTCAGCTCTGGGGCAACCCAATTTACGACTGGAAAAAGATGGCGCAGACTCACTATTTCTGGTGGATTCAGCGCCTGACGGCTGCCGGAAAGCTGTACGACGTTATCCGTCTGGACCATTTCCGCGGCTTTGAAAGCTACTGGTCGGTGCCCGCAGGAGATACCACCGCGCGGAACGGCAAGTGGGTGAAAGGCCCCGGAATGGACTTCATCCGCACCATTCAGCAGGCTCTGCCTAATCTGGAATTCATTGCCGAAGATCTGGGCTTTATCACCCCCGAGGTGCGGAAGTTGCAGCAGGACTCCGGCTATCCCGGCATGAAGGTTCTGGAATTTGCCTTCGACTCCCGGGAGGAAAGCGACTACATGCCCCATCTGTACCCCGTGGACTCCGTGTGCTACACCGGCACCCACGACAACGTGACCCTGAAGCAGTGGTTTGACGAAGCCGCGCCGGAGGATGTGGCCTGCGCGAAAACCTATCTCGGACTGAACCGGGAGGAGGGCTATATCCGGGGCATGATTCGCGGCTGCATGGGTTCCGTGTCCCGGCTGTGCGTGGTGCAGATGCAGGACTATCTGGAACTGGGCAAGGAAGCTCGGATGAACTTTCCCGGTACGCTGTCCAGCGCCAACTGGACGTGGCGCGCGGAAAAGGGCTTTGACTCCGACGCTCTGGCCGCGAGAATTTACGCTGCCACAAAGCTGTACGGACGCGTGGGGAAATAACGGATTTCCCTTGCGGAACAAGGAAAAACTGCTCTGAACCATAATGTAGCGAAATTTCACCGGGAACCGGGATTTTGTCCGGGTTCCCGGTTGATTTTTTGGAAACGTTTTTTCTTGCATCGGCGGGTTTTTCCGAAAAAACGGCACAAATTATGCAAGTTTCTGCATTATTCACAAAATTCTGCCCCAATGTCCATTTTTTATGTGAATACTATAAAAAAGTTGAAAATTAACATTTTTTCCGATTGATTTTACCGCCCGTTTGACTTACAATAGAAGACGAGCGGATTTTGAGAAAACAGTCCGACGCGACTGCCACCGGGGTGATGTGCATGCTGAATATTGTTCTGGTGGAACCGGAGATACCGCAGAACTGCGGCAATATCGCCCGCACCTGCGCCGCAACAGGCTGCCGTCTGCACCTGATACGGCCGCTGGGCTTTGACATCTCCGAAAAGGCCGTCCGCCGTGCGGGCCTGGATTACTGGCACATGGTGGAGGTTCGGGACTACGAAAATCTGGAGGACTTCTTCGCGAAGAATCAGGTGGAGGAAATGTGGTGCCTGTCCACGAAAGCGCCAAGGAGCTATACCGAGGCTGCCTTTCACGACGGCTGCTACCTGTTTTTCGGGAAGGAGACTAAGGGACTTCCGGAGGACTTCCTTCGGGCGCGCTACGACGCGTGTGTTCGCATTCCCATGCGTCCGGATGCCCGGAGTCTGAACCTGAGCAATGCGGTTGCCGTCACCGTCTACGAGGCACTGCGTCAGCTGTCATTTCCCAATTTGCGCGACTTCGGTAAAATGCGGGAGTGACCTCCCGAGAATATGGAGGAGTTATCATGAACTACAATAAAAAGTCCATCGAGGACATCGACGTAGTCGGCAAGCGGGTCCTGTGCCGCTGCGACTTCAATGTTCCCACCAAGAACGGCGTCATCACCTCCGACAAGCGGATTGTCGCCGCCATGCCCACCATCAAGTATCTGGTTGACCACAACGCAAAGGTCATCCTCTGCTCCCACATGGGCAAGCCCAAGGGCGAATGGAAGCCCGAGCTGAGCCTGAAGATCGTGGCGAAGCGCATCAGCGAGCTGCTGGGCAAGGAAGTCATCATGGCCGCCGATGTGGCAGGCGAGGACGCCAAGGCCAAGGCCGCCGCGCTGAAGGACGGCGATGTGATGCTGCTGGAGAACACCCGGTTTGAGAAGGGCGAGACCAAGAACGATCCCGAGCTGAGCAAGGCTCTGGCCTCTCTGGCGGACGTGTTCGTCAACGACGCTTTCGGCACTGCCCACCGCGCCCATTCTTCCACCGCCGGTGTGGCCGATTATCTGCCCGCTGTCAGCGGCTTCCTCGTTCAGAAGGAAGTTTCCATCATGGGCAAGGCCCTGTCCGACCCCGAGCGTCCCTTCGTCGCTGTTCTGGGCGGCGCAAAGGTCTCCGACAAGCTGAATGTCATCAATAACCTGCTGGAAAAGGTGGACACCCTGATCATCGGCGGCGGCATGGCCTATACCTTCCTTGCCGCCAAGGGCTACGCTGTTGGCAAGTCCCTGCTGGACGAGAGCAAGATCGACTACTGCAAGGACATGATGGCCAAGGCGGAAGCCAAGGGCGTCAAGCTGCTCCTGCCTGTGGACGTAGTCGTTGCCGATTCCTTCCCCAACCCCATCGACGGCCCCATCGACGTTACCACCGTTGACGCCGCTGCCATCCCCGCCGACAAGGAAGGTCTGGACATCGGCGAGAAGACCTGCGCTCTGTTTGCTTCCGCGGTGAAGGACGCTAAGACTGTCGTCTGGAACGGCCCCATGGGCGTGTTTGAGAATCCCACTCTGGCCAAGGGCACCATCGCCATGGCGCAGGCTCTGGCAGATTCCAGCGCCACCACCATCGTCGGCGGCGGCGACAGCGCTGCGGCCTGCGAGCAGCTGGGCTTTGCCGACAAGATCACCCACATTTCCACCGGCGGCGGCGCTTCTCTGGAATTCCTGGAAGGTCTGGAGCTGCCCGGCATCGCCTGCCTGGAAGACAAGTAATCCGGGAATCGAGTTTCTATTAACATCCCTATCAATAAAAGGAGAAATGGAATCATGAACAGAAAATACCGCAAGACCGTTATCGCCGGCAACTGGAAGATGAACAAGACCCCCTCCGAGACCAAGGAGTTTATGACCCAGCTGAAGGCCATTCTGCCCAAGGGCCGCTGGTGCGACGTGGCTCTGTGCGTTCCCGCCGTGTGCATTCCCGCCGCTGTCCGCGCCATGCGTGAGACCCGGGTAGGCATCGGCGCCGAGAACTGCAACGCCAACGCCTCCGGCGCCTACACCGGTGAAATCGCCACCAATATGCTGGTGGACGCCGGCTGCAAGTACGTCATCATCGGCCACTCCGAGCGCCGCGCCATGGGCGAGACCGACGCCGATGTCAACGCCAAGGTTCTGGCTGCTCTGAACGCCGGTCTGACCCCCATCATGTGCTGCGGCGAGAGCCTTGAGCAGCGCCAGAGCGGCATCACCACCGAGTGGATCACCATGCAGATCAAGCTGGGTCTTGCCGGTGTTCCCGAGGACAAGATCCGCAAGGTCATCATCGCCTACGAGCCCATCTGGGCCATCGGCACCGGCCTGACCGCCACTCCCGATCAGGCGGAAGAGGTCTGCGAGAACATCCGTACCGTGGTGCGCAAGCTGTACTCCTCCAAGAACGCCCGTGCGATCTCCATCCTGTACGGCGGCTCCATGAACGACAAGAACGCCTTCGAGCTGCTGGCACAGCCCGACATCGACGGCGGTCTGATCGGCGGCGCGTCTCTGGTTCCCGAGAAGTTTGTCAAGATCATCGAGGCTGCCAACCAGCCCACTGTCTAATTTTTACCAGTCTCTGATGGGCAGCCGCGAACAAAAGCGGCTGCCCATCTTTGCCCCTTATTTCAACTGGAGGTGTATTGATGAAAACACTTCTTTTGTCTGCGCAGGACAAGGCAACTCCGGAAATTGCCGCGAACCTGATCCGTCAGGACGAGCTGGTGGCGATCCCCACGGAGACGGTTTACGGTCTGGGCGCAAACGGTCTGGACGAAGCTGCCGTGACGAAAATTTTTGAAGCCAAGGGTCGTCCTCAGGACAACCCCCTGATTCTGCACATCTGCGGCGCGGAGCAGATCGAACTGTTCTGCCACGACGTACCTGCGGCGGCCTATGAGCTGGCGAAGGAATTCTGGCCGGGGCCGCTGACCATGGTGCTGCCCGCCCGGGACTGCGTCCCCCGGCGCACCACCGGAGGACTTTCCACCGTGGCCGTCCGCTGCCCGGACAATGCCGTGACCCGGGAGATCATTCGCCTTGCGGGCGTGCCCATTGCCGCGCCCTCCGCCAATATTTCCGGAAAGCCATCCACCACCACCGCCCAGCACGTCCTTCATGACCATGACGGGAAAATCGCCGCCATCGTGGATGGCGGCCCATGCCGGGTGGGCGTGGAGTCCACCATCGTGGATTTGACGGAAGACCGCCCCCGGCTGCTGCGCCCCGGCGGGATCACCCCGGAGCAGCTGATCTCCGTTTTGGGGGATCTGGTCATCGACAAGGCCGTCACCGCCCAGATCGACAAGGACGCCGTGGTGAAAGCCCCCGGCATGAAATACCGCCATTACGCCCCGGCGGAGCCGGTGGTCATTGTCTCCGGCAGCCGGGAAAAGGCCGCCGCCTACATCCGCCGCCATTTCACCCCCGGCGACCGGGTGCTGTGCTTTGAAGAAGAGCTGCCCCTGTACGCCGGGTGCAGTCCCCTGTCCTACGGCCGGGAGGCGGACGTCAACACCTTGTCCGCCGGCCTGTTTGCCGCTCTGCGGGAACTGGACGACCCCGGCATCCATCAGGTCTATGCCCGGTGCCCGGTGGGGGGCGGTGTGGCCTACGCCGTGCAGAACCGGCTGAAAAAGGCCGCAGCGTTCCACATCGTGGACGCGGAGGAGGAAGCATGATTCTCGGCATCACCGGCGGCACCGGCTGCGGAAAAACCACCCTGCTGAACGTTCTGAAGGAGCGGGGGGCGGTGGTTCTGGACTGCGACGCCATCTACCACGAGCTGCTGACGCGGGACGCGTCCCTCCTTGCGGCCATCGAAGAACGCTTCCCCGGCACGGTGGAGGACGGCGTTTTGCAGCGGAAAAAGCTTGGGAATTTGGTATTTTCCCACAAAAACGCTCTGCTGGATTTGAACAGAATCACCCACGCCGCCGTGAAGCGGGAGGTGCTTCGCCGCCTTTCGGAAAAGCCCGCGCTTGCTGCCATCGACGCTATCGCCCTGTTTGAGGGCGGGCTTGCCGGGCTGTGCGACGTGACGGTCGCCGTCACCGCCCCGGTGGAAGATCGGGTTCGCCGCCTCATGCGCCGGGACGGTATTCCGGAAGACTATGCCCGCCGCCGCATCGCCGCCCAGCCGGACGAGAACTGGTTCCGGGAAAAATGCGGCTTTGTGTTGGAAAACACCGGGTCAGCGTCGGAATTTCGGGAAAAATGCCTTGCGTTTTTGCGGGGAATTGGTATAATGGACGCAGCGAGCGAGCGCCGCAAGTCCCTGCAATGCACCGTCCACCCGACGGGAACGCTGGGAACATATACCTTCGTTGTCGTCTGCTCCCGATATGATGGGAAGTGGCTTCTCAGCCGGCACAGGGAGCGGGACACATGGGAAACCCAGGGAGGCCACATCGAGCCGGGAGAAACGCCCATGCAGGCTGCCCGACGGGAGCTGTACGAGGAAAGCGGCGTCCGGGACGCGGAGCTTTACCCGGTCTGCGACTACCGCGGCTTCGACGCCCAAAGCAGCGCCAACGGCATGGTATTTTTCGCGGCGGTTCGCCGTCTGGAACCCCTGCCGGAAAGCGAGATCGGGGAAGTCAGACTGTTTTCGGCGCTGCCGGAAAATCTGACCTACCCCAATGTAACGCCCCGCCTGATGGCGGAGGCGCAAAGAAACATAGGAGGATGCAACATGACCACAGAAGAACTGCGCAATTCCCTGCTGGCGTCGCCCAAGAACGGCTACACCCGGCTCACTGACGCCCAGCGGGATGAAATGGAAGGCTATGCTCAGCGCTACATGGCGTTCATGAGCGAATGCAAGACCGAGCGGGAGGCCACCGCATGGGCCGTTCGGGAAGCCGAGAAGCTGGGCTACAAGCCCTTCGCCCCCGGCATGGAAACCAAGCCCGGCGACAAAATCTACTACAACAACCGCAATAAATCCATCGCTTTGGCCGTGGTCGGCACCAAGTCTCTGGGCGAGGGCGCGAACATCTGCGCCGCCCACGTGGATTCCCCCCGGCTGGACATCAAGCCCAATCCCCTGTACGAGGACTCCGAGATCAGCTACCTGAAGACCCACTATTACGGTGGCATCAAGAAATACCAGTGGACGACCATTCCTCTGGCGCTCCACGGCGTGGTGTACCGGGCGGACGGCGCTGTGGTCACGGTCACCATCGGCGAGGACGAGGGCGACCCCATCCTGATGGTCTCCGACCTGCTGCCCCATCTGGCGGCGGATCAGATGCAGAAGCCTGCGGGGAAGATCATCGAGGGCGAGCAGCTGAACGTGATCCTCGGCTCCGAGCCGCTGGAGGGCGATGGCTCTGACCTCGTGAAGCTGCACATCATGAAGCTGCTGAACGAGAAGTACGGCCTTGTGGAGAGCGACTTCCTCTCCGCCGAGCTGACGGTGGTTCCCGCGGGACGCTGCCGGGAGGCGGGTCTTGACCGCAGCCTGCTCAGCTCCTACGGCCACGACGACCGGGTCTGCGCCTACGCCGAGCTGGAAGCCCTGTTCTCTCTGGACATGCCCGAAAAGACCGCCGTCTGCATCCTTGCCGATAAGGAAGAGATCGGCTCCGTGGGCATTTCCGGTATGCAGAGCCACTACTTTGAACATTTCATGGAGGGGCTGTGCGACGCCCAGGGCGTCAAGCTGTCCGACTGTTTCGCCAATTCCTTCTGCCTGTCCGCCGACGTTTCCAACGCCTTCGACCCCAACTGGCCGGAGACCTGCGACAAGCGGAACAACAGCCAGCTGAACTACGGCGTTGCCATCTGCAAGTACACCGGCTCCCGGGGCAAGGGCGGCGCGTCCGACGCTTCCGCCGAGGCTATGGGTCATGTCCGCTCCACGCTGGACAAGGCGGGCGTCATCTGGCAGATCGCGACTCTGGGCAAGGTAGATCAGGGCGGCGGCGGCACCGTGGCGGCCTACATGGCAAACCGGAATATCGTCACCGTGGACGCGGGCGTGCCGGTGCTCAGCATGCACGCGCCGCTGGAGCTGGTCTCCAAGCTGGACTGCTACGAAACCATGCTGGCCTGCAAGGCGATTTATCTGGCATAAAATCAAGAAGCTCCCTCTTTTCGAGGGAGCTTCCTGCATGTATGAAACTAGAATTCCGGTCCGGTACAGACGTTCCGGGGTTCCTCCGTGGGGGGAAGCGCCCGGAGCTTCTTGCTGCCCCGCACAGCCTGGATAAGCTCTACGATCGCCCAGATGTGCAGCAGGAAATCCACCAGCTTGCCCATGGGGCTATCATATAGAGCAAACGCAATGACCACCAGCGCCACGGTGTCGATGATGAACAGCACCAGCGCCGCCGTCAGCCAACCGGCACGCTTCTTGCTCAGCAGCCAGCACAGCAGATACACCGCCACAATGACCAGCGCGATGACCAGACCCGTGTAGGTGAGCGTCCCTTTGACATTCCAGGCACCGTCCACAAAGCCGTTCTCTATGCCCATCCCCACGAATACCAGATAGTACGGTACGGAAGCGGAGAACAGGAAATACGTGTTCGTGTCCAGAATCGTCATGATCAGATTGACCACCGTGAGAATGACGATCAGCAGCAGGCTGTAGCGCCCGTTGGCCACCTGACGCAGCAGGTACTCCCGGGAGTTCTTGTCCACCTGGGTGTTATTTTTTGCCATAAACTACCATCTCCTTGTTGTTGTGTGCCGTGTCATAATATCAGATATTCAGGGAAAATGCAACCTTGACTTTTCTGCCGCCAATGTGTATAATAAGAGAAATTTCATAGGACAGTTCGTGACCATCCTGTCGGTAAACAAAACTAGGGATTTCCGATGGGCGCTATGCGCTCATTTTTTGTTGGGGACGGTCTTGCGCTGTCCCCAATTTCTGTTTTGGAGGAACACCATGTCGAAAAACACCAGATTTCTGACCCATGCCGCCGTCATTGCGGCGCTGTACGCCGTGCTGACCCACCTGCAGAATGTTCTGCTTCCCGGTTCCACCACATGGGCGATCCAAATGCGGCTGTCCGAAGCGCTGTGTGTGCTTTCCTTTTTCACCCCGGCAGCGATTCCCGGATTGACGGTGGGCTGTCTGGTTTTCAACATCACCTATGCCGCCGCGCTGCCGCTGGATTTTCTCGTGGGCAGTCTTGCGACGCTTCTGGCGGCCGGGGGGATGTGGCTGACCCGGCGGGTCACGGTGAAGGGGTATCCTTTGCTTGGGATGGCGATGCCCGCACTGTTCAACGCACTGCTGGTAGGCTGGGAACTGACGGTATACATCGGCGGCGGTTTCTTCCTCAACGCGCTGTACGTGGCGCTGGGAGAGCTGGCGGTGCTCCTGACCTTTGGCACGGCGCTATACTACGCCGTCAAAAAGCGGCATCTGGACACAAAGGTGTTCGGCACGTAAAGCAATCAAAATTCCCCCGCCGCGCGGATGTTCCGACGCGGCGGGGGAATTCTTCACAGCTCCAATTTCAGGTCGTTTTCCCCGATCCAGCCCCATTTCCGGAGGATCAGGCAGAAAACCCAGCTCAGCACCGCCGGAAGAACGAAGCAGATCAGCGCCATGCCCGTCCAGTCCATGGCGGTGATGGCCGTCTTTGCGCCGCTGGCAATATCGTTGATCCAGCCCGTGTAAACGCCGATCTGCCCGACAAAGCCGCAGGTGCCCATGCCGGAGGAGACCGCCGTGCCGTTCATCTCCAGACGGAACAGGCATGTGGCAAGCGGCCCCGTGATGGCCGATGCCAGTGTGGGCGGTATCCAGATACGGGGGTTCTTCACAATGTTGGGCATTTGCAGCATGCTGGTGCCGATGCCCTGAGCGACCAGACCGCCCCAGCCGTTTTCCCGGAAGCTCATCACCGCGAAGCCCACCATCTGGGCGCAGCACCCTGCCACGGCGGCGCCGCCGGCAAGCCCTGTCAGTCCCAGCGCCGCGCAGATGGCGGCGGAGGAAATGGGCAGCGTCAGCGCCACGCCCACGGCGACGGATACCACAATGCCCATGAAAAAGGGCTGAAGCACCGTCGCCCACTTGATGAAGCTGCCTACGGCGCTGGCCGCCGTACCGATGGGCGCTGCTACCAGACGCGCAATGCCGATGCCGGCCAGAACCGTCACGATGGGCGTCACCAGAATGTCGATTTTGGTCTCCTTTGCCACCAGCTTGCCGCATTCCGCCGCGACGATGGCGACGACGTATACCGCCAGCGGCCCGCCCGCGCCGCCCATGGCGTTGGCGGCAAAGCCCACGGGGATCAGGGAAAACAGCACCAGCGTCGGGCAGTGCAGCGCAAATCCGATGGCCACGGCAATGCCGGGGCCGACCATGGCGGAGGCAAGGCCGCCGATGGTATACCCCACTGCGCCCTCACCCTTGCCCACGGTGACGATGATCCGTGTCAAAAACCCGATGCCGAACTGCTGCCCCAGAGTATTGAGGATGGTTCCCACCAGCAGCGTGCAGAACAGTCCCTGTGCCATGGCGCCCAGAGCGTCGATCCCGTAGCGCTGGAGGGTGAATACCACATCCTTGCGAGCCAGAAATTTCCTGATCTTCTCCATGTGTACCTCTTCTTCCAAAAGTATGGGATGCGGTTTATTATATAGGAAATCTTTGCCGTACGCAAGACCGAAAGGGAAAGATTCTCCTTGCAAATGCCATGCATCATGCTAAAATAGAAGAGGAACGTTGCGAGGAGGGATTTGTCATGGATATTTGGAAAGAACTGGAAGCTGAGGGCGTGAACAGGCACCTGCTTGCAGAAGTCCGTTCCTTCCGGGACGCCCACGGCGTGGCGGAGGAAGTACGCGGCCGGATTCCAAACCCCCGATTTGTATACTACGGCAAGGACGTCTGGGAAGCCGCCGCGGCGGCGGTGCTGTGCGGGGAGAACCTGCTTCTGGCAGGCCCCAAGGCCACCGGAAAAAACGTGCTGGCGGAGAATCTGGCCGCCCTGTTCGGCCGCCCGGTGTGGGACATTTCCATGCACATCAATGTGGACGCGGCGTCCCTCATCGGCACCGATACGCTGAAGGGAGGCGAGGTCTGCTTCCGGGAAGGCCCTGTGTGCCAGTGCGCGCGGCTGGGCGGCTTCGGCATTCTGGACGAGGTGAATATGGCGAAAAACGAAGCGCTGGCCGTGCTCCACGCCACGCTGGATTTCCGCCGGGTCATTGACATTCCGGGCTACCGCCGCGTGACGCTGGACGACGCGACCCGGTTCATCGGCACCATGAACTACGGCTACGCCGGAACCCGGGAGCTGAACGAAGCACTGGTTTCCCGGTTCGTGGTGGTGGATATGCCGGTGATCGGGCAGGACGATCTGTGCAAACTCCTGCTGCGGGGCTTCCCGAGCCTGAAAAAGAGCTGGGCGCAGCAGCTGGCGGCGTTGTTCGACGATCTGCGCGCCAAGTGCAGCAGCGGGGAGATCTCCGCCCGGGCGCTGGACCTGCGGGGACTGCTGACTGCCCTGCGGCTGATGGAACGGGGACTTTCCCCGGAGGCCGCGCTGGAAATGGGCATCATCAACAAGGCATTCGACCCCTTCGAGCGTCAGCTCACCGCCGACGTGGTCTGGGCGCGTGTGCCCAGAACGGCAAAAGCGGACGAGTTCTTCGGAGATTGATATGGACATCGGGGAACAGGAAGCCCGCCGGGCGGACAATCAGATCTGGAACGCCGCGGGCGCTTACGGCTTTGCCACAGGCAGCCGGGGCTATGAACCCAACGGGGAAGCGTCGCTGTATTTCAACACCGCCATCGGCCTTGTGCGGCAGCTGTATGATTACAAGAAGCTGGAGCTGCTGTTCACCGCACTGGAGCGCCACTCCGGGGGAGAGCTGCAAAGTGAGCTGCTCTGGCTGGGGCTGGAACGGTGCGCCTATCTCAGGTGCCGGGACGCCCGTCCGGCGCTGACCTTTCTGCGGCGGGACTATGCCCAGCGGCAGTTACAGCAGGATTTTTCCGTGAACAGCGAGCAGGACCGGCTGAAAATCGGCTGGTTCCGCCGGGCGCTGGGGCTGTCCAGCGAGGAATCTAACCGGGAAAAGCAGATTTTGGACGCGCTGGAATTTGACCCCGACTGGGACGCCGAGGCCATCCAGACGCGGATGGAGCAGATCGTTCTCAAATATTTCGGGCGGAATCTCCGCAACGAAATTGACCACTTCAATTCCAACCGGGTGGATCTGGGTTTCTTTGCCCGGCTGATGCTTCGCCCGGGAGGGCTGCACCGTCTGGGGCAGGCCGCGCCGGAGGGCGGCGTGGGACTGCGTTCTTTGGGGCGGCGCATTTTCGGTTGGCGGGAGGCCCGGAAGGACGATATTCGGAAATACGCCGCCGCGTGCTTCGGCAAGTCCATGCTGACCCCGGCGGAACTGGCGGATGCGGAGCGAACCTGCTGCACCGGCCATCACCGGGGCTGCGTTCTGCACTTCACCAGAGGAGAAGCGCCGGAAACCGGGGAAGCGCCCACCCGGGAGTGGGAGCAGCTTCAGGAGCAGGCGGAGCGCAACCGCGCCTATTTCCGGGCGCATCTGGCGCAGAACCGGCTGGAAATCCAGCGCCTTGCCCAGCAGCTGCAAAACACCATCCTGCTGCTTCAGGAGGACGGGAGCCTTCGGTGCCGCGCGGGACGGGTCAACCCGGCGCTTGCATGGCGCGCCCCCTCGCTGGGGGACGGCCGGGTGTTTGACCGGCAGCAGCCCAATACCCTTGGGAACCTGATCGTGGATATTCTGCTGGACGCTTCCGCTTCCCAGAACCGGCGGCAGGAGCAGCTGGCGACGCAAGGCTACATTCTGGCCGAAGCGCTGACCCGGTGCGCAATTCCTGTCCGGGTGCTGTCCTACTGCTCCGTCAGCGGCTGTACGGTGCTGCGGGAGTACCGGGACTACCGGGAAAATCAGGGCAACAACCGGATATTCGAGTTCGCTGCCGCCGGGTGGAACCGGGACGGTCTTGCCCTGCGGGCAGTGGACTGGCTTCTGCGCCGGTCGGGGGATCAGCAGCGGCTTCTGCTGATCCTCACCGACGCGAACCCCAACGACGATACCCGCCTCCCCGGCACGGGGAATCAGTTTTTCAGCCGGGACTACAGCGGCAGGCCCGCCGTGGCCGACGCTGCCGAAGAAGCGACGGCATTGCGCAGGCATGGCAATCCGCCGCTGTGCCTGTTCTCCGGCCGGGAGGGCGACTTAAGCAGCGCCCGCACCATTTACGGCCGGGATGTGGTCAGGCTGCCCTCCGTGGGCTGGTTCGCCCAGACCGTGGGGAAGATCATTCAGGGACGGCTGCAGGCTCTTGAAAGTTAACGAAAAAAACGCGGCTTCTATGCCGCGTTTTTTAGATAAATTGGCACTGTACAACGCCTTTTAAGTATGCTACAATTCCCAAAAGCGGGAAAACAGGAGATGATGACCTTGACAAGTCAGGCGCAGCGGTATCTGGAAAAGCTGGATATCGGCTATTCCTACCGCCTTGCAAAGCGGATGGAGGAGCACTGCACCAACCCCGTGCTGGGCTACCGCACCGCAGGCTCCCCGGCGGAGATCGCCACGGGAGACATGCTGGCGGCGGAGATGAAGAAAATCGGCTTTTCCAAAGTATGGAAGGACGCTATCACCGTGGACGCGTGGGAGTTTGAGAAAGCGGAGCTGTCTTTTACCGACGCCGAGGGACGGGAGCGCCATGTCCAGCTGGGGGCGTATCAGACGAATTTCGTCACGGACGGCCCTACCGCCTACGAGCTTGTCTATGCGGGCAAGGGGACGGAAGCGGATTACGAGGGGCTGGATGTCACCGGCAAGCTGGTGCTGGTTGAGATCAACCAGAGAAACGAATGGTGGATCAACTACCCCGTGTATCAGTCCCACCTCAAGGGTGCGGCAGCGCTGATCGCCGTGCAGACCGGGGGCTACGGCGAGGTGGACGACGCCGCGCTGAACGCGCAGGATATCGCAGGCCCTCCCGAAGCCGCCGCCTTTTCCATTTCCCGGAAGGATGCCGGGGTGCTGAAGGAGCTGCTTGCGCGCAGCGCGTCGGTGCCCGTCACGCTGGACGCCTGCACCCGGGTGGAGCGCGACCGCACAACCTACAACATCATCGGCGAGCTGACCGGCCGGAACCCTGACCGGAAGATCATGCTCTCCGCCCACTACGACTCCTATTTTGACGGCTTTCAGGACGATAACACCGCCATTTCCATGATGCTGGGCATGGGCAAAGCACTGGTAGAGACCAGCTGGCAGCCGGAGAACACCATCCTTTTCTGCGCCATGGCGTCGGAGGAATGGGGCGTGGCGGATTCTCAGTTCGACTGGTCCACCGGCGCTTACGAGCAGGTGTTCACCGTGCATCCCGAGTGGCGGGGGCAGGTCATTGCCGACCTGAATTTCGAGCTGCCCGCTCTTGCCCACGGCACCCGGGCGCGGATCCGCAGCACCTACGAATATGTGGATTTTCTGGAGGAATTTCTGGAAAATCTCCCGGAGCTGACGCAGGGCTATCCCGAGGAAACCCGGATCACCGCCCCCATTGAAACATGGTCGGACGACTTTTCCATTGCCATTGCGGGCATTCCCTCCATGGTCAACGATTTCACCGGCGGCAGCTTCATGGAGACCCACTACCATTCCCAGTTCGACAACGACACCTACTATGACGAGGACGTGTACCGCCTTCACCACGAGTTGTTCGGTCTGCTGCTGTTGGCCATTGACAGAACCAGAGTGGTGCCGCTGAATTTTGCTGGAACCTTCCAAAAGGCCAAGGAAGCCCTTGACTTGGACTGGTGCGCCCGGACGGAAGCCGACGGCGAAAGCCTTGCTCAGGCGCTGGACGAAGCCGCAGAACTGGCACAGCAGGTCTATGACCGGGCGGCGGCCATCAACCGGGGGCAGGCACCCGACGAGGACGCCGGCCGGCTGGAGCGGCAGCTTTTGAATCTGTTCCAGCAGACCCAGGACACCTTTGTCCGCATCGACTGGTACGGCAACGTCCAGTTCCCCCAGGAAAGCCTGCAGCAAAGCCTGGAGCTGCTCCACGGCGCGGCGGACAGCCTGACGGAGGGAAATCTCTCCGCGGCACTGCGGAAACTCTATGAGATCGACAACAACCGGTATGCCTTCCTGTTTGAGCAGCGGGTGTACCGCCACTTCACCCAGTACGTATTCTCTCAGCCCAAGGAGCGCCTGAAATGGGGCTACCGCCGGATCGTGGGGTATATCAACCTATACGCAACGGTCAAGAGTCTGCTGGAAAAGAAAGCCAAGGGCATTACGGACTACACTGCGGAAGCGGCCTTCCTGCAAGGCGCGGCCGCCGCGCAGGAGGGCGCCTACCGGGATCTGGTGGGCAGTCTGAACATCAGTGTGGAGGAAATGAAGCGGATGCTCCGCGACTGCCTCCCAAGATAAAGGAACGAATATATGGAAAGCGAATTATACAAAGTTACAAAAAAAGACCTGCCAAAGCTTCAGGCACTGCTGAACAAGTGCTTTGCCTCCGACCCGCTGTACGAGACCCTGATTCCCAACGAGGATATCCGCAAGAAGCTTTTGCCGAAGCTCTTTGCCTGCGACATGGAGGAATTCTACAAAAACTGCGACATTTTTGCCGACAGCCCGGATTTGAACGGCCTTCTGGTCGTTTCCGACGAGACCGAGCCGTACCATTTCCTCCAATACTACTTTACGGAGCTGGAAGCGGAATTGCAGACGGACGCATGGCTGATCAAGGAAGACCCGTCGCTCAGAACCCTGTTCCACTTTTTCGCCGCCCGGGATTATCTGAACTCCCACTGGACGACCCAGCTCCACGAGGACAACCGTCTCCATGTGATCTATCTGGCGGTGGACCCCCAGATGCAGCACCACGGCATTGCGGTGAAGCTGCTGAAGGCGGCGGTGGATTACGCGGACAAGCATCACATGATGATGTCGCTGGAGACCCACAATCCCCACAACGTGACGCTCTACCAGCAGTTGGGGTTTGAGATTTACGAGGTTCTGGAAAAGCATTTTCATCTGAAACAGTTCTGCATGGTGCGCCCGATTCAAAGCGAGCTTGGCCAGCCCGCAAAGCCGGGGAATGCGATTTAATCGAAAATAGAAAATCCCGTCCGCAATCTGCGGACGGGAATCTTTCTGTTTATACGAACTTTTTTCGGCAGGTCAAAAGCCCATCAGCCGTTGCGGACTTCCATAAACAGGCTTTCCATATACCGGGAGGTTTCCTCCGGCAGGAAGTTGAAGCTGGTGCCGGTGGTGAGGGTGTCCGCGTCGGGGTAGGCGACCTCGCTGCCCGCGACCTCCGGATCCATCAGCTCCTTCGCCGCGGTGGAAGGGACGCTGTAGCCCAAAAACTCCATGTTGGCGGAGGAAATCTCCGGGCTGCACAGGAAGTTGATGAAGGCTTCCGCCGCGTCCTTCTCCTGGCAGCAGGTGGGGATGCACATGGCGTCGATGAACATGTTGTAGCCCTGGGTCGTGGGACGGTAGAAGGCCAGATCGGGGTTCTCTTCCACCATGGTCAGATAGTCGCCGGCGTAGTAGGGGGCGATCCACGCTTCCTCGTTTTCCATGGCGTCAAAAATCTGATCCATGACGTACTGCTGCACCACGGGCTTCTGCTCCGCCAGCTTGGCGGAACAGGCCTGAAGCTCGGTCTCGTCGGTGGTGTTCACGTCGTAACCCAGCAGGTACTCGGCAATGCCGAAGGCGTCCCGGGAGTTGTCGAACATCAGGATCTTTCCGGCGTACTTCTCGTTCCACAGCAGCTCCCAGCCGGTGACGTCGGCTTCATCCACGTACTTGGTGTTGTAGATGATGCCCACGGTGCCCCAGGTGTAGGGAACGGAATACTTGTTCTCCGGGTCGTAGGAAGTGTTTTTGAAGGAGGCGTCGATATACTGGTAGTTGGGGATGTTGCTGAAGTTCAGTTCCTCCAGCATACCCTCCTGCACCATCCGGCCGATCATATAGTCGGAGGGGATGATCACGTCCACGGTGATGCCGCCGTTGGACAGCTTGGAGTACATGATCTCGTTGGAGTCATAGGTGGAATACTGCACGCGGATGTTGGGGTAGGCTTCCTCAAAGGCGGCGATTACATCCAGAGAGCCGTCGTCGCCCTCGGAGATGTACTGACCCCAGTTGTAGACGTACAGGGTGGTCTTTTTACTGCTGCCGCAGCCGGAAAGACCGGTCAGGCAGCTCACGGCAAGCAAGACGGCAAGAATAACGGAAATCACTTTTTTCATGATAATTCTCCTTTATACCCCGCTGTGGGCAGCGGCTCGTTTTTTGTCCCCGCGGAGCTGAATGAGGTTCATGGTGACCATCAGCACCAGAATCAGCAGGAATAGCAGGGTGAACAGGGCGTAGATTTTCGGATGGAGGGGCTTTTTCGTGTAGGAATAGATTTCCACGGGAAGGGTCACAAAATCCAGCCCGCTGACAAAATAGCTGATGACAAAATCGTCCAGACTCATGGTGAACGCCATAATAGCGCCGGACACGATGCCGGGGGCGATCTCATGGAGCGTCACCTTGAAAAACGCCTGCAGGGGCGTGCAGCCCAAGTCCATGGCCGCGTCCCGGAGGGAGCTGTCCGTCTGCTTGAGTTTCGGCATGACGTTCAGGATCACGTAGGGGAGGTTGAAGGTGATGTGGGCAATGAGCAGCGTCCAGAAGGTCAGGCTGTTCCGCTGCCCCAGCATCCGGGTCCCCACGAAGACGAACAGCAGGGAAAGGGACACGCCGGTGACGATATCCGGATTCGTCATGGGGATGTTGGTCAGCGTCATGGCAGCCTTGCGCAGTCTGGGGTTCAGGTTGTAGATGCCCAGTGACGCCACCGTGCCGAAGACCGTGGCGATGAAGCTGGCGAGAACCGAGACGAGCAGGGAGTTGCCCAGCAGCTTTAACAGCGTCCTGTCCTGAAACAGACGGGCGTACTGCCGCAGGGTAAACCCTTCAAACTGGGTAACGTCCTTGCCTGTATTGAACGACGCCACGATCAGCACTGCCATGGGGACGTACAGGAAAATGAAAATCAGGATGGTGAGAATGCGGTTGGCTCTTTTCATACGATGACACCGCCTTCCTCATTGCCGCCGCCGAAGCGGTTCATGATGCCGGTGCAGATGAATACAAGGATCATCAGCACCAGACTCAGCGCCGCGCCCAGATTGGGGTTGTTGCCCTGCTTGAACTGGCGCTCGATCACGTCGCCGATGAGCACCGTGTCCGTACCGCCCAGCTTCTGGGAGATATAGAAGGTGGACACCGCCGGGACGAACACCATGGTCATGCCGGAGAGAATGCCGGGAACGCTCAGCGGCAGCACCACCCGGGAAAACACCTGCGTGCTGTTGCAGCCCAGATCCTCCGCCGCTTCAATGAGCCGGGGGTCGATCTTGACGATGACGCCGTACAGGGGCAGGATCATATAGGGCAGATAGTTATACACCATGCCCAGAATGACCGCGCTGGGGGTACGGATGAGCCGCAGCCGGCCAATGCCGATGGCGTCGAGAATGTTATTGATGATGCCGGTGTCCTGCAGCAATCCGACCCATGCGAGGGTACGGAGCAGAAAGCTCATGCACATGGGCAGCATCACAAGCATATACAGGAACTTCTGAGCGGTATGGCTTCGGTGGGCGATGTAGTAGGCCATGGGGTAGCCCAGCAGCAGGCAGATGAAAGCCGACGCCACCGCGTAGAAGATGGACTGCCACAGAACGCCCCAGTACAGGTTCAGACCCCGCAGGTTCACAAGGCTGAATTCCCCCGTAGACGGGTCAGTAAGGGCATAGTAGCACACCACACCCAGAGGGATCAGCGTGAATACCACCATCCATATCAAATACGGGGTGCTGAGCAAGATAGACTTACTCCTCTTCATCTTCGGCATCCTCCGTCAGCTCGTCATACTCGGCGGAGTAGGAGCTGTAGTCGCCAAAGAGACCTGAATATTCGCTCTTGTGCATGATGTGAATGTCTTCCGGGTTCAGGCGGATGCCGATGGTCTCGCCCACGCCGTGGTAGTCCGTGGTCTGAATGAGCCATTTGAAGCCCTTGAACTCCACGATGATGTCGTAGTTAAGACCCTTGAAGGTAATGCCCGTGACGGTGCCGACGAGATGACTCTCCGCGGGCTTCACGATGTCAATGTCCTCCGGGCGGATGACAACGTCCACCGGCTCGTTGGGGGCGAAGCCCTTGTCCACGCACTCAAAGACCCGGCCGAAGAACCGGACCTTGAAGTCTTCCAGCATGACGCCGTCCAGGATGTTGCTTTCGCCGATGAAGTCCGCCACGAAGGCGTTCTTCGGCTCATTATAGATATCCTCAGGTCTGCCGATCTGCTGGATCCGTCCCTTGTCCATGACCACCACGGTGTCGGACATGGAAAGGGCTTCCTCCTGATCGTGGGTGACATAGATGAACGTGATGCCGGTGGTCTGCTGGATGCGTTTCAGCTCGATCTGCATGTCCTTGCGCAAGCGCAGATCCAGCGCTGCCAGCGGTTCGTCCAGCAGCAGCACCTTCGGCTGGTTGACCAATGCCCGGGCGATGGCAACACGCTGCTGCTGGCCGCCGGACAGACTGTCCACGCTGCGGTTTTCGTAGCCCTTCAGGCTGACGATTTCCAGCATTTCATTGACCCTGCGGTCAACTTCGTCCTTGGGCAGCTTTGCTACCTTCAGGCCGAAAGCGACGTTGTCATACACATCCAGATGCGGAAAAAGGGCATAACGCTGGAACACGGTGTTGATCTGCCGCTTGTAGGGCGGAACGTCGTTGATGACCTTCCCGTCAAACGTCACCGTGCCGGAAGTGGGCGTCAGAAAGCCGCCGATGATCCGAAGCGTTGTGGTCTTGCCGCAGCCGGAGGGGCCGAGCAGTGTGAGGAATTCGTGATCGTTGAAATAAAGATTGATGCCGTCGAGAATACGCTCCCCGTCGAACTCCATGGTCAGGTCCTGGAGTCTGATGAGTTCCTTGGACATTATCCTCCCCCGTTTCTTTTTTAGGAATCCCTGACTAAATCGCCTTCGGCTGAGCAGCGGATCTTTTCCCCCAGCCGTGCGGTTTCAAAAGTGGGAAATATAGCGCAGCCGTTGCCAGCGCAAGCTGGCTTACGGATGCGGCATACCCTTTGCGGGTACACAAAGTATTCCTCCACTTTTGAAACCTTCGTCTGGGGAAAAATCTCTCGCTGTCAGCTCTCGCCGATTTAGTCAGAGATTCCTTTATTTTATGCCGAAATACGACAGATACTACTATACCGTAAATTTTTGCAATGTCAATGGATTATATCCGTTTTTTCCCGGGAAAGTTTCGTTTTCCGTTCCCGCAGACGAAAACCGTGCCGCGGCAGAACTGACGTTTGCCGCGGCACGGTATTTGGGTAGGGTTTGTTATGCCGCAGGGGCGGTGACGGCGGTGGTTTCCGGGATGGTTTCCCCGGCGGTTTCCTCCGGGACGGCGCTTGGAACGTGGGTTTCCGGATGGCTGGCCAGGTCCTGATAGTAGGCTTCCCGGTCGGCCTTCTGCTGTTCCAGATACGTCCGGCATTTTTCCATGCCCGCGCCGACGATGGAGTCCGTGCGCTCCATGGACTTCTTCGCGGAGGACAGCATGGCGTCGTTCAGGTTGAACAGCTCCGCCCACTGATCCTGATTGTCTTCGTCCAGCGGCAGGATGTTATATTGCTTCGCCCCGTCAGTGCGCATGTTCACCCATGTGGGCAGCGCGTCCACGCTTTGCAGATACACGGCTCCGTCGGAATACTTTTCAAAGGTGACGGTGAACAGAATGCCATCCTCCGTATAGTAGGGAGGCGCGGCTTGGATATAGCCGCTTCTCTGGTTGGATACGGCGTTGCCCAGAGAGTAGATGACCACGGTCTTGTGGTCAGGGTCAACGGTGCTGGTAAGCAGGTCCACCGGTTGAACAACATGCGGATGCCCGCCCACGATCACGTCAAAGCCAAGATCGCACAGCTTCTGCGCCATGGTGTCCTGAAGGGAATTTTCCTTGATGTTATATTCCACGCCCCAGTGAATGAACATCATGGTGGCTTCCGCACCGTCCGCTTTCATCTGTTCCAGAATCTGTTCCGACGCGGTGTACAGCTTGCCGGGGTCGTTGTTGAGGAAGTAGTTCATCTGCCCCTCGTCCTTGATGGGGGTAAGACCATTGAGGGAGAAGGAGCTGCCGTTGCTGCTGTATGCCCATGTGTAGCACACCATGCCGATTTTAATGCCGTTTACGTCCACCACGGCGTATTTCGGCTCGTCGGCGTTCAGCTGGGAGCCGAGGGCGGTCAGTCCCTTGCCGCGGATGATCTCCACGGTGCGGGTGATGCCCGACGCCATGGTGTCGCCCGCGTGGTTGTTGGCGGTGAGCAGCATGTCATAGCCCGTGTCCACTACGCTGTCGATCAGCGCGTCGGGACAGTTGAAAGCGGGATTGCCCTGATAGGGGTAATCGTCGCCGCCGAAGGTGGTCTCCAGATTGGCGATGGCGTAGTCCAGACCGGACACGATATCCTTGATATAGCGGAAAATGGAACTGAAATCGTAGGTGCCGTTGCTTTGCAGGCAGGTGTTAAACACCGGCTTGTGCATCAGCAGATCGCCCATGGTGCCGATGGAAGCGGTAGCCACCACATGCTCCGGTTCCGGCAGGGTGGTCTCCGGGGGCTGGGTCTCGGCCTGCGTCGGCTCTGTCCGGGGGGCGGTGGGAAGGGTATAAACCTGTGTCTCCGTCCGGACGGTAGTCTGGGGCGTTTTGTTCACCAGATTAACACACATCCAGATCACAAGACCTGTCAGCGCGATCATGACGAAAATCAATACGGTCAGCAGCACAACGACTGCTGTGTTGTTTCCCTTCGGCTTTTTGGACATGGGTACTCCTCCTTGTCAGGCTGCCTCTTCGGTCGGAACAACGGGAGTTTCCCGCGCCTGCTTTTCCTGCGCGTAATAGCTCCGGCATTGCTCCAGCCCCGGGCCGACGATGTTCATGGTGCGGTCGTAGGATGCCACGGCGTTCGCCAGAGCGGCGGCGTCCAGACCATACAGATTCTGCCACTCCGTCCGCCGGGCGTCTTCCAGCGGGACGATGTTGTATTCCTGCTTTTCGTCAACGCTGTGCAGGTTGACCCATGTGGGCATCACGTTCACATCGGCAACGTATACTCCGCCGTCGGCGTATTTTTCAAAAGTGACGGTGAACACCGCGCCGTCCTCGGTGTGGCCGGTGTTCAGGGTCATCAGGTCCCGGCGCTGGTTGGATACGGCGTTGCCCAGAGAGTAGATGACCGCCGTTTTGTGCCGGGAATCGGAGCTGCTGGTCAGCAGCTCCATCGGCTCCACCACGTGGGGGTGTCCGCCGACAATGACATCCACACCCATATCGCACATTTTCTGGGCGATCATCCGCTGGGCGGAATCCGCTTGGAGGGAGTACTCCGTGCCCCAGTGGATATACAGCATGGTAGCTTCTGCGCCGTCTTCCTGCATTTGGGACAGGAGAGACTGTACCTCGGAATAGAAGGCGTCCAGATTGGTTTCCACAAAGTAATTCACCAGACCCACCTGGGCGACCTCCGGCTCATAATTCAGGGAGGGACGCCCGTTCACCTCGCTGGTGGCGTAGGTGTAGGCCGCCATGCCCACCTTGATGCCGCCCACGTCCACTACGGCGTACTTGGGTTCCTCGTCGCTGAGCTGGGTTCCCAGAGGGGTCAGACCCATTTCCCGCACCCGCTTCACCGTGCGCAGAACGCCCTCGGTGGTGGTGTCGGAGCAGTGATTGTTGGCAGTGAGCAGCATGTCGATCCCCGCGTCCTTTGCCGCCTCCACGATCCCGTCGGGGCAGTTGAACTTGGGGTAGCCCTGATACACGTAATTGTCGCCGCCCAGGGTGGTTTCCAGATTGGCGACGGAGTAGTCGTACCGGGCAGTATATTCTGCCACGTAGCGGAAAATCGATTCAAAATCGTAGCCGCCATCCTCTGTGGTGCAGGCGGTGATCACGGGCTTGTGCATCAACAGATCACCCTGAACGCCTACGGTGGCGGAGGCGACTGGCTCCAGAGGCGGAGTCTCTTCCGTTGTTGGCGGGGTGGTGGGGGCGTCGTCGGGCTTTCCCTTGCCCACGGAACGGACAATGAGAACCACCGCGACGATTGCCGCCAGCACCAGCGGCAGCAGCTTCAGCGCGGTATTCCGGCGGGGTTCCTGTTTTGCGTATTTCGGTTTATGTGCCATGGGGTTCCTCCTGAAAGACATCGGTCAGGTAATGTACGGTATGGACGGCCTGTCCTCCGCGCAGGTACACGCGGGGCACCCGCCGGCTGATACCGCAGGCAAATTCGTAGTTGAAGCTTCCGGCAGCGGCGGCAATCTCCTCCATGGAGATGGTCTCATCGCCGTCCGTCCCGATCAGGGTGACGGTGTCACCAGCCTGAACGCCGGGGATATCGGTAACATCCACCATCATCTGATCCATGCAGACCCGCCCCAGAATGGGGGCGCGCTGTCCGTGGATCAGGACGTAAAACCGTCCGGACAGACTGCGGCGGTAGCCGTCGGCGTAGCCGATGGGGACGGTGGCCACGACAGTGGGGCGGGTGGTGACAAAGGTGCCGCCGTAGCTGATCTCCCGCCCGGGGGGCAGGGCTTTCACGTAGGAGACCCGGCTGAGCAGACGCATGGCGGGAGTCAGGGGGAGAAGGCCGGTGTCCACCTCGTCGCTGGGGTACAGGCCGTAGGTGACGATGCCGGAACGAACCATCTCGTAGTGGTGGTCGAAGTTCATCAGTCCGGCGGAATTGTTCAGGTGGCGGATGAGAATGCGGACACCCCGGCGTTTCAGCATGGCGTCGAAAGCGTCGAAGCGTTCCGCCTGTGCGCGGGCGCGGCTGAGGTCATAGCTGTCGGCGGTGGCAAAATGGCTGAACAGCCCCTCTGCGGTCAGCCCCGGCAGGGCGGCGATTTCAGCGCAGATGTCGGCGTCGGCCTCCGTCACCTGAAAACCGATGCGGCTCATGCCCGTGTCCACGGCAAAGTGAAAGGCAGCGGATACCCCCGCTTCCACGGCAGCCCGGGATAGGGCTTCCCCGTCCTCCCGGCGGAAAATGGCGGGGCGGATACCCAGACGAACGGCGTCGGGGAAAGCCTGCGGCGGCGTGTAGCCCAGAATCAATATCGGCCGGGCAATTCCGGCGTCCCGCAGCTCCAGCGCTTCGGACATGGAGCTGACGCCGAAAAAGGCGCACCGATTTTCCAGCAGCCGGGCGATCGGCACGGCGCCGTGGCCGTAGGCGTCGGCCTTGATGACCGCCATCACAGGCACTTTGGCCTTGCGGCAGACCGCGTCAAAATTGGAAGAAACAGCGTCCAGGTCAATGATCGCCCGGGTGCAGTCGTGGGACATAATCCATCAGGTTCCTTTCGCGCATAAGCGGCGGAATTTTGTGATTTCCTGCCAGCATATGGATAAGTACCTTTTATCTTACCATAGAAAGTCAGGAAAGTAAACACGCAAAGTCATTAAGGTTTCCTTGCTTTATGAAACGAAAGATGGTATAATTTCCGTAATCCGAGAGGGAGGTACGCCCATGGCACGAACGGACAATTATCTCATTCAGGCGCAGCAGGCAAAGAGCTGCTTTCTGACCTACGACGCGGAAGCGCTGGCGAAAAAGCTGAACGCAAAGCTGGACGCGGACTTCCTGTACACCACATTTTTCGGCCAGAGCTACCGGGTCTCCCGGAAAACCGGGGATATCCAGCGGCTGGAAAACGGCGCGTGGCAGGACGGAAACAGCTATGAGGAGGTCATGACCCTGCTTGACCTGATCTGCGACAGCCGGGAAGACCGGCATGTCAGCGGACGGTGGAAAGCTATGCAGGACTTCGGCCTGCAATTTCACCAGAAGCTGCTGGAAGACGATCACGACCCTTGGGCGGAGCGGTTCCAGAACGATCTTCCCGCCTTCCGCCGGGCGTGTCTGGCGCTGGGCGGCAAGCCCCTTCCCGTGGGGGACGCGGCCTATGCCTTTGAGATTTTCGACGGTCTGGGCGTCGCCGTCCAGCTGTGGCTGGGGGACGACGAGTTCCCGCCGAATCTGCGCTTTTTGTGGGATGAGAACGCTGACCAGTACATCCGCTATGAGACGATGTACTTTGCAAAAGCGCTGCTGCTGAGCAGAATTGCGGGGCAGATGAAAGAACCGTAAAATAGTTAATGGAGCGTATCGGTACAGATACGCTCCATTTCTCGTGCCGGGGTACAGCCCCTTGGCTCTCCCTCTGGGAGAGTTGTCACCGAAGGTGACTGAGAGGGTGTTGCAGCCTTGTCCCCTCTCCGTCTTCGCTGTGAAGTGTACCCCATGTCAAGGACATTTTAATTCTGAGGGGTGGAAAAATTTACGCCCTCATGATATGATACTGTTTTACCATCCCAGAAGGATTGTGCAACGTTGAGGAGCGGCACAAACGGTCGGAATGGATTTGTGCCAGGCAGTACATCATGTGCTGCCTTTTTTCTACCTTCTTGGAACAAACTGTCAGTTCCCAGCGGTGCAAAGTTGAAGCGGGTAAATGCCGGTTGTCAGGTAGCCGTAATACTCCCGTGGAGACAGCTTCAGCAAGTCCCACTGGTAGCGGTCATTGTTGTAATAGTCCATCTGGTCGTCGATAATTTCCTGGACGCTCCCAAAGCAGCAGCAGGACACAGCATCCCGGATTTCATCTTTCATGTGTCCGAAGAAACTTTCCTGGGGCGCATTGTCCCAGCAATTTCCCTTCCTGGACATGGATTGCAGAAATTCACTGTCCCTCAGCTTTTGGGTGAAAGCGCAGCTGGTGTAGTGGCATCCCTGGTCTGAATGGACAATGGTGGTATTATCCAGCTGGCTGCCGTAGTCCCGCACCAGAGCATCCACCGTTTCCAACACGAAGGACACCTCCAGAGAGGGGCTCAGCCGGTAGGCCAGAATCTCTCTGGTCATGGCATCCAGAATGGTTGACAAGTAACATTTCCCACCTTTGTAGAACAGATAGGTGATGTCCGTCAGGAGGATTTTCCTGGGGCCGAAACCATGGAAATTGCGCTGCACCAGGTTGGGGGCTACATTGCTGGTTCGCAGCTGCCTTGCCATCTGTCTGTACGGGTTTTCTTTCCGAACGGGACATTTTAGCCCATATTTTCCCATTAACCGGCGGATTTTCTTTAGGTTCATGCGGATTCCTGTATGCAGCAGCCTCATGTGAATGCCTCGTGCGCCCTTGGGACGACCCCGGAAACGGTAGGCTTCCAGGATGTTGGCAAAGTCTGTTTGGTCAGCTTCCTCACGGCTCTGACGGGCAGGAGCAGCGTCAAGCCAGGCATAGTAACCGCTGCGTGTCACCCCGGCAATTCGGCACATCCAGCTGACGTTGAGTATATTGCCGTCCCGTTCCGCTGCTTCTCGGATGAGCGCATACTTTACCCGTGCCGGTGCTTCGATTCCCATTCTTTCCGGGCCTCCGTATTCGCCATTTGCAGTTTTTTTAAGAACTCGACTTCCTGCTTTGCATACTCCAATTCATGGATGAGCCAGCGGACACGTTCCTCAAGAGACATCTGTTCCGGGTCTGCTGCCCCTGCCGGGCGACTGTTGTAAATGCGCCTGTCTGGTAAGAATCGGCCCTCCCGCACTGCGTCATCCAGCCGGACGGAGAAATTCTCAATCCGCTTTCTGCCCAGAATATCCGGGTCGATGCCATTGTCTCGGAAGATGTCTTTCATCCGTCTCCCTTGCTTCTTTTGCTCCCATGCCAGCATCTTGAACTCCGGGGTGAACTGAACTCCGGTTCTTGATACCCATTGCACATTCTGGTTGCCGGAAAGCCGGGCGATCTGTTCGTCTGTAAAATTTGCCATTGTGTACCCTTCCTTTTTTCGCCTTGCACATGGGTACATTTTAGCATATCCTGCAACCTCATGATACTGTCCACGAATTGGGGTTTTCCCCTCTGAGGGATGTCCACTTTTCGGGGATACCCCTCACCCTCCGTGTCCATTTTTATGGGTACAGTTTACTTCGCTCAGCCACCTCTCCCACAGGGAGAAGCAAGGGGTGCTGGCATTAACAGGCACAGCAGGTTATCCTGCTGTGCCTGTTTAGTGTGTCAGCGAATCAGTACTTGGGATTGGGGCCCCACTGGTTGTCGCCGGTGCTGTCCTGGCAGAACCAGACGAGCAGGATGATCGAACCTACCAGAGGAATCAAAGCAAACAGATAATATGTGCCGGGCTTGCCGATGTCATGCAGACGGCGGACACCGAGAGCAATCGAGGGAACCAGAATGGCAAGCGTCCAGAGCCATGCGTAGTTCTTCAAAATCGCACTGGCAACCATACCGGCAAGGGCGCAAAACAGCGCAGCCCACCAATACTCGCTTCTTCTGGAGCGGGTATTAAAATCCGCGTACTTGGTGAAGAACATCTTGATGGCATCAATGAAGCCGACGGAAGGCTTCGGCTCCCGGCCATTGGTGTAGGCGACGTACCCGCTCTTGACCTGCTGTGCGCTGTAGCCGCCATCGACCTGCCGCGCGCCGCACCCGTCGCAGAACTGTGCGCCGTCGGGCAGCTGCTTGCCGCAATTCTTACAATACATAAATATCTCTCCTCTTTACATTTATTTTAGCGGGCTTTCCCGCAGTGGTACGTAGTTTATCCCTTCACGCTGCCGTCCGGGTTGAACAGGGGCAGCTTTTCCAGATAGACGAGGTCGGAACGCTCCTGCGCGTCGCCCTCAGCCAGAACGGCCATGCGTCCGCAGATGATGCCGCCCGCTTCCTCTACCAGAGTTTCCAGCGCCTTCAGGCTCTCGCCGGTGGAGATCACGTCGTCCACGATGAGGATGCGCTTGCCCTTCATCAGTGCGGCGTCCGCGCCGTCCAGATACAGCTTCTGCTCCTTGGCGGTGGTGATGGAATGCACAGAAACGCTGAAAATGTCCCGCATGTACAGCTTGGGGGATTTCCGCGCCAGGATGTACTTCTTATCCCCGGCCTGACGGGCCATCTCGTGGGCCAGAGGAATGCCCTTGGCCTCCGCGGTGATGATGTAGTCATATTCCGGCGCGCGCTTCAGCAGCTCCCGGGCGCAGGCCACGGTCAGCTCCTGATCGCCGAAGATCACAAATCCGGCAATGGACAGAGAATCGTTTACCGGGCAGATGGGCAGATCCCGCTCAAGGCCCGCAATGTTCATATGATAATACATAGAATTTCCGCTCCTTCTTTTCTGGAAATAATCCTGAATTTATTATAACGCCCCAGTGAAAAAAGTCAAGGGAAACGCGGCGCAATTCGACAAACGCTTTTCACAGGCTTTTCAGATAGACCCTAAGGAAAAGATTTGGGAAAACTCCGCGATTCCGGATTGCTTTTTTCGCCGCGGCGTGCTACCATACTCATACGGAAAATATTCAGTCCGAAAAGGAGAAAGACCATGTTTTACAAAAACGCGCGAATTTTTACTCCTGATTTCCGGTTCCGTACCGGTGCCTTTGAGGTGCGGGACGGCCTGTTCGGCGAAGTCCTCCCCGAAAACGTCCCCGCTGACGCCGTTGACTTAAACGGTGCCACCGTCATCCCCGGCCTGATCGACGTCCACAGCCACGGCAACTCCGGCGCGGACTTCTCCGACGGCGATTACGAGGGACTCAAGCGGATGGCCGCTTTCTATGCCAAGTGCGGCGTGACCTCCTTTGCCCCCGCCTCCATGACCCTGCCCTACGACGTGCTGGAAAAAGCCTTCGCCACCGCGAAGCAGCTCCACGCCGAAGCCCCCGAGGGACTGTCCCGTCTCATGGGCATCCAGATGGAGGGGCCCTACTTCTCCTACAAGAAGCGCGGCGCACAGAACCCCGACTACCTGAAGGACCCGGATTTTGAGGGCTTCAAGAAGCTGTACGAGGGCTGCGGCGGCCTTGTCCGCATCGTGGATGTCGCGCCCGAACTGCCCGGCGCGGCGGAATTTGTCGCCAAGGCCAAGGAGCTGTGTACCGTCTCCATCGCCCACACCGATTCCGACTATGACCACGCCAGAGCCGCCATCGACGCCGGTGTCACCCACCTGACCCACCTGTACAACGCCATGCCCCCCATCCACCACCGCAACCCCGGCGTCATTCCCGCCGCGGTGGAGACCCCGGGCGTTCAGGCTGAGATCATTTGCGACGGTTACCATATCCACCCCGCTTCCGTCCGTCTCGCCTTCACCATGTTCCGTGACCGGATGGTGCTGATCTCCGACTCCGGCCGCTGCGCCGGTGAGCCGGAGGGGACCAGGTTCCAGCTGGGCGGTCAGGACGCGTGGCTTCGCGGCGGCGTGGCCAAGCTGGCCGACGGCACCATCGCCTGCTCTGCTACCAACCTGTGGAGCTGCCTGCAAAACGTCCTAAAGTGGAACGTTCCCGAGGAAGAGGCCATCCGCGCGGCGACCTTCAACCCCGCCAAGGCCATCGGCGCGGCGGACAAGGTCGGCACCATCGAGACCGGCAAGCTGGCGGACTTCGTTGTCACCAACGCGGATTACACCCAGAAGCGGGTGTTCATCGGCGGAAAAGAAATCTGATTCTGTGCGCACACTTTTGGAAGGCTCCCCTAAATGGGGGAGCCTTCCCAGCCCTGTCTGATACCGAACTCCAATTAAAATCTTTAAAAAAGATTTTAGGGTCTATCTGAAAACCGTCAACATGCCCAAACAGCGGGTCTTTT
>ERZ773208.384-NODE-384-length-42726-cov-6.342012_pt1 | contig 42726 bp, 53 predicted proteins | sample MGYA00581006_ERZ773208 | MGnify/ENA primary metagenome ERZ773208 (study PRJEB29015, sample SAMEA2737793) | human gut metagenome | biome: human gut; feature: human-associated habitat; material: faeces | place: China | collected 2012 ... | reverse complement strand
CGTGCTTACAGCGTATAGCTGCTTAGCACATTATTGAATTATTAACGAACTATTGTTATATTTTAAAGCTCTATTTTTTTAGCATCGGCGAAACTCAGTGATATTTCGCCGATACAATAACGTAGGAAACCTATTCCGTCAAGTTCGGGTCCTTGTCGTACTTGCTAAGAAACTGCTGTTCGGGGTTCTTCCGTGGCTGATTCCCATCAGCTTCATTCAGTATCTGCTCTTTAGCCGCATTCAGTTTCTCATTTACGGTTTTTCTGATTTTGCCAAGGCATTTCTTCTCATATTCGCAAACCGCAAGATTATTCTTCTCGTAATTGCGTATATCAGGAGTAAACTTCCGGAAGTAAATCTCAACGTTCACCATCTTACCTAACAATTTACTATAAGCCGTAAAATAACTAGTTAGCAGATAAAACGGATCCGTGCCCAGAGTTCCATTAGTACCGCGATAACGATAATGATCATTCTCGTTATTCAAATCGAAAAGATCTCCATCGCGACCATTCATTACGCAAACGCCCTCAGTAGTTTCTATGGTCACATAGCAAATACCCTTCCGAATACCTTCGAAAAACACCTTCAGCGTTTCAGAAAGATGCGTCCTATCTATCTTTACACCAAATTCTTCTACTTTAGAAAAAACGGTGCCAGGATAATACATTTGCGCTGGCAGGCTGGCAAGTGCCTCCGGTCGTATGGTTTCGCCGATATTGGCAATTATTAAGGTATTTTCCCCCTCGCTTACAGGCAATGGTTTGTAAATAAAACCATCCTTATCTACATAATAATGAATATCATTTTCTGCGTCATCCGCTTCCCATACGATGCCGATACGCTCGTGTATGAAACCTTCGTCTTCCAGAAAGATAGCGTGGTCATTGCAAGGCATAGCGCAAAGTACCTTATTTTTATCATTCATAATCTTCTAAGTTTTTAAAGTTCCTATAATTGATAACGCAAGGGATGCAAGGATATTACATCCCTCACGCAATATTTTTCTATTTGAATGCTCCAGCCAGAAGTGGCAGGAAAAACACTGCTACACCGATGGTAGAGAAGAGCAGCACAGCTACGCCTACCATGGCGATGGCTGCAACGGAATATGTGATTGCTTTTTTCATATTGCTATAATCTTTTTAAAGTATTAATATTTATGTTTTTTATTCCATATCACTAAGTACCCAATTCTGCGTCAAGCCTGCAATATCGTTTGCAGCCAGGAGCCAAATCAGATTGATGAGCACACCCACATAAGGTTTTTGTTCCCCTAACGGTTTGTTTTCGAGTTTGTGCGAGTTGAACCAGTCGATGACCGGCTGCATCGCAATGATGCAAGGTTGCAGGGTGCCGCATTCGTTGGTAATATCCGTGATGGTTTCCTGTCGGATCTGCATTTCATTAAAGCTCAGATCGTTTGAGAGTTTCTTACAAACAAGCTCTTTGATTTCTTCTTTATTCATAGTCTTGAAAATTTTAAAATTGAAGTTTATAATTTTGTCGCTACATGGGTGATGTTCCACCGATGTTATAACGAAGGATTCTCCTGCGCCTTTAAGGTCGCAGCCTCGATAGCGCGTACAATATCCGTGATATATCTGCTGCCTCCATGCTTTTTGATCCAATCGTGAACGTCATCGGGTACCACATATTTATGCACGCTGCCCTCTGCAGCTCGTCTGCCTCTCTTATTTGATGTTTTGGTATTTTCCATTTTCTTTGTGAATTTAAAAAGTTTCTATAAAATGTTCTATTTTTCCGAAATAGAAGGTTGACCAAAGCCTTTTTGCGTTCTATTTTCCTCTTCCTCTTCTTCGAGTTCAAAACCTTCAGCTTCGATGATCTTACTATCGTTACCCATCGCCTCGACTTGTTGCTCACGAGATAAATAGACTGGCCAACAAATAAGATCATCTGCATAATTGCCAATATCTATTTCTGCCTTATCCTTGTAGTTCCAGAACACGGAAGCCACGCAAAACACCTCCATCGCCTCTTTATCTGATAGCATAGATACTGCGCCCAGGAGTCGGGTAATCTCCTGCTCGGAACAGAACTCATTTTCGCCATCGCCCATAAGAACGTAATCGTGAACCTTGTTAAAGAGAGTATCAGAAGCTTTGGTCATATCCACATCGTTAGGAGAGATACCCTTAATAACCTCAGTGATGACTGTCAGGCTGTGGGAATCGTTCAGCAGCCAGATAGCACGGAAACGAGCAGAAACGTTACATACAGCTAGATCCAGGTGTTTTTCACCTATCCACTTCGTGATATTTGCAACGATACTATCAACATTCTTATTCTTGCATTTTGCTTTGTTGATGACAAAATATCTGCAAGTATCAAACAAATCTCCTTCTACGAACGTGATGCCGATGCCCGACACATTATCTTCAACCGTCCATACTATTGATTCGGTCTTGCTGGGATTTACGACAAATCTATCTTTCTCCATAAAAATCCGCTTCGCCGTGATGCGGTAGGGCTGAATGATTATATTACTTTTTCTTCTTTAACCAAGGAAAGAACCAAGAACCTTCCAAATATTGTTGCGCCCTGATAACAGCATACTCCCTGGTATGTATGCGCAAATCGGACGGAATCTTCTCTATTATCTTCCCTTCTAATTCGTGGTCGTAATTCACTTCGCACTCTTTCAGAAGCTCATAGAGAGGATTATCGAAGAATGAGGCAAATATATGCTCCTGAGTGTCGAGGTTTAGAAACTCGAACGAGCAGAAGGGATAATCAAGGAAGGCGTGCAATATCTTAAACATCTTTATTCCGCTTATCCGCGATGCGGTAGGGCTTTAAAAACTTAAAATTCTATAATTTTTCGGGTAAATTGATACATCGTATTGTTTTATTTCTTAAATTTGCACTCGTCTTCGGAAGGCTTTTAATCGTACCTTTATGGATATTGATTTAATCGAACCTTTATGGAATGGAAAGAGCAATATAACTTCCGTTGACGGTCAGACTCTTCAAAGTCTGTGGATTCAAACGCTCTTAAAGAGCCAAATTTCTACTATAGTAGATTCGAGCCAGAAGGCTCGCAGTGCCCCGGCTTAGGTCGGGGCTTTTTCGTTTTATGCGTAAACGCCAATTTTATGAAACTCCAAAGTTGTATGGTTATCAGGATAACTACAATCCTCAAACATAACCCAATAACCTTGCTTATCTAGAAAGATCTGACCGATTGAGCTTACAAAGTCTTTTTGCTCGCCTGCCAATCTATTGTATATTACCTTAGTCAGGTCTTTATAAGGTTGACGTTGTTCGTCTATGATACGGAAAGAATATATATTCTTATCTCTCCCCGTAATCGTCAGCGTAGTTATTAAACCCTCAATCGTTCCGACTCTCTTGTACGTATCATCCTTGCACGCCAAAGACTCGCCATTATCAAACAATCGTCTTGCAAGAAACGTTGTTGTATTGTTACAAATAATCTCCGACATAATTATTCCTCCTCTTCTTCTTCTTCCTCCTCCTCCTCGATAGGATTCTGATAGTCGTCGCTATGTGCGACCAAATCATCGAGAGCTGCCTGGAAGCTATATTCTGCCATCGGATAATATGCGTCATCATTATTTAAGTCGTCGTAAAAATCAAAAGAACGGCTACAGTCAGCAGCTTTTAGGATGCCACCATCTGGGTCAATCCAAAAACTAAAACAATAACTACTATCTTTCTCGCTACCCATAAAGTTTATCTCATGGTCGAGATAATCTAATGTTATATAGATTACCTCATTTAAGAACTTAATACCTTCTGAGTCGCCTGCTACCGCATACATTTTGCCATCATCGCCTAAGCGTAAGTCAAACCATGCTTCTTCTTCGTTTTGCTGATACCAGGCAGTAAACTCATCTGAAAGAGACATATAATAACGATCGAAATATTTAAAGACTTCATCATTTATATACTCATCATCGAAAAAGTCCTTTCCAAACTTTGAATATTTAGGATCATCAACAGGCATTTTTACGCTTAATAAACATTTAAGATTATTTTGCCCTTCTATAACAAGATTCAAATCCTTCATACTAATTGACTTAACCGTGATGTCGAGGGCTTAATGATTATTCCTTAAAATCTACACCTTTGAGCGGATCATTATCGCCACCGTTCTCAATCTCGATGCCTTCCAGCTTAGGGCGGGGCTTTTTCGTTTTCTGATCTTCGGTTAAAGAAACTTCTTCGTAATCTACAAACACTTTGAAATTATCACGCAACAAAGTTTCAATAGCTTCCTTTCTGAAACGCCATCCAGGAACAGACCAGAACATATCACACTCCTCTAAGAAATCGTGGTCGTAATATACGCCGAATTTCTTTATCTTTGAGAACACTTCAGCAGGTATGCGATGCGTCAAGGTGAAGGAACCTGAATTAGGGCAAGGACGGGTTAAAATGGCCTCGCTCAAATCTTCGTCATGTGGTGCCGATTCGCAGTGAAAAGAGATTGCGCCATTTTCTATAGCCTCTTTAACTCTTCTGATCTTTTCCTTTTTTCTTCTTCGCTCCTCTTTTTTCGCCTCAATCTCTTTGAGTTTTGGACCAGCAAGCTCAAAAAGCTTGTTTACATTCGTTTCATCAATGCGATATGTCGTATAATAACCTTCAAATTTCGACGTAAAATTCATTCTATCGTCAAAATTATCAAGCGCATTAAAAGCATTGAGGATTCTTAAAGCCTTGTCGTTAAAATAGAGATACAAGTGATCATCCGAACAATCACTGCCACATATATAATTATGAGTTATCTCTATATATGTAAACTCCAAAGCATTGGCCTTTTCCTTCGTTGATTGGATCAAATCCTTATAGAAAGTCTTAAACTCTTCTTCAGGTATTGAGTCGAGACGGATAAGTACGTTTTTTGAGGTGTCAATATCAATATTTAAAGCCTCAATTGCCGAATGGCTCAAACAAACATACGGAGTCAACTTATCGTCAACATACCTTACTTCTGGGTGGCAATGATACCATTCGCCCGATATATTAATCTGAGCGCCGAAATGGAACCATTTAACTACTACATCGTCATCATGTTCTTGATGAAAGAGTTCCATTAATCTATGGTTATTCCAGAACCTAACATCATAAACAGTTCCATTCTTTGTGATAGCTTTCATATCTATTGACTTCACCGTGATGTCGAGGGCTTAACATAATCTATAAATCCAGTAATAAATCTCCGATGCTATAACGAGTAAATATCATTACCGAGAAGACGGGGAATGATTTCAGCATCAAGAATGGAATCGTAATCCCAAAGGTGGGCACCGAAATCTTTCTTCAGCTTCGCTACTGCCATTTTATATGCCTCCTCGCCGTTCTCGGCATAACCTTCACATTCGTAATACTTATATGAGAAATTGACGGTAGCATAAAGGCAGACGGTAAAGAAACCCTTTGGCATCGCTGCCAGTTTCTTGCGACGTTCGTTGATTTCTCGGGCGATGCGCTGCTTCTCCTGTATCTCCTCATCCTGCCTGCGCTTGCGGTCTGCTGCTTCCTTCGCAATGATAGCCTTCTCACACTCCTCTGGGGTATCAGCAAGGGCAGGATAGCAATAAATGAAGGATGAAGGGCTACAGCCTGTAATCTGCAATTTTCTGCCCGCCTGCTCGTCCTGATAAATCTTCTTCAGAAGGGAATGAACGTTGTCGTTAACCTCCAGCTTTCTGCCGTCCGGCTCGTTCTTGTCGGTCAGGCTGTTAATAAACTCCTCGGCTTCTTCTGCTGAACCGATGATTACTTTCTTATCGAAATATACAAAAAACTTCTTCATGTTTCTGCGCTTCACCGTGATGCGCCTAGGGCTAAATAATTTATAGTTTATAATTTACAATTTATAGCTGCCTAATTCTTCTTTAGCTGCTCTCGCGCCCACTCCTTTGCGGTTCCCGGCTCAATATCGCCGTAGCGCTCCATATTGTGCGCCTCATGCAGGAGATTATCGTAGTCGGTATTATTGTGGCGCTTGCTCGCCGCAATGATAGCCAGGGCGTGGTCGTAATCCTTGATAGGGCGAAGAGGATTCTCACGTTCCATCTTTGCGATGAGCTTGCCGCGCTTTACGCTGTCGCCTCGCTCAAACTGGCGTGAAATCATCGCTGATATTCTGTCGTTCTTATAATCTACCTTTTCCTCTGCCATCTGCTGCGCCTCCTCGAAGGTAACTGCATTCTCAGATTTTCTAATCAGCGAGCGCGCCCATGCGTCACGAACGTCCTCCCAGGTTTTCACCTTCTTCACGACCTTCTTCTTTCCGTCGAGCATTTCGACAAATGCTTTTCCGTCCTTCGCATTCAGATAATAATCGTGATAGTGATCCTGATAGCCATAGCCGTTGTAGTTATCACCGAAGGTATGATAATCTACCTTCTTTTCCTCGACGAAAGCCTTCAGCTTACCCAGAAGTGATTTGGTACCATCGAAGACACAAACGTTTACTACGCCGTTCTTTTCGCGCGCTGAAACGCTGCTCTTATGTTTCTTGTTAGCATTCTCAACGGATGAAAATTTGGAAGGAATAAATACTCTTCTATAAGTTCCCATATTGTCTGCGCTTCACCGTGATGCGCCTAGGGCTGAATGGTTATTATTTTACTTCAAACTCCTTAATCTCGTAAACAAAGGTTTCTTCCTGGCACTCTACTTGAAATCCCATCACGTCCTCTGTATGCTCCGCTACGTGAACATAAATAGGGGTGTTCAGATAGAAATTATCTGCTGTAGGAATAATTGTTTCCTCACCGTCACAAGTGCGTACAGACTGAGAAACTTCTGTGAACTCATCTTTCTTAGGAAGGCTATTGAAAGCCTTTTCTGGGGAGTCGAAAACGTTTGCGATAATCTTATTACAAAGAACAATATATACTTTCTTGTCGTTCATATTCTTGTCGCTTAACCGTGATGCGCTAGGGCTGAAATGATTATTATTGTTTTTATTATCTTCTTGTTTTATCTGATGCAAAGGTACGGAGAATTTTTGAAACTACCAAATAAAATGCACTTTAAATACTATTTTAGGTGCATTTTTAACGTTTCGTTACGTTTCTGATGCTCAATACCCCGTTTACCAGTCATTTGCTCGCTGTGAAGTGTCGATCCTCACATCTTGATAGATGTTGCCAGCCGTGGCAGCGATGGTAAAAATTGCTGCTGCTATCCATCACGGACCGCAGACAGCCCCTTGTTAACTATAAAACAAATGCGAACGCCTTCGCACATAAACATTTAATTTTTAAAGTTATTTAAAAGAATATGCACCCCGCCGTGGTGCTGCTCCACGCTGCCGGTCTGCCGGACGGGGTAGGGGAAGGCTCTCAGACTTCCCCTGTTATGGGTGAAAGTCGGGTTACTGCTCAACGTCTGAAGGCTTAAATATCTTCGTCATGCGGTTGATGCGGTTCGTTGCCCGAGATACATATTTCCAGCAGTATTCCAGGAACTCCTGCTTTTCCTTCGGAGTATGGTCCATCACCATCTGTGCGCATTCGTAAGCCTCTTCACGCATAATGATAGCATCACCCAGTATCTGCTCAGAGATAGCTCTATCATGTTCCTCATCGCTCTCGTACTGCTGGCGCTTATCATCGTAATGATAAATCTCATCCCAAATAATCAGGCGAATATCTTTCGCCCATGCGCTTGCATCCTCTCTGTCGATGCGGAGACTCTCGCACACCATATCAGCCAGGCGGGAAATGACTATCTTGCCCTTAATGAAAAAGTTGTGATACTCAGCAAATGGCAATACTGCATTCACCTGCCAACCTGTTTCCTTATTCTCAATAACGTTCATACCGTTCTTATTATTATTCTTTGCGTTCATAATTTCTGATTTTTAAATGTTGTTACAAAATGATTACTTCTTCTTGTAAGGCTTGATAATGAAGCCTTGAAATTTTTCGCTATAGGTGATATAACTACCATATCCCCAAGGTTTTTTATTTGTTGTATTAGCCATATTTCTAATTTTATAATATTATTCGGTGATAATACATTTACCTTCCGGTGTCTCGTAATCTATCTTATTATTCGCCCAGATGGTGATTTCTTTCGGCTTATATACGTTAAAAGCCTGATGATCGCTAACGTATATCCATTCTGTTCTATTCTTTTTCTCATATACCAAAATGGCGGCCGTTTTTTTGAAAGCATAGGCTGCGGCAAACATATCGCCAGCAATATTGTTAATTTCTTCCGGCTTATTCCACCAGCTCTTTGCAATCACTTTCTTGATCTTTCCGGCAACGCATAGGATGTAAGCATATTCTTTTCTCATAATTTCTAATTTCTAATTTATTCTATAATCTATAATAATGTTTTATCCCAGCTTCTCTATCTTAGTTTCCAGATAGTAACTGCGAGGGGTAGCTTTTTCACTATACCATACAGCCATCGTTCCGGCCACAATATATGGTTTATCAACATAACCAAGCCGACTAAATATTTTTTCATGCTTCTCGCTTTCCTGATTTCTGATAGCTATAAACTTTTCTATTGCCTCCTCTGGATCCTCGAAAGTATGCAGAGATTTTCCATCCTTACAGATGATATATGTTATATTTACTTTCATAATTTCTAATTTTTAAAATGATTCTATAATATTGTGATTCCCGAAGCCTTCTATAATGAAGGCTTACGGTTTCTGAATGTCTCGCCACACTTTGCGAGCTTTGCACTGTGATACGCTGCCGATTGCCCAGCCTTTATGTTTTGCGGCAACCTGATTAAAGCGATACCAGATGTTTATATCTGTAAATTCAAAGTGCATCGTACCTTTTTTGAAGAACTTCACGCGGAACCAATCGAAATAGAACCATTTGCCGAAGTCGGTGCAGTGGCGTACAACATTCTGCTCAAATGGGCGGCCGTATTCATCAGGTAGCGGCGTACCATTCAAGAAGCTCATCGCCTTGAAGAAATCTTCCATTTCCCGCTGGCGGCTGTCGGATGCGTAAAGGCTATAATCTAAGTACCCGCGGAAAACCATTTCACAATCTAAGTTATCTACAATAAACTTCTGGTTTACCATATAATTACTATTTGTCTTCCACTTCTCGCCCGCTGTCGAGTTTTCAGCAGACAGGCTGCAAATCGTATCGAAAGCCTTAACTACGCACTCCTCCATGATATTTCCGATGTTCTGTAATACGGAAGAAACAACCAGATAGATATTTTTGAGGTTGAACGGGCGAGCCTCTGAAGTCTCCACAAATCGGGCGATCTTCTCCTGTAGTACGTTGGTGGTGTACTTCTGCATGTTGAGCAGCTGAAAAACGTTATGCCACGCAGCGTGCTGTAATTCCTTGCGGAACCGCTCGCGGGTGATATTCTGAAACTTATTGCCCCGGCAGTCGTCGCCATGGGCACCGAAATGAATGCGGCAAACTGAGAAGGTTTTTATATCTTCATTTATCATTTTGCTCGCCTCCTGCACTGCATCAAACTGCGCCAGGGCTGAGTTGTAGCGCTTCACCATATCGCGCACGGCATCGTATTTAATTACGCCTTCCTGCCCGTTGCCCATATCGTCCCAGCCTTCCGGAGTCTCGTCAAAATCGAGGTCGTCGAAATCCTCTGTTTTGTCTGCTGGCTTATAAAGGCGAAGGAGAGAGATTTCCGCACCTGTCCGGCGGTCTGCGGTCGAAGTGTTGAAAACATCGCCTAATTCCTCACGGCTTCCATAAAGGTCTGCCAGTTCCTTTAATTTCTGATCGTCGCCATAACAATGCGAGAAACGAGAGGAAGGACAAAGGGCGAGGATGGTGCAACCATCCGGAGCAATCTCCCAAGCGTGCAAAATATGCTTTTCTACGCTAGTAAATGGCGGGTTCATTATAATATAGTTGATGTCTGCCACCTGCTCACGCTGCACTGTCAGGAAGTCGGGCGCAATCACGTTGCACTCATTATATAGGCTATTTCGCAGGGTGTCGTTTATCTCGCAGGCCTTTACATATCGGGCGCCGTCTTCCTTGCAGAATCTTACGATATTTCCGGAACCTGCGGAAGGTTCTAATACCACAGCATCCGCCAGGCTCTCGCCCGTGGTCATCATGTCGTAGACCTCGCGAGGTGTGGTGTAAAAATCACGGTTAAATATATTTTGATAATCTACCATTTTATTTTTTGTTTTGATGAGTGAAAGAAAAATTTTTCTTGCGGCGAAATTTTTCGGTGATGATTTTCGCACGCTATAACGTAGGATTTCCGAAGCTTTGAGGGGGTATGGGTGAGGGTGTGACCCTCACCCGGTGCCCTTGGGTCTCGATTTATGCGGCTTTGCCATTGCCTGCCTCGGTGCCCTCGTTCCAGGTGTAAAGGGTCAAAAACTCCTCATCGCTCAGCACGGCACGCGCCCGAATCCTTGCAGATCGGCGGAACTCTGACCGCTTCGCCCTGATTGCTTCGGCTGGCTCACGTCCTAGCGTCTCGGAAGTGTTCAGCCCTCGCACTTCGTCGATGATGTCGCGAACGTTAACACCACAGGCGCAAAGGGTGTAGAGTTCAGAGAGGACCGCGTCCCCGTGGCGGTTTTCTTTCGTGAGCCGCTCCACGTCCTCGGCTGCTGTTCGCAGCATGTCGAGAGATACGCCCGAACCGCTGCCACCCTTCGGGCGGCTCTGTGCGGTTTCTTCGTCTGGCTGGGTGGTTGCTGCTCCATTCTTGGCGGTTGCGTCCGTCTGCGGCTCTTCTGCTGCTTCTTCGCTTACGTCCTGCCCTGATTCCAGGGCGTTTAATCGCTCTTGCATCTGGGCGAGGGTATCGGACAGGCTCGCCACCTGCTCAGATACTTTCTTTATCTGTTCGCGAAGGATGGCGGCGGCCTCCTTGCGTTCTTCGGCTCTGTGCTCCGCCTCAAATTTGGCGGTGGCTTCTGCTGCGCTGGCTGCTGCCTTCTTTAATGCCTCGTTTGCCTTTTCGGTTGCTGATACGATAGCACCGACAAGGAAGGAGAGGGCAGACGCAAGAACGCCCACGGCTTCCACCTGTTCGCAGGTTTCCGCATCTGCTGCGCTCTGCTGCTCTTCTGTTGCTTCCTCGGTATTCTCTACCGTCTCGGCGGTTTCGTCCTGCTGTGCGTCATTCTGTGCGGTCTCTGCTGCGCTCTGCTCAGTCATACCGAACCACTCGCGAAGGGATGCCACCGCCTCGGCTGTGGTTGCTTGCCACTGCTGCGCCTCTTTATTCCAGGTTGCACCGTGGGCTTTAATCTGCTTGCGGTTCTTGTAGGTCGTGCGCTGATCGCCTACAACTGCCACGCCTCCGGCAATCTCTACCAGTTCCAGACCCTCGGCAGGTGCGGCGGTCATATCCACGCCCTCGGCTGCCTTCTCGCTCTTCGCTGCCTTCTGGCTGCGGTCTGCTTTGCGTGCGGTCTGCTTGCCGTTCTTCTGTTCCTCTTCCCACGCTTTGCGCTGCTTTTCTACCTCCTCGGCATCCTTGCGAAGCTCTGCAAGTACATTCTGTGCAAACTGCAATATTTCTACGTCTTTATAACTATTATACATGTAGCAAGAAATCTGAATACCTACAGCCGCGAACTTGTCGGCGCGCTTCTGCTGAACTTTCGCGCCGCCACCATTTACGCCGTAATTTACCATTTCGCCGTCATACATTGCAGGTTTGCCCAAAAAAACAGAAACGCCCTTTGCTACTAGCTCGGCCGCCTCATTAATAGAGATTTTCCGATAATGGCAAGTACCATCTACAGGAACGCAGAAAACATTTGCGCCCAGTGCCTTTTTTATTGCCTGCCAGGTTGCGCCGTGCTTCGCCTCGAACACCGGAGCGGCTGCCGCTTCTGCTGCTGCTCGTGTGGTTTCTTCGCTGACGGTGTAAACCTTTAAGAAAGCATCTAAAACACAATTTAAAGACGTTGTTTTGCGGTACCAGTAACGCAAACTTTCTAAATCATAAATAATTTGTCGCTGTTCTTCATAAAGGTTATCACATGCGCGTCTTTTTTCTCTCTCTTCCTCGCTTAGATCTGCCCAAGCTTTGCCCGTTTCCTTGTGATAGAAGCCGAGCAACTGGCAAAGGTGCAAAGCATCATCAAAAGAAATAACGGCGGATGCGCTTTTTTTTGTCATCCCTTCAAACTGCGGGAAAACTTCGTAAATCTTTGCCATTACCTCAGCTTTGCCGAGGTCTGAAAAAGTACGGGTAAACTCGAAACGGTCTGCCAAAATCTGGCCGTACTGGTCGCGCCATGCTCGGGTGCTCTTCATTTCTTCATCGTGCCCGTAGTCCTCGTAAGGGCTGCAGGTGTGATAATGAGAAATAAAGAGGTTTAATTCCTCCACCTCTTCCACCTGCTGGCGGGTCGGTCCATCAGTCCAGAAGATTTCAGCAGATGCGCTCCAGGTCTTATTTTTTAATGCCACCTTAAAATTCACACCCGGGAAATATTCATTTAATATTTTCTTAATGTTATATTTAACCGCTGCGAGATATTCGGCAGTTGGTTTTTCTATCCATCCGCTCGCAGGAGTCACGGTCTTTAATTTACCGCTCCACTTTGCGATAACTTCGCGGAGTGCTTCGGCTGCCCTGCGTGCCTCTTCCTCTTCCTTGCGTTTACGTTCTTCTGCTTCCTTGCGTGCCTCCTCGGCTGCCTGGCGTGCTTCCTCCTCGGCTCTTGCCTCCTCCTTTGCGCGCTCGAAGTTCTTTATCATGTCGTTATATTCCGACATCATCAATTTAAACTCCTCAGGGTCTCCGCCCTTGTCAGGGTGCATGCTTACACAATAAACGCGGAACTGCTTTTTTATTTCCTCGGCTGTTGTAATATTCTTAAAGTACTTCATAACTTTTCAATTTTAAATGTTTATATATTGTTTCGTTTTTATTGTGAGCGCCTAGATTTTAGGCGCTCTTCTCTTCTGTTTTTACTTTTTCGATGAGTGCATCAGAAAAGAAAATACCTGTTTTAGCGTCATATCCTAGACCCCTGCGAATGTAATTATATGCGCGTGCCCTTAATTCTGCGTAAACAGTAGGAAGCAAAAGGGGATCTATTTTGCCGCTATGGATATAATATAATATATCTTGAAACGTCCAATTATAATTTTCTTTATACTGAGTACCTGCCAGGACTTCGCCGAAATCGACGGTTAAAAAGTCGATAGTAACTATATATTTTTTATTCATAACTTCAGATATTTAAAACTTGAGAGAGAAGATGAGACCGCAGACGATAGCAACCGCGGCTACCCCGAGATACTGCCAGCCTGTGAGCGTGACCGCCTCCGAGTCATCCCCGAAGAGGTGGCGGGTATTGAGCCAGCGCAAAGAGATACGGGCGTATCTTCCCGCCGTTTTTGCGGTCTTCGCTGTGCCCTGAACGATAAACAGGGCGCAGAGGGTGAAGAACTCGACGAGGGCGGCGAGCACCTCGACAAATGAAATATTGCTATTATGTATTGTTTTTGCTTCCATGATGTTTTATTGTTTAGTTGTTACACGATATATTAGCAGGCGCAACGGTAGAACTCATCCAGATAATAACGCACGCCGTAAATTGTGAAGTATGCGCGCGGGTCGCTGCCGTCCTTCGGATCCGTCAGCTTTATTTCTTGCCAGCGCTGCGCCGTGTGACCGTCTGACGGTGTGAGATACGAGCGCCAGAGTACCGCGTCCCCGTAGTCGTTAACAACTATCCCATAACCTCCGTAGTTATTAGTCTGTTTGAAGCACTCGCCAAACTTTGCCAGCTCATTATATTCTGTTTCTTTTGTTATTCTTGCCATGATGTTTATATTTTTAAAGTTCTTATATATAGTATTTATTATTTGCTTTTAATTAGTACCTCTTTCTTTGCGTCGTCCCAACCATCGGAAGCCAGAACGAAACCGCCGAAAGCGAAAGCGAAAGAGAGAAGGCCGAATAACACGATGCCCTCAACTGCTCGGCCCATATCAGGACACGCACCTGATGCCAACATATAAACACAATTAAAGACCACGCCCAACATAACAAGCGAAGGGCCAAACAAAATGAAAGAGGGCCACTCCATCTTTGCGAGGATGGCAAAGAAAGTTTTAACCTTTGCGGTTACGTTCTCTTTAGTCTGATTGATAATATGATTCTTTTTCATAACTTTTTATTTTAAATGTTCTACCTTTGTTTTTTATTTTTGTACTGCAAAAGTACAATTAAAATTTAATACTGCCAAATATTTGCTTGATAAAATTCATTTTAACCTTAATATTTAACCTTTATAAACAATATATGTATTAATATTTTATTTAATTACTTAAATTATGGTTTAAACATTACTTAATGTATCATTTAATTAGTTTCCTTATCTTTATTATATTTATACCTTATTATATATAGAGGAAGAACAAAAACAAGAACAGAATGGAAGAGCAAAGGGACAAACAGAACAGGAAGGGCAAAAGAAGAGAGAGGACCAGGGCGAAGGATGCCGCCGACCTCTTCGCCAGTTCCTCGCCTCGCCTCTGTTCCATCTGCTGCCCTAAACGTCCACACCATCGCCAGCGCTCACCACCTCGCCCGCTCGCAACATCGCCCAGGGTGAGAGAAGGGCGGCCACTCCGTCCGGTTCTGGTCGATGCCATCGCCACACCTCGCCACCATCTCGCCACCGATCGACCAGCAAACAGCAGGGCAGCGCCTCGACGGTCTGCCATCCTGCCAGCCTGCCCGCCTCGTCCCCGTCCTCTTCCCCTCTGCCAGGTGGTGAGGGTATGGCGGCGAGCCAGCCAGGGCGGGCGATCCCCTGCCTCTCACCCTGCCGCCCCTCTCCACCCTGCCGGGGTGCCTCGGCATATTTGCGGACACCTCCGGAGAGGGGCGGGCAGCGGGCAGCCATATCAGGGCGGCGGGGCTGATCTTCGAGAAAGTTTGTTTCGGGATTTTTTGCGCGGTTGTATCGCTCTAAATATCAATTATTTATTTTCTCCGAAGGGTTGAGCCGTGCAATGCCAGTACATCGGGGAAATGGTAATTGTACTTAAAGTGAAAAATATAACTATTTAAAACACAAATAGTTAGAGGGGTAAATAAATAATTCGTTTTAGTATGTTTGTACTCTGCGGGCGATGAAGAACTCAAAGCATGGGACACTGAGCATATAAATATTCTGTGGACGACCCATCACGCTTTTACCATCATCTTATCACCAAACTTTTTTCGAGAAAAATTCATTTTTACGTGAATATTTCTGCAAAAAACTTGCTTATATCAATATTTCTTTGTACTTTTGCAGCGAAATATAAACAATAAATTCAATTTAAAGATGAAGAAACTGGATATTAAGCGTGCTCTAAGCGAGCACAATATGACGCAGGCTGACCTCTATCAGAAAATCGGCATGTCGCCGCAAGCCATCTGCATGATCATCAAGAACAACAACCCTACCGTTGCAAAGCTCATGCAGATAGCCGAAGGCATCGGCTGCGACATCACCGACCTCTTCTATCCCGACCCATCCGAAGAAGCAGAAGAGAGAGAAAAGGCACTCGAAAGCGCAAAGGATAGCAAGATGCCGCTGGAACTTATTCTGCGTGACCTGACAAGAAGAGCCTACCCTAGCATCACGAAAGAAGAAATAGATGAATGGATGGAAGTTCTCGAAAAGAAAAAGATTGTTGAGATTGATATGGGTCCAAACGGAAGTGGTCTTCATGATGCGATGGATAGACTGAGGAAACTCGAAGAGGCTAGAAAAGAGCAGGAGGGTAAAACTCTGAACGCTACGCTGGGGGGCGATTTGCCGGAAGGTGTCACCTGCAGAGACGTGAAGTTTGTGCAGCAGGCAGAAGAAAATCAGCAGCAGATGATTCAGACTTCCACCTTCTGCCCTCACTGCGGCAAGAAAGTAAGAGTGGGAGTGGTGCTACTATCGGGGGAATGTTGAGTGTTGAGTGTTAAATGTTGAATTGCCTACGGACTCAATGGCGCTAGCCTAATTCAACATTCAACATAATGATTGATAATGTATAACTCTTAAAACAAAAATGAAGAAATGAAAAAGAACTTTTTAATGAAGATGAAACGTTCCATGATGGCTATCTTCTCGGTAGTAGCCATGGGAATGATTACGGCTTCGCTGGCGGCTTGCAGCAGCAGCGAGGACGAGAGCGAGAAGGAGGCGGCTAAGGTGAAGGAATATCTTGCCGGAAACGAGTGGACCATCAACAGTACCAGCGGTACTTATTCTTACTACAAGAACCACCTGGTTTATTATGAGGATGGTGGCGGTTTGACTCCAGGCGGTTATGTTGTCGAGCCTAACGTTGCCTTCGGCCACTGGCAGATGGAGGGCGACAGGCTTACTACCCGCTTCGAGGTGGGCACACCGAAAAGCTTCAATATCGGCAATCTGCTGAACGAAACTATCTCGGGGGTGCATCTGCAGGAGAGCAACAAGATTACGGGCAGCAGGGTATCGGTAAGCATCGATATGAGACCGCTGATTGTGGGCACCTTCGCCAACGGCAATGAATGCCAGATGAGATGCGGCAATTCGCTGAATGATATTTCGGATGAGACGGACCATGATGCGGCGATAAGGGGTACCTGGTATTGCATCGTAACTATGACAAAGGACGGAAAGAAGAGGAATTGCATGGGTTCCATGACGTTTAACGAGGATGGCACCATGCACATGGTAATAGAGGGTGAGAAGGACTTCACTACCACCTATTCTACGAAGAACGGAAAGGTTACGATCAATGGTTATCTGGTAGAGAACCATGTTGCAACCTTCTATTATACGAACCTTTACGGTTCGCTCATCAAACTTTATAACTGCGAAAACGGCTACCTCTCATCGATATGGAGGAAGAACAGAGACGAAGCGTATCAATAGCTCCGAGTAAGTCCCACACGCCCTGAAAGGGCAGAAAATCCTAACCCAGGGCGTATGCGTGTTTAGGAATAAGATGAAGCCTTCTGCTCCTCGGATTAAGGAGCGGAAGGCTTCATCTTTTTTAGAGAACAGCGAAAGAATCGCTTGGGGCAGGCACTTTACTACGAAAAAACGGACAATTCTTACGGATATGAACAAAGATTTACAGATGATTTCTAGTTTTTCTCTGATTTTCTCTGAATTTCTCCGATTTTCTCTGAATTTCTCTACATATCTCGGTTTTTCTTCGTATCTTTGCAATCGAAATTCCGCTGCCCGTAAAAAAGGTGGCGGTGTTATAATCTTTAAAAAAGTATTAAAAAACGATGCAGCCCTGCCGTCTGAGATAGATAGCAGGGCTTTTTATCGTTTTTTTGTAACAGAAATATTGCGCTTTCAGATTATTTTCGTAACTTTGCGGCAGAAATTAAAACATTAAGATTATGAAAAAATTAGAACCATACGAAAATCAAATGGGATACCTAGTAGGTGGCAGTAGGTTGCCATCAACTCCTGGAGAGCGAGAGTTGGAGCACAAGTGTAATCCGCACCCTAACGACTGGATAGATGGTATCTCTGGTTTCGACAAACTTCCTTTCGCTGTTAGAATGCAGAAAGGTCTAGTAACGCAAGCAGAGGAGGAACGAAGGAAAGGTAGATATGGCTATCTTAGTGATTTATTTCCATCTTTCGGTGGCTCTGATGCTCCCATATTTCGCTGACATGATATTAGAGCCTATAGAGAAGTTCGATGCAACACACTTCCCTGACGGACGAGAAAAGAAACAAGGCGGCTACCCATATTAGAGCAACCGCCTAGAATCTATGCTATCTGTATCACCATCCATCCGTGAAGGATGATGAGGGAATATCTAACCACGTCTTCCCACTCGAAACAGGGTAGGTGATATACCTTATATTGCCAAATCTCCCTCGCTACCATTACTAAGAGGAGAAACAATACTCCCTTCCATCCGCACATAGCTGATGCGAGAAGACTCAGAAACAGCCACAATATCATGCCGCATATATCTCTCTCATTGACTGAGAGGAGAATATCTAATAATGCTCTTAATCTATTCATTATACATTTTATTAATTGAACTATGTAATATTACTAACCGAAATCATCAAAGTTAGAAATTTCAAAATTGAAACTGCCTTCATCGAAAGAGTTAGTTCCTCTTGCCAATACGTTTATATTAAAGCCATCACTTGTTGTATCTATACTTTTCAATGATACATAAGACGACGTATTAGTAAGTGTAACGAAAATAGATGATGCTGAATCTGCCCATTTTGGGATATGTAAAATATTGAGTCCTTTATCACCACGACTTATACTCATTTTACTACCATCGAACGTTTTGTAATCGATTGAAGCACCATTGTTGGTTCCCGTAACCTTACCATAAGCCAGCACTTTCTTTTGTCTGCCGTATTTATGGTTTGTCATTAAATCAATACGATTTAAGACTATCCAACCATATATATATTTCTCTGGTTTGCCATCTTTAGTTCCTGCTACATTTCCATAAGCGATAAGTTCGAGGACTTCTGTGCTAAAATACAGCTCAGTTTTTGCTATTCCATTTTCGTAGAATCGACAGCCGTTGTTTTTCGCATCTTCAGGTATTGTTAGTACTGATTGACCATAAATAGTATTTGGTTGTCTATTCCACATACTACCTGCTATACAGATTCTTCTACCAGATTGTTCTACGTCCCATGATAAGTTATGTACAGTTCCACCTCCCCACTCTGCATTCACCATAACTACATTATCTGTATAAGGGGCTTCAAAACTATCAATAACTTGGACAAAGGGACTGCGGAGCGAACCTGACAAAAGAACGTTCTTGACGTTAAGGTTAGAGATTGTCGCATTCTTTGCGTCAATGGTGTTGCCCTGTATACCATTAGCCACAATGGTTTCTGCATCAATAAGGTTAGCATTGAGCTTGCCATCTTGGGCAAATAGGGCAGCACCATCTTTATTGTATATAGTCACCTTGTTGCCTTTGATTGCAACCTCATCCGCATTAATAACGATACCTGCCGCTTCCAAATCCTTAACCAACTGAGTAAAGTTCCCAATAGGCGTACTCTCATTAGTAGCAGTAATGAGACGAACAATCTCCGTCTCACTAGCTGTCTTTGGCTTGCGGCTTACCCTTACGACACCTTGCGCACTATGTCCAGCCATAGTATACCTCCTTTCTTAATTATTTCAATTCATTGCTAATTAAGTCAACAGCCTTTCGAGCTATTTCCTTTGCGTGGATGCGCCACTCTTGCATAGCCTTGTATTCTGCAATATACTCCTTACGCTTGCTGTCAGCCAATGCAATAGATGCCACAGCACTATTCTGAGCCAACTCGAAGTTAAGGCGAATTGCATCCATTTTGTCAGATGGGTATTTGTCTTCGATGATGGCAGAAGCTATTGCATCATAGCTGCGGATGCCGCCACGAAGCTCGATGTATTCACCTTGACAAGAGTTCTCTACTGCCATGTGCATACTATCATTCGCTTCATCTGCTTTCTGCTCGATACGAACAAAATCATAAGCTACTTGAAGGTAGTTACCGGAAACAGAAACCTTCACATTATCCTTTGGCAATTCTGCCATTGTGCATTGTATCTTCATAATCTGATAATTTAAAATTGTTAATCTAAATCATAAGTATATCTGCCACTTTTGTCTACTCTGAACAGGAATGTGTCATTGACTGGCAGAAGATTCTTCTCCCTTACTTTCATAAGTTTCTGCCTTATGAGTTTTGATGAAGTGCAGAACTTATACTCTGTTCCTGGGCAATCTTTCATTTCGTACAGAACCCAGCAGCGACCGCCCTTGCCATTGACCTCTACATCATCTTCAAAGTCTAATATGTTGATGATGGTATGATTCTGACGCAATAGGGCTTGGTTGTATTCCTGTACGGAAAATATACGTTTTCCGTTTTTGTCTACCGAGTATTTCGGTGATACAATTCCTATATCCTTGAAACTCATATTCTTTTTCCTTTTAAATTCTTTTTTATAATTATCGGGGTAGTCTCCAACAATCTTCTTCCAAAGATGCTTGCACTTGCCCCATCTTGCTATTCCCCAATAAGCTCCGATAAGTTCCTGCCGCCTTTTACGGCTCTTAACTCTACCGAAAGCCTTTGCTGCCTTTACCTTTGTCCGTCTGCGCATCCTCATGTTCTTGCGAGAATATACATAACCGACAAAATCTAGGCATCTTCCTTTTACACATTTCTTTTCGTCATGCAATTCTGCTACATGACCGCTCGCCTTCAGACAGAGACCATATTGGTTACACCAGTAGTCTAATCTTCCGAGCAACCGAACAGCTTCTTCCTTTGTTTCAGCGAAGAAGGTAATATCGTCACAATGCCGATGATAACCTTTTGCATGCTCGATATGAACCATAGCATAGTCTACCAGACTTAAAGCGAGATTACCTAACATCTGACCGATAGGATTACCGAGCGTTACACCACGCTTACACCCGAGATACTTTATTCCACCTTTGTCTGCCCAAATGCAGTACTTCTGCTTACGCTCATATTCTTCAAGCATCAGAGGTTCTATATCTACAGAATAATCGAGCATGGTCTGATATATAAGCTCGATGAATAAATCATCGTCTACATATCGCCTGAGTATCATAAGCAGAACAGGATGAGGTATTGTCAGATAGTACTTTCTGAGATCTCCTTTCCCATAATACGCCCATTTCGGATGCCTTCTGATAGCTCGTTGAGTTCTCAATGCACCGAACACCTGACCTTTACCTTTTCTGCCAGCACTTGAATCATATATGAGCACTCGCTCTACTATAGGTTCCAGCACTATCTTTATGGCATGAAAGAGAACGTTCCAAGGGTCGAAGTGCATAGGACATATCTTTCTTGCCTTATTCTCTGATACTATGTCAACCTCTTTATATTCCTTTTTAGGATAAATGCCGAGGATGAGCATATTCTGTATGCGGTCGATAATATTGTCCTTTTCTCGGATATACCTCCTTGCAAACCACGTATTCTTATCATCTAACGCATTGTAAGCATCATCACCGCCTTGTTCCAATGTTTCCCTCTTTATGAGTTCATTCATCAGATTCTTTGCCTTTGCTGTCATTGTGTCTTATATTAAAGCCTATTGCTTTTTTGCCGCTTTGCCCGTGACTTTGTTCTGTTCGTACAACTGAGCAGATTACTTCACCACGCTTGCTCTCCATTTAGCGAATACAGAGAGCCTTTCCGCTGTTATTTTCTGACTAGGCTAAAAAGCCCACGTCAAGGTTTGAGAGACTCGCTTCTTCATATATCCATACACGATAGATTATTGATTCAGCGATTATAAATAAGTGAGACGCACACCGTAGTTCGTATTGCGATTGCCGAAGTCGTTATTCGAATTGACGTAGAACGAGCCGCAGTTAAGCGCATTCCTGGCGTTACCACCAAAGAGGAGCAAAATGTCTCTCGCCACCTTTTATTTTATTATTTTATATTTCTTATTACTATTTTTGCTTCGGTGGAGCAAGCTCCACATCGGGTAGCGCAGACCCTACAGGTCTGCGCCGTTTACGTATGTCGGATTTCCGTAAAAAGCGAGACGCACACCGCAGCCCACACTGTGACCGCCGAAGCCGAAATCCGAACGGACGCAGAACGAGCCGCAGCAAAGCGCATGACTGGCGCTACCACCAAAGAGGAGCAACTGCCCAGTGCTGTTTGCCCATGAATAGTCACAATAGTAGTTTGCGCTATTATCACCACCAACATTTTTTGGCATGATGTCGAAGAAGTCTCCAAGGACAAGGCTCAATATCCATCCACTATTTGTATTTCGTGTAAATGTGCGATAATCTCCGACAGGATGCGCTTTAATCTCGGAATCAGAAGGCATTCTGTTACCTTTGTATACGAATGCTTCAGAACCAGTCTGACCGCTATTACCGCTATTACCGAAGTAAATACTTTGTATCATCTGCCAGTACCAACCCCAAGGGTTCTCGATACCGAAGAGGTTAACATGGCATGCGTCAGCGTTTCCTGTCAATTCTGCCAAGCTGATTTTACCATTGTTATCTCCAAGGCTCTTTGTCGCACCCGTTACAAGACCATTAACCTTATCCCATGTGCTAGTACTACCAGTAGGACCACAACCAAACTTAGCTTTTGCGTTGCTGTTTCCGCTTTCCCACAGAACGAGCATAGGGATAATCTTCAATGTCTCATAGTCGAGCAGACCGAAATTCTTTCCGTTATTATGGGCATAAGTAAAGAACTCACTGATTGATATATTGTTCGATACGCCAAGTCCACTACGGCTTACAAGCTTATTGCTAACAATACTAGCCATGTATGCGCCAAATGTGGGATGGTCGATATAATGCTCAGAGATAGGATAAGTAGAACCCCACAGAATATTGCATCCTGCTGACGCATCGTACTTCACAAGATAGTAGAGGCGATGAGGGGTATGGAACATTATATGACCTTTGCTCTCATCAACGGTTGTGCCATCCTCGAATACAGCAGAGTTGCTGCGAGACAATTTAGCCATTCTTCCATCGTTAGTGAGCAAGTATCGACCGAGCGAAGACTTGAACTCATTCCACTTCGTCTGGTTGCCGCAAACTCCCCATTGCGTATCACTTGTTTCTTTAAGATAAGTACCCCAAGCTATCAGTGAGAGGTCAAGTTGGTTAGTCTGAATAGACTTAGCCAAATCAGACAGCTTGATACGTCTGAGCGAGCCGCCAACCTCTATCAATAAGGTATCATCCTTAATCATTGATGATACTGCTGCTACTGCTGCTAGATTTTTCATATTTTTTTATTTTATATTATTTTAAAATTCAGTTACCTATCAGATAATCTCCATTCTCATCAACAAGAGGTTCAGATCCATCAGAAAAGAAATCGAAGCTTGGCTTGTATTCAGCATCACATCTTATCTCCAGCTCATCATCAGCGGTTTCTCCAAGACCTGTATCAGAGATATTGAAGCTTGCCGTATCGCCTTCTTGCCATTGTCTTGTCGTTGTCGCACCAGCATTCTCTGCAATCGTACTCCAATTAAGTTTCAGAACATTAGCAGGGCATTCCACGATGTTGCCCTCAGAGTTGACAAGAGCAATCTGTTGTCGGTTATCAACTCCAGGATATATATCAACGTTCTGACCTGCCGACACGCTGTATTTAGGGTACGTTCGGGAAACAGAGATTTGCTTGTTGCATACTTCCGTATCGCCTACAAAAGCCTTGATAACGTATGATGCCGAATCAATAAGTCTTAGGTCAATCGTTATATAACTGATGTTAATCTCGACCACCTCATTCATTCCTACGCTTATCTGAACCATCGAAGAACCGCTCATCTTGTATAGCTTGATAGTGTAGCCAGAAGTAATGCTCTTTGCTCCCTTGTAGATATGGAGAGGAATCTTTCTCAGATAAGCCTTTTCATCAATGCAAGCGTTCCTAACTGCATCGGATGCAGCTATCATTTTATGAGCTACCTTGTAGTCGTACAGAAGCAATCTATCTAACATCGGATTGTAGATGATAGTCTCATCATCATCCAATGCCATTGAATAAGCATCATCACTCTTAGATACCGTGTTCAGTACCACCTCATCGGTAAGGATAGGAACAATGACGTTGGTTCGATAGTCTACGATTTTAGCCTTGAATCTCAATGCAAATCGTTCTGCTACTGCAACGTTACGAAAGATGGTGAGGTCTCCACGTGTAGCACCATCTTGATTGATGGAATAGTCCGATGCTGCCCACACCTTGCTTATATCCTTGCCATTAACGAGCCACACCATGTTTGCAAGTACCGCATTGGCTTGCTGATACTTCCATGTACCATCGCTTGCGTTAGCTGTAATGTCTGGGTGCAAGACACAAGGTGTGTTGGCTCGGTTCGGCTCGTAGCTGCTGTTAACCACGTTATATACTTGCGTGGTAGGAGAACCACCCGATACGCACACGATTGATTGTGCTGTATTGAGCGGTGCGAAAGACCTTCTAATTCTTACTGCGCTGTTTGTTGCCATAGTTCATTCCTCCTATTTTACCAAGTTGCCGTGAATAAAACATAAGCATCATGCTCTGTACCGCCATAATCACTCTCAGATTTTGCGATTGTGATAACATTAGAGCTTACTTCCTTGATAAGCTCGTTGTTGTCCTTGTAGGCTTTGGCGTTCCACGCAACGTTGGTTGGCGTTACAATAGCATTTGTTCTTGTGTTCTTGATACGCCCTGTAATCGTTGCAGCCTTATCGCCTATGAGATTTGATACTTCCCCGACAATGACGTATTCGTCCGCATTATCGGTCATTACCTTACCAGCACGGAAACAAGCATTCTGAGCATCTTTGTGGTAGAACTCGCAAGTAATGAGGGTAGAGCCGTTCACCATATCACGAGTAACCGTGAGTGTCTTATCACTTCCGAGTACTTCACCTGCCGAGTTCTTCCACTTGACAGAGAAGTCGGTAAGTTCCGTTGTGGATAACCACAATCTTGCCGAAAGTGTAGCCGTATTCTCATTCTGCGCATCTGTCAGTATCGAGCGGTTAGCTGTTATCCATCCCATATATGAGTTGTTACCCATTGGCTGTATGAGAATAGTAACGAATCCGCTAACGTCCTGAGTGCTGCTATCACCAATCTTTGCAGTTCCGGTATATGTGAGTGTGTCTGAGCTTGTAGAACTGCTTGATGCAAGGTTCTTGAATATTTTCAACCTTCCGTTTGCATCTATACCGAACTTGCCATCTCCTGTAAGCTGAAACGTACCGCTCGTACTTCCGCTAAACACAAGCAGAGTATCACCATACGTCCAATGATGGTTGCTGAGAGATACGATATTACCTTTCGCACTCTTAACCACAGGGGTAAAGATAGGTCGAGCCGTATCATCAGTTTCCCAGTTAGGGAAGGGTGTAGCGTTGTCATTATTTGCATCCACGCCTTGAAATAGAGGCTGTGTGCTCTCTATTGAGATTGACAAAGAATCGTTGTTACGAACTCTTCGTACAGGTATACAACCTTGTGCTGAATAATTAGTATCTGCCATCTTTATTCCTCCGTATTTTTAAATTGTTCCAACTCTTGCTCGGTCATAGCCTTACCACCGATATTCTTAACACGCTCATCAAAGGTATCACCTTGAATATTGCTGCTCATCAACACTTCCTTCTCGTTGAGAATCATCTTGCCGTGAGCAGTTATGTGGGTGTGCAGGTTGAATCCGAGACCCAACGCTTGCACCTTGTCTAATATTACATACATCATACGCTTATTGTTCCTTTTGCTAGTTCAACTTTATTACCCCAAAAAGCAGTGATGGTGAATATGCAGCTAGTGGAATCACCGATGTCATCATCATCATCCGTCCATGCTATATCTATCGTTCCATCAAAGTTCTTGACCTTATCCTTATTCTGCCAAGCCGCATCATTGACAGCATCACCACTATCTCGCACGATGTTCCACGATGTTACTTGGTCTGTAATATTCTCAAAACCACGTATCACGGAACATTCTACATGGTTTGTCTCGCCCTTGTCTATCCATTCTCCTGTGCTCTGCGTAATATTGAGTGTAGCATCAAGAATGGCATTCTGCGCCTTCCAGAAATCATTACCCCTTGCTGGCTCACTCGTTACATTTGTTCCTTCGGGTGCAACACAGAGCCATGTCGTGCCGTTATGTGTCACTTGGTCGTAGTACACGTAGGTATCGCCTTGTTTCCAATCGCCACGATAGTTAATGGTCTTAATAGGTAAGCCCTCAATGGTTACTATCTCGAAGTACTGAGAGTAGAGCCGCACCTTCTTCGGGCTTATCTCGTAGACAAGATTATCATTGCCGAGCGTGTAGCTGTGGACGTTAGTGTAGCCGACCTCTCTAGGAGCGTTATCACCATAGGTTTCTTTAACCACGAAGCTCATTCGGTTTGTGTTCATGCGGTTACCCATGAGAACGATTGTGTCTCCAGCAGCAGGGGTATCACTACCTTCTGCCTTATCACTTGCAGAGATAACTATCCACGAGAATTTCTTGCCATCATAGAGGATATTGTTGTTTGCATCCGTTATCTCTTCGTTATCGGTCGATACCTCAGTAATCTTTCGCCAATAGAACTTGTTCGATACGTTCTCGTATACGCCAGCTTTAATGTTAAAGGTTTCACATCGAACTTGGTCATCAACCTCAAACATGTTTGTGGTAGCGGTTGTACCATCATCTGCTAAGAGATAACATTTCCAGCCTGTTACTTCGTCTTGAGCATCTGTTATCTCTCTTACCTCGAATATCTTTCCGGCAGAAGAAGAGAATACAAGATTGCCGCCTACATAGGTCAGCTCACGGATGGTAAGGTTATTGAAGTATGCCTTTCCCCATACACTGAGGTCGGTAACATTCAGTCCGTACTTCCCGTCCTTTCGCCTGTAGAAGCCAAAACCCGACTGCATGGCATCATCGTAATCAGCAGAGTTCAAGAGGTTGATGATTAAGTTTCCGTCGGCATCTATGTAGTATTTAGTCGATTTGCCTAAACGCAAGCCTTTCAGGAAGGTGATTAAGCCAGCAGCCGTATCATCCTTATCCTTGGCAAGGAAATGCTTCACCCCAAACTGACCGAGATACTGAGGGGTAACAACGGTATCATTGCTTGTTTCCAGGGTGCCGTTACTGTCAGCAACGCCCTTCAGTTTATGCCCACCCAGGAAAAGACTGGTTACGCGAGCTACATTTGCCGACAATTCATTAAAGTTTGCCTTCAGAATCTCCTTGAGGAAGGTGATGGTATCTGATACGGAATTATACCGCCACCATGCGCCTTCTCCACCACTGGCTATAGCCTCGTGGGTAGCCAGTTTACCGCAATCAAAATGCTGTTCCCATTCTCGCTTTCTGGTATTGTCGGCATCGGTCTTTACAGCAGATATGATACCGCCTGTAAAGATATAGTAATAAGCCTCGTTACCTATCTGCACACCTTCAGTTCCGGAAGATGGAATAGTCTTACCGTATATATCTATCTTCTGACCAGGGAACACGACGGTAGCCTGGTTATTATCGGTGGTAGACTGTCGTGGAATGGCGATATACACATACTTCCGTTTGCTATCGGGGAAGATAGAAGGATAGGCAGCAAGCGTCCAGCGCTGATAGTTGTGACCGGCATCATAGCCCAAGCCTGGCACATCGCTCATATAGCAGAGGATCGAAGCGCCAGATACTACACTACACTGGATGTAGTCAGGCTCTCCCATCGCATTTAGCTGGATAGAGAGCGCAGTGCTCGAGATCCAATAATTTGTATTTTTTGCTTCTGTTGCCATTTTTTTGTTTGGATTTTTATTTATTTATAAGGCAAAGATAAAGGTTTTCGCTTTTTTAGTGGGGACAAAAAGAAAAGGTAAAAGAGTAAAAAGGTAAAAAGGTAAAAAAGCCTAGCGGGGTAAGAACCAGCGATAGAATCGCTGGGAACGGAGGCGAGAGGGGGTTAAGGTTCTTTTTACCTTTTTACTCTTTTACTTTTTTACCTTTAAATGGCGAAGGGGTCGCCGTTTATATCGAGCTTTGCAGTAAAGGAAACGGAATACATATTTTTGTTGGTTTCGTCCTTGATGGTTATCTCGTCTTCAAAATTGATGGTGCAAGGAAGCCAGGTATCATTGGCTTTCAGCCATACGTGCTCAGACATCAGGAACTCATGGAGATACCACTGCTGCCATGCCTTGGTAAGCGGGTCACTCTGATAGAGCCAACTTTCACAATCATTCTGCTTCTGAATAGCCGAACGGGAGAACTCATTGAAGGTTTCCTGAATAGCTTTCGTATATTGCGTGCTCTCGACACTCATCTTCTGAGAGTAGGATTTCGGCACGCTGATACTCTCCAGGCAACCGAAGCGGTTAATGAAACGGAAGGTGGTACGGCCTTCAGCTTCAGAGGATGGTAGAGCATAGATAGGGTGCCCCTGAATGCTCTGCGCACCCTCTTTCGTAATTTCCTGTTCCTCAGATGCAGGGGCGGTCAGTGAGCTGCTGGTGGCTAGGTTCTGTGCTGCGCTATATGATACCGGATAAACGAAGTTCTCGCCTACAACGGCTATTTCGTGGGTATCAGTCGGTTTGCAGGAGAGAAGGGTGACTGCCTTCGTTACGCCCGATTTCAATCGTTCTATATCGCTGAAGGCTCCGGCTATGCAGCGAAGGTTGGTTTCACCTTTATTCTTCGAGCCATCAGCTGGATAATAGACCTCGCCTACACCGGTATGCACCTCGCCGTTGTTATCCATATATTCATCGTAGGCTTTGATGTACCAGCTTACTATCGGATAGGTAGATGGAGTAGCAGTATATTTATAGCTATCCAGCGTAATGCGGAGAGCAGAGGATATATCAAGCGATACATCTCTTCCCTCAGTGGTAACAGGAATGGTGAGCTTATTGGTTTCGTAACTACCCGTACCATCATCAAAGTTCACTTCTACGATAACCCGATGGAAAGATGGCTTTGTAGCCACGGAGGGGGTGATGGTAAAGGTTATCGGGTTTCCGGCAAATACAGAACCCGATGTGAGATTGATTTTCTGTGCCATGTTATTTAGTGTTGAGTGTTGAATGTTGAATGTTGACTTTCTGCTCGGTGAGCGCAATTACATCAGAAACGAACTTGCAGTCTTTTGCTTCTTCCGGGGTAATCTTGATATGGAACATCATTTCCACCTGCTGGATCATATCGAGAAAATCAATAGACTCCAGTTCTACCTCGTCTCTGATATTAGAGGCAGGGGTAACTTCGTGTTTTACCCATTCAGTTTTCACGCTGTTCACGATAGTGATAATGCGAGATGTTATTTCTTCTTTTTTCATAACTATACTTTTGAAATAATAAATGATGAGTTGGTGCCACCGAAGCCGAAGGCGTTACAGAGAATATGGTGAGGGGCATAGAATTTTGGACGCATTACAAGATTGATGGATGGGGAGGCGTTCTCTTCGGTGGTGGCTGCATGGAACAGACGGCCATAGGTAAGCATGATGGTAGCTTGTACGGCTTGCGATACACCTGCCATCCAACACTCGTGCCCCGTCATACCTTTTGTAGCTACTACGTTCGGACAGATAGGGAAAATTCTCTCTATTGCCTTTGCCTCGGCTTCATCGCCCATCGGTGTGCCGGTAGCATGAGCAAGAACTACGTCTATCATACCTTCGTCCAATCCTGCGTCCTCGATAGCATTCAGCATCGACACTTCTTCCTGATAGCTATCAGGGGTCGTGATGGATTTGCCGTTTGAAGAGAAACCATAACCGGAAAGGGAAGCGAAGGAAGGCACCTTCTCTTCTTTCAATCGAAAACTATCCGATGGTTCGAGGATGATGCAGGCTGCGCCACCAGATGGGGCCAATCCGTTTCTGCCTTTGCCAAACGGCTGCACCTTATTGGGTGAGAAGACACCGAGGGCATCGAAAGCCTCCATACAATATTCGGTTGTCGTTTCCTGCGCACCAATCACAATTACCATTTCAGTCTGTTTGCTATCGAGCAACATTTTTGCCAGTCCGATGGCATGGCCACCTCCTGCACAAGCTGCGCTTACGGTGAGCGATAGGCCATGAATACCGAGGATAGTAGCCAGGTTCATGCTGATGGTGGAATTGAGAGAGCGGAAGAGGGTTGTTACAGGCAATGTATCGTTGGAGTAGCCATCATTTACATGATTTACTACATGTCTACTCTCCCAGCATTCCGAATCGTTGCTTACTATGAGGGAAACATTATGACTCTCAAGAAAATCCTTACTGACCTTTGCTTTCTTCAGCGCCTCGAATACCGCCTCTAGCACGTAGAAACCATGCAAAGGCATACATTCATATTGCGCATGGGTAAGAACGTCTTGGTAATTTTTTTCATAACTATACACATTGCCGCATAAATCGGAGTTGTAACTAACACGCCATTCATCGTGATGCAATCCGCATTTACCCTTATAGAGGTTCATGGCAACTTCTCTTGTATTTCTACCCATGGAAGAAATAATACCGGTTCCGGTAATCAATATCTTTTTATCCATTTTGCTATTCTTTTTATGTTATAAAACATATTTTACCTTTTTACTTTTTTACCCTTTTACCCTTTTACCTTTAAAGGGCGTACACTGTTAACTCTACTTCGCCCATGCCCGTCTTGGCATCGATGGTGGTATTCACCTTGTCTATGAGGCATTTCATACCGCCTATGTTCCACCATTCCTGCCAGTGGTTCGGTATATCGGCCACTTGCGCTACGGTAGTGGTACATCTCACCATAAACTTCTTTCTGTTCAGAAGGAAATAGGCGTAGGGGAGGACGAAGGTATCAAATAAGCCGCGGGAACGGACCTTCTTCACCACCTTACCATTTTTATCTACCTCATCTTTATCACAAAGTACTACATTTTGATACTTCGGATCACTTAACCACGATGGTTCCTTGAAAGCACGTATCTTGAGCGAGAATTTTTCACCTTCGCCCGTTCCTTCCTGAATACCATTATAGTCAAATTCATTGCCCATCATATCCAGTGAATCGCATGCCAGGGCATACTTACCAGATACGGTACGCCATTTGGACGTTCCGAAGTGGTCGTAATTATAATCGTAAGACTGGCGGGTAGCATCGCTACCACCACCTCGCATCAAAGCAACCGCATATCCCCAGCGTGAATCATCCTGCAACGGAGAATTGCCATCATCGGTGCTCGACGGGTCGTAGCTTTCTACGAGTGATAGTGTCTGCTGCATGTAGAAATCACAGAAAGCAGTAGAGATAGTCTGATTGATAATCTGCTCCACAAACTCATGCTCCATATCCTCATCTACATAAGCACAGAGGATAGGCTGACTATCGGCGATGGTTACACCATATATCTTGCCGTTGTAGGAGTCGATTGCCTCGTGAGAACCATAGGCAGCTTCTATCTCCTTGAAATAGTTCACATCATTGAACGGAACAGGAGTAAAATCTACCGAAATATCGTGAATGAAATCTTCGTTCTCATCGCTGCAATCTCCATATTCTACACCCTTAAACTGACCTACCTCAAAGAGTACCGGTTTCAAGTCGGCTGTCGTGGTTGCATCACTATTCACCTTTACGCGATAAGCGTTGCCAGTCTTGCGGTCGATATAACAATGCTTATCTCCACTACTCAGATTATGGAAGAAATCGATGTAGTCGAGATTATAGACGGTGGAGTTATCGCCACTATCTGGCGCAGGGTAATCGATGTAATCATAATCGGTAGAATAACCCATGTTCTTATTTCTACGGCTATCGAGTACATTCTGACGCTGATCTTTTGCATCACTCTCTGCAGAATAGCGCATACGCACACCTGTAATCTTCTCGGTCATCGGGACCATGGAGTGGATGTTGGCATGAAACGTTCTTGCCTCATTACCGCTCTTGCGCAACACATCACGGGTAAGATAAGCTGTTACCTTCTTCTGCTCGTAATCATACGAGAACTTGATACCAAAGGCACTTTCAAGAGATGAGATTACGGTGCTTACGCTCTCATCAGGGAAATTGCCGCTGTTGGCTACCATATTAAGCACGTTTGCCTGTACCTTGAACTTGCTGATTTTTGCCTCGATGCTGATACTAGTAACCTTGCCGCCATCATCGCGAACCTCACCAACCTGTATATGCTCGGTGGTGCCTTCAGGTGTGTGGAGTGTTAATTCCTGCACGTCCTTATTCTCTGCCTTTACGATATTAATCTTTCCACCGCAACCACGGCTTTCCAGCCATGAATTGATATGCTCCTGGCTTTGGAAATAACCCGTCTTGATTTCGCCAGCTTTCTTCTTCTTGGCGATGACTTCGGCATCGTCTTTTCGGTAATAAGTACCATGGTGAGGGTGAAGATTAGGTTGTTTTGCGCCTGTAGGATCTTCCTCGTCGTACTGGTAACTGACGGTATCGTAGCTGCATACGGTCGTGAAGAAACAAAGATGCTTCAAATCCTCTATCTGCATTAAGGCTCGCTTATCGAAAGTTACACCCAGATAGTCAAAGAGGCAATCGAGGAAATAAAGCACATAGAAGCAGATACCCGACTGCGGACGTTTGGCATCCAATACCCAATAAGGGTAAAGGTCTTCGTTCGTCCAGGTACAGTCTTTCGTACTAATAACACCGCTCGCCGTCTTCTTGTCATCATCAAGACCATGATGTTTGTAACAGATACGGGCGTTGCAGTAAGCGGCTGCCCTGCCCGCGCCATCGGTTTCGCCATAGGCAGCAGCGGTGTTTATATAGTTACCGTTATTTGCAATGGTAGGCTCATTTACTGTATGGTTCTGCGGATAGGAACGCTCTGAGAGCTTATACGCATCACCTTTATAATGCTGGGTAGATGTGCTTGTATATTCCTTACAACTGGCAGGATAAGAGAAACCGAGTGCTTGCGGTTCGAGAACCTTGCTTACGCTTACGTGGGCGGCTCTGATTTCATGGTTTTCCGTCTTATCATCCTTATGCTTACCTCCGGTAACAAAAACATTTACCTTTACCACAGGGTCGCTCTCTATATCCACCCTCACATTACCGATTTTCTCACCGATGATAATCTGGTCCTTTACAGGAATATCACGGCATTGCAGGTCGCTGATAAGCTCGCTGAAACTCTGGGTGCTGGCATCGATGTTCATAGAGAGGGAGTTGGTTATCTCCTCACCATCCTGCATAACCAAGGTACCGCTGCGGAATGGCAATCCGTCGGCATGAATGCGAGTAGGCAGGTGCTTCATATTCACGGCTTTCATGGCGGCATGAATATCTTCGATGTTCTTTACAAGCCATCGGTTGCCGTCCAGCGGAATAGAGAAAGGATAGGAGAACATTTCCGTATCGTTGAACACGGGGTTCTGGTCCTCAATATCTATTGAGAAATCATCGGGCAAAGATACCGGCTTGTCGTTTATCAATATAGTAAGATGTGAGTTCATTTTCTGATTTCTATTTTTGCTTTATCGTATAAATCTATGAGGCGATCGGTGAAGGTATCAATGGTTGCCGTACCAAAAGCATTGATTTTCTGGTGCCCATGGTCGTGAAGGGTGCCATCGGTGATGAAGACTACACTCTGGTCGTAGCTTTCTGCATCGCTGCCAGTTACCAAATGGGCATAGTTCCTGGCGATACCGTAACCTGCCTTTATGGTAGCCTTGCTGCCATCCAATAGCTCTACTTTGCAGCCTTCATTCATCACGAGGGCGGTAGCCGCATTATGGAGGATAACGTGTGCCTTGCCTAAGACGTATATCTTTCGGGAGGAGTAGAGGTGGATTTCCTCGTCTGTATCGCCTACAAGGACGGTACCGGTGGGCGAATCCTCGTTATAGAAGATACCACCCTGGTTAATATCTGCCTTAAACTCCGGATATACCGCCTTGAAAGCATCGATTACCTGCTGCGGTACCTCGGTGATTAAGCCGTGCCAGTATTTGCGCCATGCCTCGCACATTTCCGGAATACTCTGCGTGCTCTTGAAAGCATGCTGAGATTCCTGGCAATTGCCGCTCTGGGCGAGGATATGGACGCAAAGGGTCTTGAAACGCTGCGTGCGCTGTTCTGGGGTTTCTTTATTCTTTGCCATATTGCTTTTCTTCTTTGTTTATAGGGCAAAGATAGGAGGTTTTTTCTTATTAGAGGGGACATAAAAAAGAACCCAGCGATAGAATCGCTGGGAACGTGGGCGAGAGGGGAATTATGCTTCGGGATCCTCTTTGGCTTCTTCTATAGTTTTTGTGAGAATAGCTTCATAGCCGGAAAGCTCCTCTTCGGTCACGATATCAGAGAAATCCTGGCGAAGTTGGTCTATGCGCTCCTTGATGCCTTTCACTCTCGTTTGGGTAGATAGCTTATCCTTGCGAAGGATATACTTGATGCGGGCATCAGCTTCTGCCTTGTGCTTAGCGGCTGCATCACGAGCTGCCTTTACTTCTGGGCGGTCGTTGGCAATCTTTTCGGCTACCTGCTCGGCAAAACGAGGGTCACGAGACAGCGCCTTCTCGTAGAAAGGCTTAAACTGGGTACGGAGGGTCTGAGGGTCGATAGTGAAAGCCTTCTTCGCGTAGGCGATGTACTCAGGGTCTCCGGTCTTCTCGCTCAGTCGCAGGTAGCACTCACCCATTTCTCTATCTACAGCCTTAAAGATTTCCGGAAGAATATCGCTTTCGATTTCTACGGCTCTTATGGCGAGAGCGGCAATCTCATCCTCGGTGTAGATGGCGCTCTTACCCTGTGAGGTAGCTTTCTCGTTGGCTTCTGCCATGGTCTTCGCCTGCTCTGCCTTGCTTGCCATCTCACTGCGGAGGTCACGCACGGTGATCACCTGCTCCTGAAGGGTGGTAGAGAGGAACGGACGCAACTGCATCAGGTTGGGCATAGTAGCAGCGATACTTTCGCCGTTAGGGTTGGCTACGATACCATTATAGGTAAGCGGCTGCACGGTGGTGTCGGGCTTCAGATTAGGAAAGAGAGACTGCTTCGCCTCTTCCATGGCTTTCTTTTTCTGAAGTTCGGCATACTCAATCTGTTCCTGCTTGGTAGGTCTGCCCACACGTCGCTTGTCGGTAGCAGATGATGCAGCGTTAGCTTGAGAGTTGCTGTAGCTGTTGAGATAGGCGATCATCTGTCGGGTACGGCGATGATAGTCTTTAAACTTACGTGAGTTCTCGATAAATGAGCGTGCGTTACTTGCACCTTCCAGTAGAGACAATCCCTGCTCATAGGCATCCTTCTGTTCCTGGGTAAGCATTCTTGCGCCGATAGCTGGCTTCAAGATGCTGATGATTTCCTGTAAAGATAAATTTTCCATAAATCCTTGTTTCTGATGTTTATTTGAAAATTAAGAATATTTTTTGCCTGTTTTAGACTTGATTCCCGATTAAACGTCAAATTAAGCGGTTTTGAAGACGCTTGATGCGACATTAAACCGAAAATAAGCCTTTTTTAGCACAGAATAGGTGTTACAAAGATACGAGAACCTTTTTGGTTGTTGTCGTAACCTTCGATGCCGTCCCTGCTATCCGATGATGAAGCGATGGAGGCGTTACTCGTCGATGATGAAGAGGTACTGTCTTCTGCGGCACTCTCAGCTTTGGCTGCATCGAGTTTGGCTTGCTTCTCGGCTTCCTCTTTCTTCAGCAACCGATGAATGCTTTCCCTTACGGTGATGGCATCATTGTGCGCCGTGGATCGGGTCAACTTATCGAAGTTGATAACTGATGTACGCTCCTTGAGATAGGCGGCTAACAGCTGACGTGCCTTCTTCAGCATCTTGTCGTTCTCATCGGCTTGCAAGAGACGAGGAATGAAATCTTCGCCAAATGCTTCTTCCAGATATTCACTCTGGATAAAAAGCATATCGGGGATAAGACGGACGAACTTATCTCTGTTGCCGTAAATATCGAGATACGGCTGCAAAGACTCGCAGGTAGGGAAAAGCAGATCCCGATGATAATAGTAGTACTTACTTTCTTGCCAGAGGGTTACGATTTCCTCTATCGCCTCATGCTGCTTCTTCTCGGCTTCTTCTGCATCATCTTTGCCGCTATCGGTTCCTTCATCGGTTCCTTCTGATGGGGAACCCTGGTTACTGCCATCTGAAGGGGTGCTGCCTTCTGCACCATCGCCCGCTGCATAGATAGGCATAGGAGTATTCACTTCCTTTGCCCATCCCTCCAAGAGGGAAAGCAGGTTATTGAGCGAGGTCATAGCCGACTGGCGGTAGCTTTCCTTGCCCTGCGCTATCTGCTTGTCGGTGGCTACGGCATAGTCGTTGCTGGAGGCTACATTGATACCGGAGCCATTCACAGAAAGGGCTTGCTTCTCGATGTTCTGCGCCATCGCATCATTCACAATCATGCGCTGGGCATAAAGCAGAAGCTCATTCCATGGGTCGTTGACGTAGGTACCATCACCAACAGCTTCACAGAAGACCAAAGGGTCTAGGCTCGCATACTGCTTGCAGAGACGGTCGTATAGGGATGCTCCAAGGCGAGGCTTCAAAAAGTCCTTTTCGCTATTGTCGAGCATACCCTGCAGGTTGGCTACCTCGTCCACGGCATTGCTGGGGAGGTGAAGCCTGAGTTCTTGATTCGTGAAGAGTATCATATTTCTTATCTTTTTACGTTATTAAATGCGGACCAGCGATAGAATCGCTGGGAACGGAGGCGTAAAGGGGTTAAGGTTCTTTTTACCTTTTTACCTTTAAGAGGCCTCTTGTTTCGCCACTCCGGTCTTCGAGTTATCGAGGGTAGTCAATACCTCTCTGTCTATCTGCCATACCAGGTGCTCGTCCCAATCGTTAAAGCGGCTCAAAACTTCAAGCGGGCGTATCATCAACTGCTGCAAGGGGGCAAACTGGATTTGCTTGACCAGGAAACGTTCTCTCAGGTCGGTACCGCCCGATGATGCTGTATCGCCAGGGGTATTACCAATGAGCTTTGCATCAAGACCCATGGCAAAGAAGATAATACTGCTTATTTCCTGCAACTCGGTTTTGTCGGCATTCGCCTGATCATTTGCCTTGGCTTCGATTTCTACGATTTCCCAAGCTTTGTGCTCTTTCCCATCGCTGCCCGTGAAGGCAGAGGAAATGAGCGCCTGACCTGCATTATCGGGGTTAGAGAGCCAGGTATTGATAGAGGTAAAGATTTCGTTCTGAATCTCGCCCTGGGTTTTCTTTTTCTTCTCACCCTGCTGCTGATAGAGCCTGCTGATATAGTCCTGATGGATATAGATCACTCTACCGATGATGTTGCTGTTGCGCTTTCGGGTGAGGCGGTCATCTACGATGGTGAAGGCATACTCGAAGATGCTGCCGGCAAAGATAGAGTGCCAAAGGGCATCGGCATAGTAGGGGCCGCCGAAATCTCTTGGCGACATGATGAAGCGGGTAGGGCGTTTCTTGCGGCTTACGTTCTTCTGACGTGCCTCGCGTATCTTGCGCTGCAAATCCTTTACTGCCGATGTGGTAGGGAGATAGGGGATAGCAGCTATCTTGCGGTCTTCCTCTTTCTGCACACCGACGTATTGGGTAGGGTCGAGCCATTGATTGCTCACGTAGGCATAGTTGATGCGGTAGTTCTCGTCCATGCGTTCCAATCGGGTGGTGAAGATGCTGCGGTGCTTCAGACCGATCACCTTCGGAGTCCACTGTGCAGTAGGAACGGCCTTGCCGTTCTCGTCGAGGGAACGCTGATTGAGCTGGAGCTCTACAAAGCATTGTGACATCAAAGCCATATCTCCTGCCAGGTCGAGGAAGGTCTGCATAAGATCGTTGTTTTCCAGGAAATCACGAAGCTGGGCATTGGTTTCTTCCCATTTGCGGAGAGCTTCTTTCAGAGATTTCATCTCCTCGCTTTCCCCTTCATCGGAGGATAAGACCTGCGATTGAACCGCAGAGAACGGTGACTCCTCCTGCTGAGACTGCCCGTTCTGGTTCTGCTGCTCGTTCTGGCGCTTGGCTTCGGCGGCTGCCTCTTCCTTGGCTTTCAGGTCAGCTATCTGACCTCGGAGCAGGACTCCTGCGCTCTCGTAAGGGATATATTTTTCTGTGATGTTACCGCCAACGTACTGGGTGTAGTGATACTTGGCTGCGGGACCGCGACCTACCAGTATCTTCTTGATGTAATCTACTCCTGCTGCGGTAAAAGGCGACATGCGGGAGAGCATCCAGATAAGGTTTGGAAGTCGGTTGGCTATACCCCATTCCATAAAGCCTAAGCCTTCGGTACCTACGCCTTTTGGTTTGCCCAGGTTCTCGCCGCCACTTGATGCAAAGATAGTGGAGACTTGCTGACGTGCTGCAGAACCGCTTGCGTCGCCACCGCTTGCCGACATACCGGCTGTGGTAAGGAGCATGCTGTGGACGTAGTCGTTCCAGGAGAAGACTTTACCGCCGCCATTTTTAAGCGGTGTAAAGGCATCCGGGCGAACGGCTACATAGCCTGCATCTTTCAGCTCCTCACTACGATTTTGGAGCTGCTGCAGGGTAGTTACTCTGTTTTTGTTTTTGCTTGCCATTTTGCGTTTCTTTTTATATGTTATCCTGAATGTGATGGAAATAGAGAAGGGTGGCGATATACGCGCGCCCGCTTTTCTCTCTCTATTTCTGAGTGTAAAGTTAGGGCTTTTTATGGTTTTGGAGGGGACAAAGAGGGATTGGGACCAGCGATAGAATCGCTGGGAACGGAGGCTCCTCTTCTTATTCATAATTGATAATGATCATAAAATCCTTGGCGATGGAGGAAATAGCGTTACTGATGCAGTCTCCGATTTCGAGCCTTTGAGAGTGAGGATTGGAATACCAATCACCATCGGCTCTGCCTCTGCTTGCGCAGGTTCTTATTCGTATTGCTGCCATAAAAGATTATCTTTTGTTACGGTGAAAATGCAGTTACTCCAGGGTGATGGGCTTGGACGATGGTATTTATCCTGATAGCGGCAACCGCCTCTGTCGCCGTGTATCTTGCGATATGCCTTCGCTTCCTCGGTTCGATAGTGAGTAATGATGGCTTGCCTAATCATATTCCACAAATATTTTGGGCTGAAGTCACCCCCTCCACATGTATTACAAGCAGGGGCTATGCCTTTTACTGCATACACTCGTTTTGCCAGCTGAAAACGCTTATCAAACGGAGGCATATTCAGCAAGCCTACTACTATCGGATGTATTTCTTTCATAACTTTTCTTTATTCATATCTGAAGGCAAGGAGATTATCCTTCGTGTGGAAGGTACCGATGCACTGCATCAGGAAGCTGTCACGAAAGAAGATGGCTTTATCACGATAATCGTTGGTGCCAGTCTGCTTGCGTACTTCCTTGGCGTGCTCTGTTCTCGCCTCGTGAATGGCTAATATCTTAATCATATTCTATCAATACGAGGGGTGGCATATCATTAGGATCATCCTCCTCTTCGGAAGGGGGAATGCTGCCTTTATCTATTATAACCTTATTCATACTCTAATAATATTTTCGGTTTATCTACATCGTGCCCTTTGCCCCCTCCACAAAGGCATAGGGCAATACCTTTAGGATGCACGATTATGCCGTTTTGAGATGGGCTATACGAGCCGAGGATGATAGGGCGATTACTATTCATAGTTCTATATTTCTACAATTACAGCACCCTCACGATTACACCTACGTTTTAAACCAGGAAGAATATCGGATAATGCCAGCTTATGATAATGAGTGCAGACCGGACAGTGAAAGCAATCGTTATCTACGTTTATCGGCATTTTATGATGTATGCTTAATGAAAATAAACCTTTAATCATATCTTACTATTACAGCCGTTGCAGCCCTACCGCCTGTAGCCTTCAGAAAGTTTACTATCGAGTTTCGCTGATACTGTGATTTCAAACATCTGCTTACTACAAGATAGATAGGGTCCGGGTTTAAAGAACTTACCTTTATCATTGCCAAAATGGATATTGGGGTTTATCTTCTTCCAAAGGTTCAAAAACCTCTAAGTCTGCACCGCAATTCGGACAATGATAAAGATACTTATAACCATTATCTCCATACTCTTCATTACCAACGAAATTAAGAGATGCAGAACACTGAGTGCATTTCGGCATCTTATTGCGAATCTTTTTCTTGCTCATTTCTTCTCCAAAAACTGATGATACATACTTTCCAACTTAGAATTTGCGAACTTGCCGTTCTCTTTCCAGTCATTGAACAGCGGCATGATGATGTCCTCGTGAGCGGAAGAAAGCTGTTCCTGCAGTTCTTGGGGAGTGCAAAGCCAAAGATGCGTCTCTTCCAGATAAAGGGTAAGGATGGCTTTTAATGCCATCGCATTCTCATGGCTCGGCTCTATCTCGAACTGATGGAAGACGCAGGTGTCTTTATCGTTTGCCTGGAGGAACTTGCTGACGGCTTCATCTTTCAGGAAGAACCTTGTATCTACTTCTTCCTGCAACACATCTTCCAGCTTTCTTTTCAGCGGAACTGGGTCGGGAAACTGGTAATCGAAGGCTACATCTTTTCTCATTGAGAGGCAGAAAACTCGGTCGCGGTTCTGCGGAACACCATAGTCTTTGGCATTGAGTCTTGCCCATCGGCTTACGTAGCCGAGAGAAGAAAGTTTATCAAGCCACTTCTGAAAATCTGGCATAAACTTTTCGCTTACCAGGGCTGCCACATTCTCTTGAAGCAGATACTTCGGACGCAATACCTCCACGGCATCGGCTACTCGCCATAATAATGCCGAGCGGGTATCGGAACCTTCCTTCAACCCCATCTGCTTGCCGGCTTGCGATATATCCTGACAAGGTGAGGAATAGGTAAAGAGGTCGATTTCTTGCCCCCCCCACATTATTCTTTACCTGTTGCCAGTCGATTTTGGTTATATCGCCCAAGGCTTTGTCAGCAAACTGCGGAAAGATAAGGTCGTGCATCTGACAGGCATACTTGTCTATATCGCTCCAGCCTACGCACGTCCAGTGGAAATCAGGATGCTGCTGGGCGAGGACATCGGCTGCCATCAACTGCGAGTCGTAACCGGAGAAGGTGGTGAGAATAAGTTTTTCACCATGGTTCTTATCTACCGGATAGGTCGGCAGTTGGTCTTCTGGGAAGAAATCGGCAAAGAAAGAGGTTTGTGTCTCACGCTTTGGCTCTTTCGGGTACCAGAGTTGCTGATAGATGGCTGCGAGCACATCTACCACGATAGAATTTCCAGCTTGCTTGTATTGCTGACTGGCTGATACTGCCATATCTTCTGCCTTCCCTTTGCTCTTATAGCCGGGCACACGCTCGGCTGCCTCGGCATTGGTACTCTGCATCGTGCGGATTACATCATCTCGCACACCCATGAGTCGGAAACACTCAAAGGGTGTCAGCTTTCGGATAGCATAAGACTTGATGGTCTTATCCTTGAAATTGAATTTTGTTATCATCTTTGTTTTGCTCTATAAATCTTTTTTTGTTTATAATTCTACAAACACAAACGGATTGCTGCTGGCAGCCGTGAGTGCATTTACCAATTTACCCCCCTACCGTGCGGCTACGTCTTAATGCAGAAGTAGGGTAATTCAAATCGGCTGCACCTGGTACAGGACAATCGGTATAGCCTTGCTCCGTTGCCTGACGGATGCGTAGGAAGGTCTTACCTTCTATATCCACGATTTCAAGAAACGGACGGTCAGATGTGGAGTATATCCGATAGAGAGAACCATCGGGATAAAAACCATACCGCTTTCCGTTCTTGATAATCGTGCCTCGCTTGTATTGAGGTTGATTTTTATTATTCATATTTCTTTATCAGAAAAACGTTCTGCTCCCACGAATTAATGGTAATGGTAGGGCAGAGATCTGTATCTAGAATACCGCCCTTATTCTCGCCTCGTGGATATTGGTAAAAACGATGGTTATTCATACTCTATCCTTATGCAGTGTGGGCATTTGTAATCGGTGGCTCTGAGTGCAGGAGAAAGCCCCCCATTTCTTCCATTCCTACTTATGACTCAAAGGATGTACAGATGCCTTAACATCTATCATTTGCTTCTCCTCATCTTTTCCATTTCTTCATTCTCTTTTGATAATCTCTCTAAGTGTTCGAGAACGAGAGAATAGGATTGGGTGTTGACCTGATCTTCCGTTAAGCCGGCATACTTCTGCATCGTGGCGGTGGTGGCTGTGTAGATTTCCATCGGGGTTTGCGGCTTTTTATTATCTACCTTCTGCACCTTAAAAACGTGAGGGTAGCGATGGGCTAGGGTGTGCATGATGCCGCTCCACCAGAAGAGGATGACCTGCCAGTTTGCTTCCGGGTATTTGAAGAAATAACCTGCGTTCTCGGTGAACTGCTTCGACTCATAATGAAAATCGTACTTCGTGATGCCTGTTGTCGGATCGACGTACTGGGTGGTGGTGTTAAAGATGGTGGCAAGGAACATGTTTCTTGCACTTGCTACACTCTGAGCTTGCGTCTGGAGTTGTTCCTCGGTGAACTTATTCATCTGCTTCATCTTTACCAGGTTATTGCTTAACTGGGTATAGGTCTGCATCATATCGCTGGCGAAACGGTATTGCTGCCAGGAGAAACCATCGAGGTCGGGATTCGGACCACGGAAGGCTTTTGCGCGACGATACCACTTGGCTTTCTGTCCGATAATCGGATAGGGGAAGCGGGTGAGGAAATTACCGCTATCTGCATCCAGCCAGTCGAGAAGACCTGCGCCCTGGGCGATATACTCAGGGGAGGTCTTATCATCGGTCTTGGCTTTCGGGGAGAGCCAATAGTTGAGCTGCCAGAGGTAGAGGGGGAAATGGCTAGCCGACTGGGGACCAGCGATAGAATCGCTGGGAACGGGGGCACAGAGGGAGAGGAGCTTCTTCAGGAGGCTCTTCTTCTGCGGCTCTATGCTTACCAGGTAATGTTGCTCATTGAGGGGCAGACGAGGGTCGGGATAGGCATTGATGCTTATCCCGGCAAAAAGAAAGAAGACGGCTATTTTCACCTTCTGCATATCGAAAGGGTGATAGCGGTCTACTTTGGCTATCTGCTCCTGCATGATGGCAGCGAGGGCTTCCAACTGGGAGGGAGTACATTGGTTCCAGCCCTTCGGAATTGTAAGATTTATTTGTTCTTGCATAAGCGTTAAATTTAATGTTGATTGTTGAATGTTGAATGTTGAGTTGCCTCACGGACTCAAGGGCGCTAGCCTAATTCAACATTCAACAC
>ERZ773208.383-NODE-383-length-42764-cov-6.907818_pt1 | contig 42764 bp, 39 predicted proteins | sample MGYA00581006_ERZ773208 | MGnify/ENA primary metagenome ERZ773208 (study PRJEB29015, sample SAMEA2737793) | human gut metagenome | biome: human gut; feature: human-associated habitat; material: faeces | place: China | collected 2012 ... | reverse complement strand
AGATCTTCAAGCGCCCGGTCTTCGTCACGGATTATCCGAAGGAGATCAAGGCGTTCTACATGAAGCTGAATCCCGACGGCAAGACTGTCGCGGCCATGGACTGCCTTGTGCCCGGCATCGGCGAGATCATCGGCGGCAGCCAGCGTGAGGACAACTATGACATGCTTGTGCAGCGCATGCACGAGTGCGGCCTGAAGGAGAAGGACTATCAGTTCTATCTCGACCTTCGCAAATACGGCTCGACCCGCCACGCGGGCTTCGGCCTCGGTTTTGAGCGCTGCGTCATGTATCTGACCGGCATCTCCAACATCCGCGACGTGCTTCCGTTCCCGCGCACCGTCGGCAACTGCGACCTGTAATGCTTCTTTAACACGCAACCGCCCCGCCGGCATAGCCGGCAGGGCGATTCTTTTATCCCCAGCGATTATACAGACTGCCAGGAGCGGTTCAGTTTAACTCCACACGCGGGCAGACCGGGATGAAGCGACTGTCTATCAGATAGCAGCGGACGACTGCCGCGTCGGCAAAGAGCGCAGCTGTGACAGTTGTGCTTTCGCCTGCTTCTGCCGTGAACGGGACAGCTTGGCAGTCAAGCATCCGCCCGTCTGCATCGTAGGCAACGGCAAACAGAGTAAGCTGGAAGTTGATTGCTGCGTCGTTTTTGACTGTCGCTGTTACGCCGTCCGCACTTTTTGCGGCGTTCAGCGTCAGTACCGACTGCCCGGCCAGCGGGACCGCATCACCGGGGATAACGTGGTCTTTCCAGATCGGGGTGTCCAGAAGCTGGGCCAGTTCCTCCTGATCCCAGACGATTTTTGCGCCTGCGTACAGGCCCGCAGCCGGAATATCCGCTGCAGTCAATGTATCGCCGGTTTGCACCAGTATCAGCTGGTCGTCCACACCGTTTACGCGGAAAACGACCGTTTTCCACATGGCCGGATTGGGCCGCCAGTCTGCGTACAGAATTTGGTCTTCTGTGACCGCCGTGTCAAAACTCCACGGTTCGGTGCAGGCTTCGTCGGCAAACCAGCCGTGGAAGAGATAGCCGTTATATTCCGGCTCGTCCGGAACAACTGCGGTCTGGCCGGACTGCACGAACTGCGTCGGCGGCTGGCTGCCGCCTCTGGCGTCGAAGACAACTGCATACCCAAGGCTCACGCTGGCAAGCGTTTCGCTGCCGCGCGTGATCTCGCAGGTTTTGTCAGACGCATCTGCCTGCAGCGTAACGGCGCTGCTGCCAAGCGGCAGCGTCTGCGTCTGCTCCTTGAGTCCGGACGAGAGCGTCAGTTCGGCCTGCGTCTCCTGCTGGGAGGTCACGCTGACTGCGCCGTTTTCCAGTCTGGCGGTAAAGCCCGCCGTTTCGCCGGAGACGGTCACGCCGTCGGCCGCGATCTGGCTGCCGTTATACGCGGAGGTCAGCGTCTGCGCAGCGGAGGTGTCGGTCTTTGTCGTCAGCGTTCCGGTGCTGCTCAGCGTGACGGAAGCCGGAGCGGCAGACGTGAGCGAATGGAAGAAGCCGTTTGCATCATCGTCATATAGAAGGTCGAGCGTGTATTCCTCACCCGCTCCGCCGGACGGCGTGATGGTATACGCGCCGGTCTCCAGTGCGGGCAGCAGCGTCACGAAGGACAGGGCAAAGCCCGGTTCCCCCTCACCGCCGAGCACAGTCAGACTGAGCGCATCCTCCCCAACGATCTCGCCGCCTGTCACGGTGGTTGAGTTTGTGCCGTTGGAAACGGTAAACGAATCGAAACTGGTCGTCAGACGGTAATCAGCAGGAGTTTCCGCCCCAGCTTCCTGCGCGGAGTGCTTCAGGTAGGGCATTTGCAGGAAATCAGAAGTGGTTAGAACGGCTCTAATACGGATTTTGCCACAATTTTTCCATGCCATCTCCCACCCCTCGCAGGATTTTGTGTAGACTGCGCCATTCTGATAAACTTCCATCTGATAGAACTTTGTAGCGGACAGCGCACAGTCGTAGATGTAGATTGTGTATTTGTTCTGCGCTTCATCGTATTGCATATCATAGCCAATAACTGCGTGTCCAGCGCCATTTTCAAAGTCGAGTAAGAATAGAACAGGAGCTCCATCCCTTTCTTTTAGCGTATCGACAAGCGCTTTGAGTACCGTGCTCTCTTCTTTAGGTGCCCACAACGCACGCGTCACAGCCAGGTCGCCGATATACTGTAGTAGCTGGTAAAAGTTGACCAAGCTTTCTACTGGCCCGACATCCTTAGCGCCTTTATGATTCGGCTCGATAATCATTTCGTTGATCCGAGAATAGCCGCCATAGTTGTCCGGGTCAATTATGCCATCTGCTACAAGCAGCGTCACACTGCTCATACCAAAGCAGGATCCGCTCCAAGACTCGTGCCGCCTCATCCAGAGTACTACCTTTCCACCATGATTTTTTTCGGAGAAATTTTTCAACAGCAATGTAAAGTCGCTATCTGATATATCATATTCATTGCGTTGGCCTATCAATGGATAGGAAGTCGATGAACAGAAATAATAGGAACTGTTTGTGAATGGAAGCACGTCATTTGGCTGTGAAAAGCGGCCCGGTTCCCACTTTGCATACAATGTCAGGTTTTTTGTAATAACATTGGTTTGGAAATTCCATGCGTTTCCGGTGCAGCTGCGGTTTGGATACCAAGCTACGAACCGAGAGCCAGCGCATTTTGGCGTGCGCAATCCATCAACAAGTGGAATGAGACTGCCTGACAGGAGACCACCTACCTTCGCGATGCGCCCAGTCAAATCATTGTAATCGAATGAAACGGAGTATGTTTTATTCCGTCTGCTGTTTAATTTTCCGTTTCCATCGCTATAGACTCGGTACAACTCACCAAAGCCGCTGTTGTTATATTTTGTGATATTGCTGCTAAGTGCGCGGACGTGGAAGAAATAGTATCCGGCAGTTGTCAGGATGTCTCTATTGTGTGAGTTTCTGGCGATATCAAGTTCTGTTCCGTCATGGCTCCACCACGTCGAACCGAACCAGTTGATTTCACCGTCTGCTGTTTCGGAGAAGCCTTTTTCCACAAAATATCCACCTGCTCTGGCTACTGCGGACCAATGCAGTGTTGTTCCGTCAAGATAAATGCCGGTCGGCACATCCAGTGCCTGATTGGGGCGGTAATAGGGCCACCAGTCGGAATATGCGATATCACTGTTTCGGCTTGGATTGTCAAGATCGAGTGCCTGTACACTGAACTGGTATTTTCCACTGCTTTCAATGTGTGTCCGGAAACCGTCTATATGATAGGATGTTGCGTCCGAATCCACGCTCCAGCGTGAACTCCAGACTACGTTTTTGGAAGCATCATAGAAAACAATGTTATAGTCTGTTACGGAATTTTTTGCATCGTCCCAGCTGATGCAGCTGGGATAGACCTCTTGCAGATAGGTAACTCCGTTGCGCTTCTCCGTATATTTTTTAGGCTCCTTTTCCCAGCGCAGGTTCGTCGGAGTGGCAAGCTTTCCGCTGGATTGGGCGGAGGCGCCCGCGGACTGGGCGGCGGGCTTTTCCGGCAGGGCGTCTTCCTCGCGGACTGCGCGGCAGACGCCGTCTGTCTCCTCATAGACATACTTGGTCTGCACCGGCTCATCCGACGGCTCTGCGCCGAATGCAGCGGCGGGCAGCAGGCCCAGCAGCAGGATCGCCGCCAGCGCCAGCGCGGTCATTCGCTTCCAAAAAACAGTACGCTTCATCCTTTGCATCCTCCTGAAATCTTCATTTTGCGCTCTGATTCAATTATAACAGACGGCTGATTTGCACGCAAGAAAAATCAGGATATTTCGGACATTTTTTCCGTTCAGTTCGATCAAACACCCCGCCCGGGTCATGCCGGACGGGGTGTTCTGTGTGTTACAGGCAGATATGTGCCGTGATATTGTTTTCTCCATCCGCACGTTCAAATCCCTGCGCTTCGTACAGGGCGATCGCGGCTTCGTTGTCGATGTCTACCAGAAGCGTCATGCCGTTCGGCCTGTTTTCCTGAACCGCTGCCGCCAGAAGTGCGCGGCCAAGGCCGCGCCTGCGGCTCTTTTCGCGGACGAACAGGTCATACGGCTCATTTTCCGTGCTGTTGTGGGTCAGGTCGATGTAGCCGGAAACCTCGCCGGCTTCGAGCGCAAGCAGAACGCGAAAGACCTCCGGCGCGGCCAGCACCTTTTCGCCCGTCCAATAGCGGTCCACGGTGTGCAGCGCCAGATACTGCGCCCGGTATTCCGGACGATAGGGCACAATGCGCGCATCCGGCACATACGGGACAGCCCGGCACAGGACAAGCTTCTGCTGCTCCGGTTCAAACTCCGCGCCCAGCGCCGCAAGCGCCTCCTGTAAAAGCCGGTTGCGAGGGTTATAGACAAAATCCGCCTGATAACCGGGGTGGGCCGATTTCAGATGTGAGAGCAGTTCGGCATATGCTGCCGCGCTTCGGGAAAGTCCGGCCAGCAGTTCCAGATACCGCTCGTCCTCCAGCACCAAAAGCGCAAACACGCCTGTGATTGCTTCCCCTTCAAATGTCCCGAACACGCGCGTATTCGGGTTCTCCGGCGCATCCAGCAGATTCCGGTGCAGCTGCTGCTGCGTCAGCAGCATGGGATCGCGGTAGTCGGGATCGGCATTGCAGGTCCGGATAAAGTCCAGATACGGCGTGAGCGTGTGCAGGTCTTTCAGCATATCGCGGATTCCTTTCAGTCAATATTTCCTATGTGTATTGTATGGCGGCTTGCAGCGCTTGTCAAACGGCGCGCGGCGCTGTATAATATTTTTTATCAATACCATGGAGGTATGCAATGTCTCTTGCGGAAAAACGGTTGTTCCTGCTGGACATGGACGGCACGATCTATTTGAGTGAAACGCTCTTCGACGGCACGCTGGACTTTCTGCGCTATGTGCGCGCCATCGGCGGCAGGTACCTGTTCCTGACGAACAATTCCTCGCGCGGAACAGACGCGTATATCGCCAAAATGGCCCGGCTCGGCATTGAAGCCTTTCCCGACGATTTTCTGACCAGCGCGGATGCGGCCATCCGCTATCTGCGCGGCCGGTATCTGCCGGATACGGTCTATTATGTCTGCGGAACGGAATCTCTTAAAAATCAGCTTCGTCTGGCAGGGCTGCGAGTAGCCGAGACGCTGCGGGATGATTGCGCCGTTGTCCTTCTGGGCTACGACACGGAATTGACGTATGAAAAGCTGGAAAATTGCTGCATTCTCCTGAACCGCGGCGCGGATTACATTGCCACGCACCCCGATCTCGTCTGCCCGACATGGTACGGCAGCGCACCGGACTGCGGCAGCGTGATTGAAATGCTCCACACCGCGACAGGCCGCCGCCCGAAGGTCATCGGCAAACCGCAGCCTGAGATGGCGCTGCTGGCGATGGAGCAGACGGGCTTCTCGCCGCGCGAAACATGCCTCATTGGCGACCGGGTGTATACCGACATCGCCTGCGGTGTGAACGCGGGGGTCGATACGATTTTCGTGTTGTCCGGCGAGGGTGTGATGGAGGATATCCCAAAATACGGCGTTCAGCCGACGTATTGTATGCAGAATATCCGCGAAGTCCTCAATACACTAGAAAAGGGAGAACCGAAATGAAACTCAACAGCAAACGTACCATCCTGGTCGGCCTTGCGTTCTTGTCCATCTGCGCGTTCTGGCAGATGTACGACAGCATCGTGCCGCTGATCCTCACGAAGACCTTCCACATGAACGAAACGTTCTCCGGCGCGATCATGGCGGCGGACAACATTCTGGCGCTCTTTCTGCTGCCGTTCTTCGGCTCCGTCTCGGATAAGAGCCATACAAAAATCGGCAAGCGCATGCCCTTTATCCTCTTCGGCACCGGCTGCGCCATCATCCTTATGAACATTCTCCCTCTGCTCGACAACAGCTACGCCGCCCAGCCTTCCGGCTTCAAGACGGCTTCGTTCGTCATTGTTCTCGGCCTGCTGCTCGTCGCCATGGGAACGTACCGCGCTCCCGCCGTCGCCCTCATGCCCGACGTGACGCCAAAGCCGCTGCGCTCGCGTGCGAACGCCATCATCAATCTGATGGGCGCGGTCGGCGGCATTCTGTATCTCGGCGTTGCGGCGGTGCTCTATCCCAACTCCAAGACCGCCGGTGTGGATCATGTGAACTATCAGCCGCTGTTCATCGTCGTATCGGCCATTATGTTCCTTGCCATCGCCGTGCTCTTCCTTACCATCAAGGAACCGAAGCTTACGGCGGAAAACCAGGCGCTTGAAAAGCAGCACCCGGAATGGAACCTTGCGCAGGACGACGGCAGCGGCCACGAAACGCTCCCGAAGCCTGTCAAAAAGAGCCTCGGCTTCCTGCTGGCCTCCATCGCGCTCTGGTTCATCGGCTATAACGGTGTGACAACGTGGTTCTCGACATATGTCGATGTCGTCATGGGGCAGGGCCTCGGCGGCGCATCGACCTGCCTGCTCATCGCCACGGCGGGCGCCATCGTCTCGTACATCCCCATCGGCCAGATCGCCTCAAAGATCGGCCGCAAGCGCACGATTCAGTGCGGCATTATCCTGCTTGCCGTCTGCTTCGCCAGCGGCTATGTGCTCACAACGACGTTCTCCTCAATCAACGCCATCATGTTTGCTGTCTTCGCCCTCGTCGGCCTTGCATGGGCTGCGATCAACGTCAACTCGCTTCCCATGGTCGTTGAGATGTGCAAGGGATCGGACATCGGCAAATTCACAGGCTATTACTACACGGCCTCCATGGCTGCGCAGGTCGTTACGCCCATCGTCGCCGGTACGCTCATGCGAAAGATCGACTACCGTGTCTTGTTCCCGTATGCTGCGCTGTTCGTTGCGCTGAGTTTTGTGACGATGCTTTTCGTCCACCACGGCGATGCCAAGGCCGAGGCCAAGAAGGGGCTGGAGGCATTCGAGGAAATGGACGACTGACCCCGTCCGCATAACCTACAGAACTCCGGCGAATCCGTACTGCTTTGCAAATTTTGAACGCAAAGCGTTTTTACCGCAGCCATTCAAAGGCAGCTGTTATTAAACTTGGTGTACCGTAACAGGCGGCGCGTAGTCTAACTCCCGTAGGGTGACTTGGTGTGTTCGTAACAGCTATAAATCAGGGATTGCCTGAAGCGTACCCGCAGAATGCACCAAACCGTAACCAAGCGCCCCTTTTCTCTCCATTCTTTTCCGGCAAGACGGAAAAGAATGGGCCGCCGGAGGCGCGTCGGAAACGGCCTCGACGGAACGAGCCGCCGCTATGTGCGGCGTCTCTTATCCTCTGAGCCCGTTTCCTCCTTTCCAAAACACAAACGCTTTGCTGGTTTGTGTTTTGGGTTTCAGTGCTGCTCAAGCCTATCTAAAATATAGCAAGAAAGAAGTCTGTAACCATGCTGACAATCTGCATCATCCTGATCGTGCTTTTGGCGCTCGATCTGCTGTTCACGCTGGCGCTGAGGTGCCGGAAAGGGCATCAGAAGTGGGAAATTCTCAAAAAGTACCGCTATGCCCACCGAGGCTATCACGACAAGCCCGTCATTCCCGAAAACTCTCTGCCCGCTTTCCGCCGGGCGATTGAGCGCGGCTTCGGCGCGGAGTTGGACGTGCATCTTTTAAAGGACGGCACGCTTGCCGTGTTCCATGACTCTGATCTGAGGCGCTGCGCAAACGTCGAGGGCGAGATTGAGGATTTGACGCTGGACGAACTGAAGCAGCTTCGTCTTGAGGGCACGGATGAGCAGATCCCGACCTTTGACGAGGTTCTCGCCCTGTTTGAGCATGCAACGCCCCTGATTATCGAACTCAAAACCGCGCGCGGCAATCACAAGGCGCTGGCCAAGGCCGTCTGCGAGCGGCTGGACAGTTACCAGGGCGAGTTCTGCATCGAGTCGTTTGACCCCTTCGCGCTTATCGACGTGAAAAAGTTCCGCCCTGCGATCTGCCGCGGGCAGCTTTCCATGAATTTTGAGAAGGACAAGTCGGGCCTGCCGTGGTATAGGCGGTTCATTGCGGGCAATCTGTTGCTGAACTTCCTGACGGTCCCGGACTTTATCGCGTACAAATTTGAAGACCGCAGCAGCTACTGCCTGCGCTCATGCGTTCGTGTCTGGGGTGCGCAGGAGGTTGACTGGACGATCCGCACGAAGGAAGACATGCTGGCCTGCGAAGCTGCCGGAGGCATCCCGATTTTTGAGCGCTTCGATCCGGAGGCGTGACCATCCATACGACCAGGCTTTCTGCGAATTCGTACTGCTTTGCAAGATCCAAACGCAAAGCTGATTTACCGCAGCTGCAATTAAATTGAAAGAACTGCCATCCGGTCGGATGGCAGTTCTTCATTTTTCTGTATGCTTGTGCGCCGAAAAAGTTTGCCTTATAAAAATGTTCCTACGGCAGTCAAGACCGGAGTAATAGCGGCGTCATTCCTCTTCTAATGGGATCCGGGTCACGACGGGGTGGCCGTTGGCGTCGAGCAGCGGGGTCAGGCCGCCGGCATTGCCGGAAGCGACCCAGAGATAGTTGACGCCGGTTTGCCGGTCAATCCAGATCTCGCGCAGCGTATTCCACGAGATGCCTTCTGTCATCACACGAATGAAGCGGTTCGATCTGTCTGTCATATCAGGTCTTCTCCTTTACGCTCTCTACAATACCGGCTGCCAGCCCCGCATAGCCCTGAAGCTCTGACGGGATGATGATCTTGGTAGCCTTGCCGTCGGCGATCTTCTGCATGGCTTCGAGTGCCTTGAGCCGCAGCACCTGATCGTTCGGGGCCTTTTCGTTCAGCAGCGCCAGAGAATCGGCCATGGCCTTCTGCACGGCCATGATGGCCTGCGCTTCGCCGTCAGCTTTGAGAATGGCTGCCTGCTTTTCGGCTTCTGCCTTGAGAATCGCGGCCTGCTTTTCCGCGTCCGCCTTCAAAATCGCGGCTTCCTTTTCGCCCTCGGCGACAAGGATCTGGCTGCGCTTCGTGCCCTCGGCCTGCAAAATCGCCTGTCGGCGGTCACGTTCGGCCTTCATTTGCTTTTCCATGGAGTTCTGGATGTCCTGCGGCGGGAGGATGTTCTTGAGTTCGACGCGGTTGACTTTGATGCCCCAAGGGTCGGTCGCTTCGTCGAGAATGGCGCGCATTTTGGTGTTGATGACGTCGCGGGACGTGAGCGTCTGGTCGAGTTCAAGGTCGCCGATGATATTGCGGAGCGTCGTGGCCGTGAGCGTTTCCATGGCCATCATGGGCCGTTCGACGCCGTAGGTGTAGAGTTTCGGGTCGGTGATCTGATAATAGACGACGGTATCGATCTGCATGGTGACGTTATCCTTGGTGATCACGGGCTGCGGCGGATAGTCGAGCACCTGCTCCTTCAGGCTGACCTTTTTGGCCACGCGCTCAATGAACGGGACCTTGACGTGCATGCCGACCTGCCAGACCTTGCTGAACGCGCCGAGGCGCTCGATGACGTAGGCGCGGGACTGCTGGACGATATGAATGTTGCTGATGACGACGATGAGCGCCAGAACGGCGATCACAACAATGGGGATCCATTCCATAAAATTTGTTCCTCCTTCGGTTTTTTCAGTTCTTTCGGTTGTTTATGATGGTTATGCTTTTGTGCAGGGACATTCTGCGGGTTTGACGTAGAGCTTCGCGCCCTCAACGCGCTCGATGGTCACATGGCGTCCTGCTTCCACGCGTTCGCCTGTTGTGCATTTCGCTGTCCAGAGAACGCCGTTGATCTTTACGGCTCCGGTATCGGCGCAGGCGTCGATGGGCTCCGTGACCATGGCCGTTTCGCCGACGAGGCGGTCGGCATTCATACGCTCCGGCTTTTTTGCCCACTTTTTTCGAGCCGCCGGGCACGCGAACGCCAGCAGCGCCGCCGAAACGACGAGAAATACCGCCAGCTGTACGCCGAGTCCCGCGCCGAGAATTGCCGCAACCAATGCGCACACCGCGCCGCCGATGAACCAGACGGACACCAGCGCGACCGTCGTGGCCTCTGCCACGATGAAGACGACGATGGCGATCAGCCATCCGATCACTGCCTGAGACATGGGAACCTCCTCCTCTTTTTTTGAATTTCTGTGCTGCTTCCAGTATACCGTATTTCCGAACGCTTGTCACTTTAAATAAATATAAAGTTTTTCCTCACATTTTACAAAATCGTAACAGATAGGGTTTGCTATTTGCGCCGGGATTCCGTATACTTAGAGATACTATAGAATGCTTGGAGAGAAAACTATGGATACGATGACTTTCTGCGTGCCGTGCCTGTTTGGGCTGGAGGGTCTGGTCGGCGACGAACTGCGGCGGCTGGATCTGCAAAACGTCCGGGTCGAGGACCGGCGCGTTTTTTTTGAAGGCGATTTCGCCGCCATGGCGAAGGCCAACCTCTGCTGCCGCATGGGTGAGCGCGTGATGATTTTGCTGGCCGAGTTTGACGCGCACAGCTTTGAAGACCTGTTTCAGGGTGTCAAGGCTGTGCCGCTCGAGCGCTTCATTCCGAAGAACGGTGCGTTCCCTGTCAAGGGCTACAGCCTGAACAGCCAGCTGCACTCCGTTCCGGACTGTCAGGCCATTGTGAAAAAGGCCGCCGTCACGCGGTTGGGCGAGAAATACGGCCTCGGCTGGCTGCCGGAGACGGGCGAGACGTACCAGCTGCGCTTTTCCATCATGAAGGATCATGTGGAGCTGTTTCTGGACACGTCCGGCGTGAGCCTGCACAAGCGCGGCTACCGCCGCGAGGCCAATCTTGCGCCGCTGCACGAGACGATGGCGGCCGCCATGGTCAATCTCGCGCGCTATCGCGGGCGGGACTTCTTCTGGGACCCGTTCTGCGGCTCGGGAACCATCTGCATCGAGGCGGCGCTGATCGCGCTGAACCGCGCGCCGGGCCTGAACCGGTCGTTCATGGCGCAGAAGTGGTCCTGCGTCCCGGAAACGGTCTGGCAGCAGGCCAGAACGGAAGCGCTCGACCGCGAGTACCGGGGGGAGTATCACATCCTCGGCTCCGACATTGACGCGGCTTCGCTGGAGATCGCGCAGCAGAACGCACGCAAGGCGGGCGTCGGCAAGCTGATCGAGTTCCGCGAGGCGGACGCGACGAAGATGAGCCTGCCCGCAGATAAGGGCCTCATCGTCTGCAATCCGCCCTACGGCGAGCGCATGCTTGAGCAGCGCAGCGCCCAGCGGCTCTACAGTGCGTTCGGCCGGCATCTCAAATACGCGGACGGCTGGAAAAAATACATCATCTCCTCCGAACCGGAGTTCGAGCATTACTACGGCAAACAGGCCGTCAAAAAGCGCAAACTCTACAACGGGCGCTTGCAGTGCAACGTGTACATGTACTATTGATTACCGCCTGTACCCATAAGACGAACAGAACAGGAGAAAGTTCCGCTATGAAGCATATTTTTATCGTCAATCCCGCGGCTGGGAAGTCTGACCGGACGGCAGAATACCGAAAAATGATCGAGGCCGCCTTTGCGCCGCGCGGGTTAAGCTATGAATTGCTCGTTTCTGGTGCACCCGGTGAGTGCCGGACGCTGGCGCGGCAGGCGGCGCAGTCCGGCGAGGAGGTGCGCCTGTACGCCTGCGGCGGCGACGGAACGCTCAACGAAGTTGTAAACGGCGTCGTGGGCTATGGCAACGCTGCCGTGACGCACTTTCCCGGCGGCTCCGGCAATGACACAATCAAAATTTTTGACGATCCCACCGCATTCACCTCCATCGAGCGTCTGCTGGACGCGGAGGAGGCGCGGTTCGATCTCATCCGCTGCAACGATTCTTATGCGCTGAACGTTCTTTCCATCGGGTTTGACGCGCGGGTCGGCACGGATATCGCCCGCTTCAAGCGCCTGCCGCTCGTGAGCGGCAAGGGCGCGTACATCCTGTCCATTTTCTCCAATATGCTGCACGGGCTGACGGCGGATTACACCGTTACGCTGGACAGCGGCGAGGTGTTCTCGGGCCGGAAGACCATGATCTGCGTCTGCAATGGCCGGTGGTACGGCGGCGGTTTCAACCCCGTGCCGGAGGCCGAGCCGGACGATGGGCTGCTGGATGTGCTTGTGGTTGAAAAGGTCAATCTGCTGCAGGTTGCAACCGTCGTCGGTCACTACCAGAAGGGCCGCTACGCCGATTATCCGTCGCTGATCTATCACGCCCGCTGCCGCTCTCTGCGCATTGAATGTGTAAAAGAATCTGTTGTCAATATCGATGGCGAGGCTGCCTACACAACGGATGCAAAAATCGAACTCATTCCGCAGGCCATCCGCTTTTTCTACCCGAAGGGGCTGACCTATCACACGAAAAATTCACAGTCTGGTCATAAATTTGCCGAAATTACCCCTTGACTTTTTGGCGCATCTGATTATGATATAGATGTTAGCAGTCAGAAAGACTGAGTGCTAAAAAATCTTGTAAAACGCGCTGTATGAAACAGCGACTGGATACTGGAGGTAATTGTTATGAAGCTGACCCCGTTGGCAGACAATGTTCTGCTCAAGCACATGGAAGCTGAGGAAAAGACCGCGTCCGGCATCATCCTCTCCACCGCCAATAAAGAAAAATCCGTGATCGCGGAAGTCATCGCGGCAGGCCCGGGCACCGACGACGTCAAGGTTACGGTCAAACCCGGTGACAAGGTTGTGACTGGCAAGTACGCAGGCCAGGAACTAAAGCTTGACGGCGAAGATTACGTCATCGTCAAGATGGCCGACATTCTGGCAGTTGTAGAATAATTCGTGTTTGATTGAAAGGAAGCAATTCTTATGGCAAAGCAGATTGTTTATGGCGAAGAGGCCCGCAAGGCCCTGCTGTCCGGCATTGACCAGCTCGCCAATACTGTAAAAGTTACCCTTGGCCCGAAGGGCCGCAACGTCGTGCTCGGCAAGAAGTTCGGCTCTCCGCTGATCACCAATGACGGCGTGACGATTGCAAAGGATGTAGAACTTGAGGACGCATTCGAGAACATGGGCGCGCAGCTTGTCCGCGAGGTCGCAACCAAGACGAACGATATCGCAGGCGACGGCACCACCACCGCGACCCTGCTGGCGCAGGCCATCGTCCACGAGGGCCTGAAGAACGTCTCCGCAGGCGCGAACCCGATGGTCATGCGCAAGGGCATGGAAAAGGCTGTTGAGACTGCCATCGACACCATCAAGGCAAACTCCGAGACGATCAAGGGCTCCGACGATATCGCAAGAGTCGGCGCTGTCTCCTCCGGCGACGAGTCCGTCGGCAAGCTGATCGCCGAGGCCATGGATAAGGTCGGCGCGTCCGGCGTGATCACCATCGAGGAATCCAAGACTGCCGAGACGGGCCTTGAGGTCGTCGAAGGTATGCAGTTCGACCGCGGCTATATCTCCCCCTACATGGTCACCGACACCGACAAGATGGAAGCCGTCATCGATGATCCGTATATCCTGATCACTGACAAGAAGATCTCCTCCATCCAGGAGATTCTGCCCCTGCTCGAGCAGATCGTCAAGACCGGCAAGAAGCTTGTGATCATCGCAGAGGACGTCGAGGGCGACGCACTGGCCACCCTGCTCGTCAACCGTCTGCGCGGCAACTTCACCTGCGTGTGCGTCAAGGCTCCCGGCTTCGGCGACCGCCGCAAGGAAATGCTCAAGGATATCGCCATCCTGACGGGCGGCACTTATATCTCCTCCGAACTCAACATGAACCTGCCTGATACGCAGATCACCGATCTCGGCACGGCTCGTCAGATCAAGGTCACGAAGGACAACACCGTCATCGTTGATGGCGCAGGCGATGCCAATGAGATCAAGGCCCGTATCGCGGAGATCAAGAACACCATCTCCGTCACCACGTCTGATTACGACAAGGAGAAGCTGCAGGAGCGTCTTGCTAAGCTGTCCGGCGGCGTAGCCGTTATCAAGGTCGGCGCACAGACCGAGGTTGCCATGAAGGAGCAGAAACTCCGTGTGGAGGACGCACTGAACGCAACCCGCGCAGCTGTCGAAGAGGGCATCGTGGCCGGCGGCGGCACTGCCTATGTCAACGCAATCCCGGCTGTTGAAAAGCTGGTCGCCAAGCTGTCTGGCGACGAGAAGACCGGCGCGCAGATCATCGCAAGAGCGCTGCAGGCTCCGATCCGCCAGATCGCCGAGAACGCCGGCGTTGACGGCTCCATCGTCTACGACAAGATCCGTTCCAGCCGCAAGGTTGGCTATGGCTACAACGCCTACACCGAGACGTACTGCGACATGATCCCGTCCGGCATTGTTGACCCGACCAAGGTCACGCGTACCGCTCTGGAAAACGCCGCGTCCATCGCCTCCTGCGTCCTGACGACCGAATCTCTGGTCGCCGACAAGCCTGACCCCAAGGCCGACGCTGCCATGGCAGCCGCAGCCCAGGGCGGCGGCATGGGCGGCATGTACTAATAGCCACTTAAAAGTCTGAATCCCAATCAGTAAAACCCGGCGCCTGCCGCAAAAAGCAGGCGCCGGGTTTTTTACTTCTTTTCCCGAAACGGTAGGTATTCTATAAATTTCTGCACCGCGGGAGACAGGGCTTTCATGCGTTTCATTGCCAGCCCAATCGGGCGGTAATACGGGGTTTGCAGGGAGCGTATCTCAATTTGATAGGGGATACTTGAGCAGAGAATTTTCCATGCAATATCCATTCCATTTTTCGATTTGAATTATTTATAATATTCCGAAAACAAAATCGCAATCCGCACGAACGGTTGCGATTTTGAAACGAAGAAACGCCCCGTCTGGCATCGATCCTCGCCGCAAGGCGAGGATTCGTGCTGCAAGGGGCAATTTTAAGAAAAAACAAACCTGCAATCCCCTGCAATCCAGCGTCAGTGATTGCGGGTTTGAACGAAGAAAGACCTTTGCTGTCGAGATGGACGCGCCCTAAGCGGTCATCTGACATACAAAGGTCATTTCTGAGTGGCGGAGCGGGTGGGATTCGAACCCACGGTACCGTTGCCGGTACACCTGATTTCGAGTCATTTAAGGTTCACGCCACTTGACGTATTTTTACCGCATTTCGAGCCGGATTGAAGAATCCCGCGCCCCATTGATTTCACAGAGTTTTATAGAATCTCATTTCGTAAATCCCGAAAAAATATGAACCCACAGAATTTCCCTCGTGGAAGGCCAAAAATCACGCTTTTTTTGACCATGCGGGAGAAAAAGGGGAGAAAAAGCGGGAGACGCAACCACCTGCCATTGCTGAACTTTTTGAGGGTGGTGCTTCCATGACGGGAGAAAAAAACGATGGGTTCGTATTTATCGACCGGTTTATCTGTCTGGAGGAGCTTTGTAAGCTCTGTCATATCTCCAAGCGCAAAGCAAAATGGCTGCTAGACAATGAGATCATTCCCTGCGTCCGCAGCGGAAACAAACGGCATCGATATAAGATAAAGCTTTCTGATGCGACGGCGTTTCAGAAAGATCAGGAATCTGGCTGCGTAATTTACACATATCCAAAGGGGCAATTCTCGTCAAAGCGTAAACGGGAGTCCAGCCGTGCGACCTACATAAGCCGAATGGTTTCAATCGCCAAAACCGAACGAGGGCAGGCTGCACTACGAAACTTCTATCAGAAAGAGTTCGCAAAAGAACCTGATTGTCTCTATGCCAGAGATGTTGTTTCGCTTACCGGCTTTTCTGTTTCCAGCGTCCGGGCATGGATCACAGCGGGCGAATTGAAAGCCTATTCTTATGGGGTTCATCGGATACCAAAAGAATATCTGATCGACTTCGTTTGTTCTGGCAGATACATCTGTGCCCACGTGCAGTCAGAAAAGCAGCGCGAAACAGAAATGCGTTTTCTGAGGACTTACAAATCGAATAAAGGAGTGTCAAAATGACGGAATACAAACTTGAAATCAAGCAAATCGTAGACTACCCCAAGTGCCGCATCTACCGGCAATTCATACAGAGTCTGATCGCAGACCGGAGCATCCGTACAAACGGGTGCTCCGGTCTTTTTCATTATGTGGTGCTTTGCTGCTACGCGAACTTCCGCACGTCCTACCAGCGCTACGACGGCATCAGCTACATCGTACATCCCGGTCAGTGGATCTGCCCGCTGCGGGAGCTGCGGACGTGGTTCCGCGCGCGTACAAACCGTCAGCTTCTTCGGCAGCTCGATTCTCTCCAGCGGCACCACTTCATCGAATATGACCTGATCGGCCGCGGACAGCTTGTGCAGTACCGCATTCTTGACTGGCCGCGCTATAACACCGTGCTGGATTATAGCTGCCCCTGCCAAAAGGATTCCGGATTCTTCTTCCTGCCGATGAGCGCGGCGTCACGGCTGCTCAGTCTTGGTAAATGCTCCGAAATGGACGCACTGCTCGATTTCTGGCTGAACGCGATCTACAATGACCACCAGGTTGCCGGTTCTGAGGCTGGCCCCGTGGTCTATCTGCGAAACGGCACTGGCAATCCGCTCGTTTCCTATGCGGAACTCGGCAAGCGCTGGGGCGTGTCCAAGGCGACTGCTGGGCGTATTCTCGGCAAATTCGCGCGCATGGAATACATCAAGACATTTTCATTCCCCGGCCGCAGCGGAACGGCAATCTATTTGCAGAACTATCTGTCCACCATGTTCCAGATCTCCGATGTCATGGTGGACAAAGAAGAAGTCGCAATGGCGCTGAACCTCTGCATCCGCGTGCAGGACTGCGCACAGGATATGGCGCAGCCAGACTGCGCATCAGATTGCTCGATCAGCGTTTCAAAATCGCACACGGAGATTCTGATTACCGAAGTCCTGAAGCTCTTGAAAACACAGGGTGTTTGCTGTACGACCTGCCCCCGGTTCCAGTATAGGTTATATCCCTTATCCGATTGCGTCGGAGTCTTATGGGAACACGAAGCAGAGGATCTTCGGCTGGGGCTGATGCTCTCCTGCGGCAGCACGCAGACGCGGTATTTTGAACTTACGATCCGGCAGAAAGGAGCGAACGACAATGGCGAAGAATAAGCTGCCCACAGCAGATGTAACCGAAGATCCGCACTATCACGATACATGGACGCTGCTGCGGAAATACCGTGATGTAGTCTGGAGTTTGGAGGTTTCCGTGCGGCAGATTCGGAACCGGTTTCGGATCGACTACGGCAAGACGATTGAGGATTTTCTGGAATCCGTCTATCTGGCCGGTGCGGATCTCTCCGGCACGGAGCTGGAGCATCAGGCGAAGTGCATCGAGCAGAGCCATAAAATGCTCTGCCTTGTAGACAGCGCCGTAGACCTCATGCGCACCAAACATAAGAACGGCGAGGAATTTTACTGGCTGCTCTACTACGCCTACCTCTCTCCGCAGGAGCTGCAAAACGTCGAGGAGATCATCGACCAGCTCCGCCCACACATCCGCGACATCAGCGCTCGGACGTATTACAGGAAGCGCAAAGAAGCCGTCGAAGTACTCAGCTCGGTGCTGTGGGGATATACGGCGCAGGATAGCGCAGGGATCGTGCGGGAGTTTTTGCAGTAAGTTGAATATTTGCGGGCGAGACACGCTGAAAAATGTTGTGCTTGTAAATCATTCGACCCCTTTTTGCATATTTCACCTACTAACCTATGAGACCATGATCGGCAATCTGCTCACGATGTCCGAGATCATCCAGATGGTGACAGATGTGCGCACGAAGGACGCGGGTATCATTCAGAAGATGGCTGAGATTATGACCGCCTACGCTGAATACGAGAAGAACCGCCTCCCCCCTGTACCGCAACGCCGCAAAGGACGCTGCGGGCAGCTTCGGCCGCCGGGCGGACGCGTTCTTCTCGGACTAAAAAACTGCCCACCATGAGCGAATCACGGTGAGCAGTTTTGTTTTGAGAGGATTCAGACAAGCGTGTCATCCAGCAGGAAGTCAATGACGCCGATATTGAGAATGCCGCCTTCATCATACCAACGCTTACGAATGTCATGACGCACGATGATCTTCGGGAAAGAATCGCCGGTCAGCGTGAAGGGCTTATTTTCAGTGATTGCCTTTTCCTCCGTTCCCAATGCGTAGGCGGACTGAATGTAGGTCTTCTTGCCGCCGGAAGCTGCAATGAAGTCGATTTCCCGCACAACCGGAGTGACCTTTCCTTTGGCATTTTTCTCATTGCCATAGACGATGCCGATGTCAACGGCACATTCACGGATCATCAGCTCATTGAAAATGATGTTTTCCATGATGTGCGTCATTTCCTGCTGGCGGAAGCCAATACGGGCATTTCTCAGTCCAATGTCCTCACAGTAGTATTTGTTGGGATAGTCAAAATAGCTCTTGCCCTTGACATCCCAGCGTTTGCATTCGGTGAAGAGGAAGGAATCCGACAAGTGATCCATATAGGCTTTCACGGTGTTCAGGGCAACGACATTCTCCCCGCTGCGCTTCTGCACGGTATTGATAGTGGCGGCAACCTTTGTCGGATTGGTCAGAGAGCCGATAGACGAACACAGCAGATCAAGAATCGCAGACAGTACATCCTCGCGCTTGATCTTTTTACGCTCCACAATGTCCTTCAGATAAACCTCGGAAAACAGCGATTTCAGATAAGCCATCTTCGCAGCGTCTGTGGGACGGGAAAGAATCAGCGGCATACCGCCGTAGAAAGCAAACTCATCAAAAGCATCCTGTTTATCTCCGCCGACAGCCGAGTAGTATTCGGCAAAGGAAAGTGGATGCACACGGATCTCATCGCTACGCCCTCTAAACTCAGTCAATATGTCAGAGGACAGCATTTTGGAGTTGCTTCCGGTCACATAAATGTCCAAGTTGGACAATGACTTCAAATCGTTAAGCGCATCGTAGAAGGTAATCTTCTTTCCGTCCGGATTGTAGGGATTCGGAACTTCATCCGACATCTGAATCTCGTCTACAAAGAGATAATACTGGTCTGCGCTGTGTTCCACGATCTCCCGGACATGAGAGGCAAGCTCCAACGGATTGCGATAGCGAATATCGCGGGTCAAATCCAGCTCAAAGGACAGGATGTGGTCTTCTGCGACGCCCTCACCAAGAAGATAGCTCTTGAACAGATTGCGAAGCAGATAGGACTTACCGCATCTGCGAATACCGGTAATCACCTTTACCTGCCCATCCCACATAAAGGAGATGATTCTCTTCAAATAGCGATCTCGTTTTATTTCCATAACCCAACCTCCATTGAAAACTTGCCGGTATTATCATGTTACTTCTCAATAAATATTATACTCCAACGCGAGAGAAAAATCAACGGCCTCGCTGAAAAGTTCAAAGATAAACCCGACAACATTTCAATGAAACAGCTGCGGAAGTACACGATCATATCCGACCTTCTCTTTGATGTTCTTTTGCCGAAAACGAACACTTTATTGGGATGCCTATATTGACACGCATTCCCGGTTGACAAAATAGAAAATACGAAAAAACGATAATCAAGTTGGCGGCGGCATCGAATTTAGAAGCGAAAAGTGTGTATTGTTACAAAAATCACTTCTAAAATGGTAGCCGTAAATAATGAAAAACGCGCCACAGCATTGTCATAATATTGGCACGGTTTTGCTCTTTCGGCGCAAATCCGGATATGCTATACTGAAGATGCTCAAAAGCGTATAAAAACTGAATCTTGTTGCGAGCAGACGCCTGTACTGGGCGTCTGCTTTTTGCATCGGGAAAAGAAAAGGAGGAGCATCTTTGAACACATCCAACAACCTGCCGCAGCTTCCGCCGCCAAGGAAAAGTCCGGGGCGCTGGCTCTACGCCGCTTGGCTCGGCGTCAGCATTCTGCCGCTTCTGACTCAGCCGGCTTCGGCCACGACAATCTGGGAAAAGGCGACGGAGATCATGAAGGACGTCTATCAGCAAATTCTTCTCATCTCCACCATCGCTGCCATCGTCACCGCGTCCGTCGCACTGCTGATGATGAATTTCTCCCGCAGCGGCCGGACGGTCGAGGAATCGCGTGCATGGCTCAAACGCATTGCAATCACCTGGGCGATCCTGAACGGTCTCGGCTTCATCATGGCCTACGTCACGCCGTTCTTCTCCGGCGGTCAGTGGACGGCATAAAGCATGGGGATTCTTGACGGCGTTGTCGAATGGATTTCCGAACAGATTATGCACGGTCTGGACCTCATCAACACATCGGTGCTCGGCGCGCTCGGCTGCGGGATGGAGACGTTTCTGCGTTACTTCCCGGCAGCTGAAACAATGTATGATATTTTTACTGCCATCGGCATCGGCCTGATTTTATTGATGTGGGTCTGGAACCTGTTTAAGAATTACTGGCTGGGCGCCGGCTTTGAAGCGGAACACCCGGTCAAGCTGACCTTTCGCGCGATCATCTTCATCACGCTCACATACTGCGCGAAAAGCATCGTCGAGATCGTCCTGAAGATCGGCGGCACGCCGTATGACTGGATCTTATCATCCGAGCTGCCGCCGCTCAGCTTTGCGGATTTCAATTCCGTCATGCTGGTCATCATCGGCGCCTGCGCAAACGGAGCGGTCACGCTGATCGTGCTCATCATCGTTGTGCTGCTGGCGTGGAACTATCTGAAGCTGCTCTTTGAAGCCGCCGAGCGGTATATCCTGCTCGGCGTTCTTGTTTACACCGCGCCGGTCGCGTTCTCGATGGGCGGCTCTCAGTCCACAGCAAACATCTTCAAGGCATGGTGCCGGATGCTGGGTGGGCAGGTGTTTCTGCTGCTCATGAACGCCTGGTGTCTGCGGCTGTTTACCAGCATGGTCGGCACGTTTATCGCAAATCCGTTGTCCATTTAAGGAGTATCCATGAGAAAACGATTCTTTTTGAACTGCCTGCTGATTCTCGTCCTCGTTGCAGTTATGTCAACTAGCGCGTTCGCCATTTCGGAAAGTGACGTAGAATCTGCAGTCAGTGCTTCGGGCAAGGAAGCCGTCTCCGGCAACGTGCTGGTGTGGTTCCTGTGCGCCATTGCCTTTTTGAAAGTGTCGCAGAAGATCGACAGCTTCTTGTCCAGCCTTGGCCTGAACGTCGGGCATACCGGCGGCTCCATGCTCTCAGAAGCAATGATCGCCATGCGCGCCATCAACACCGCAACCAGCGCAGTCGGCAGCGCATTGGGCAGCCGCAGCCGTCACGGTTCTGCTCCTGCATCCGGGAAATCCGGCAGTGGAAGCGCGGCTGCGGCAGGCTTTTTCAGCGGCGGTCTGGTCGGAATGGCAAGCCGCAAAATCGCAAGCGATGCTGTGCGCACGGCGACGACAGAGAAAAACATCGTCCAGCCGCAGCAGGCCGAGGCGACTGTCAGCCGGACACACGCGAGCAGCGATACCCATTCCGGTTCGCAGACGGCTTCTGAGCAGCAGCGGCAGAATACCAGCCAACTTGACCAGAATCAGCAGACGGTTTCTTCCCGCGCCGTAAACTCGGAACAGCGTGAAAAGTCCCAACAAGTGCTCCATGAATCCCAGCATTCCATGGATGCCAGCCAGCTGCATCAGGATACACAATCCGCGCAGGAGCAGCAGTTCCACGCGGCGCTGCATACGGAGGATCAGCAGGCATCGCATCTGGCGTTCCAGTCGGAACAGGGCGAGTTTGTCGGCACTGTGGTGCAGTCGGATGAATTTGATGCAAGCAGCGAGGAGGCCAGAACGGAACAGTCGCAGGTCATGCAGTCCGCCTTGCAGCAGGAGCAGATCGGTGTCACGCAGCGTGAGCAGGCGCAGCATACCCAGCAGGAGACGCAAAGCTCCACTTTCGGACAGGTGGAATCGCAATCCCGACAGCATACTGTGCAATCCGACAAACAGTTCTTCTCCGTCCGCAATGGACTTTCCAAAACCACCATTGCAGAGCGGACTGTTCAGGCGCAGGAGCGCCCCGGCAGATTCCTGCACAGCAGAACGCCGTCGGCTGCCCCCGCTTCTGCCCCAGTCAGCGAAGCGCCCGCTGCCCGGCCTGCGCCGATCCCGTCTGCACCGACGCAGTTCCGCAGCTTCGGCGGAACGCTGTTCGCGAAATCACTCTATCAGGGCGGCGCGTTTGCCAACGATGTGATCGGCACGGTCGCCAAGGGCGATTACCGCACGACCGGCTCCATCACCGGCGAGACCGCGACGCGCTCTCTGCTGTCCTATATGGGCTTCACAGCGCTCGGCGAACACGCAACCAACATCCCGCGCTATCAGGACGTGGAGATCGGCGGCGGCCGCATCACAGGACGCGAGTTCACGCCAGAGCATCCGGGCGGCATTGATTTCTGTATGTACCATGCTGACCAGTACGCCCAACCGAAGGGCGATTACAGCAAGGTCTACTCCGCGGACGACGCCGCATGGTATAAGCAGTACGCAGCGGACACTGTAGAACGAAAGCCCTATCAAACGGAGGACGGCAAGATCGCCTATCATGAAAAGATCGTGCAGAAGCTGCCGAATCCACCGCAAAGAAAAGATCGGATGTGAGAACCTATGAGTCAGGAACAGCGGGACAGCTATGTGATCCCGCCAAACTTTATTGAGGGCGGTTCGTTCTTCGGCGGCTTATTCAAGGCGCGAAATGTGGTCGAGGCGGTCATTCTTGCCGCCGGCACCGGGCTTCCGATCCTGACGCTCTCGTTGACGCTGACCGTCCGGATCATCCTGCTCTGCCTGACCTCGCTGCCGCTGGCGCTTCTGGCGCTCATCGGGATCGCGGGGATGCCGCTTTCCTCCTATATCATTCTGTTTTTTCGTTTCCTCCGCAACCGCAGAACCCTGAGCAAAAGCGGCGGCAAAAGCAGCCGAAAGCAGTCCATTCTCCCGACATGGGATAAAAAGTCCGGCCCCAGCACGGCTGTGCAGCCTGCCGCCTATAAAAAGGACGGCAGCCGCATCCGTTTTGCAAAGGACACACGCCGCCTGATGCTGGACACCGCTTACCGGCAAAAGAAGCAGGCGGAACGCCCCGGCAATCCGCTTGCGGCGTATGTGCCCATCCAGAAAATCGAAAACGGCATCGTCTATACGACAGATCACCGTTTTATCAAGATTTTAGAAATCGTGCCGATCAATTTTCTGCTTCGCAGCGCAAGAGAGCAGCGGAATATCGTGTATTCATTCATCAGCTACCTCAAAATCGCACCTGTGAAGCTTCAAATCAAGGTTATCACCAAGCGCGCAGATATGAACCGGCATATCGAAACCGTGCGCCGGGAGATGGCGCAGGAGACGAACGAAAGCTGCCGGATGCAGCAGGAGGACTATCTGAAGCTGCTCAAAAAGCTCGGCTCCAGAGAAGCCATCGCACGCAGGTTTTTCCTCATCATGGAATATGAACCGCTCCCCGGCGCGAAGAAAGACCGTGAAGAAGCGGATGCCATTTCGTCACTGCAAACAGCGGCGCGGACGGCGGCAAATTATCTCCGGCAATGCGGCAACAGCGTTGTCCAGCATGAGAATGAGGACGAAGCTGCCGCCGAAATGCTCTATACATTTCTCTGCCGCAGAGAAAGCACGGATATTCCGTTTTTGCAGCGCATCTCCCATATCACATCCAACTATATAAAGTCGGGCTGCTCCATCGACGAGATTCCCGTCGGTGATTTTTTTGCGCCTTCGCAGCTGGATTTCACGCATGGCAGCTATCTTTGCATCGACGGAACGTACTATGCGTATCTGCTGGTGCCGTCGGACGGGTATAAATCCGAGGTTCCCGCGGGCTGGCTGAGTCTTCTGGTCAACGCCGGGGACGGCATTGACCTCGATGTATTTCTGACGCGGCAGCCGAAGGATCGCATGATCCGCAAGCTCGGCCAGCAGCTTCGCATCAACCGCAGCAAGATCAAGGAAACGAGCGACACCAACACGGACTTTGACGATCTCGACAGCGCCATCCGAAGCGGCTATTTCCTGAAGGATGGTCTGAGCAACCATGAAGATTTCTACTACCTGAATCTGCTCATCACCGTGACCGCAGACAATCCGGACGATCTGGACTGGAAGTGCGCTGAAATGAAGAAGCTGCTCATTTCGCAGGATATGAATGTGCAGAACTGCAATTTCTGTCAGGAACAGGCGCTCCGCTCGTCTTTTCCGCTCGTGAAGCTGGATAAATCGCTCTTTGAACGCAGCAAGCGGAACGTGCTGACATTGGGCGCGGCAAGCTGCTATCCGTTCACAGCGTATGAGCTGTGCGACGACAACGGTATTCTGCTCGGCGTCAACAAGCATAACAATTCTCTCATCATCGTGGACATCTTTGATTCGCGTATCTACAAAAACGCCAACATTGCCATTCTCGGCACGAGCGGCAGCGGCAAGACCTTTACTATGCAGCTCATGGCGCTGCGGATGCGGCGCAAGGGCATTCAGGTGTTCATCGTCGCGCCGCTCAAAGGGCACGAATTTCATCGGGCCTGCTCCAACATCGGCGGCGCGTTCATTCAGATCTCGCCCGCATCCCCCAACTGCATTAACGTCATGGAAATCCGGCAGACGGACCGCTCGGTCGATGAACAACTCGACGGCAGCACCGTGGAGCACTCCATGCTGGCCGCCAAGATCCAGCGGCTGCACATCTTTTTCAGCCTGCTGATCCCCGACATGAACCATGAGGAGCGGCAGCTTCTCGATGAAGCCATGATCCGCACCTATGCCAAGAAAGGCATTACACACGACAATGACACGCTCCGCGACCCTAAGCACCCGGAGCGGTACCGCGAAATGCCGATTCTGGGCGATCTCTATGCAGTCCTCAAAGAATCTTCTTCGACGCTGCGGCTGGCAAACATTCTGAACCGGCTCGTCAGCGGCTCTGCCAAAACGTTCAACCAGCAGACGAACGTGTCTCTCGATAACAAATACATCGTTCTAGATATTTCGGAGCTGACCGGCGACCTTCTGACCGTCGGCATGTTTATGGCGTTGGACTTTGTGTGGGATAAGGCGAAGGAGAACCGCACCGAAGAAAAGGCCATCTTCATTGACGAGTGCTGGCAGCTCATCGGCGCTAGCAGCAACCGTCTGGCAGCGGAGTTTGTGCTGGAGATCTTCAAGATCATCCGCGGCTACGGCGGCTCGGCCGTCTGTGCAACGCAGGATCTCAATGACTTCTTTGCACTGGAGGACGGCAAATACGGCAAGGGCATCATCAACAACTCCAAGACCAAGGTGATCTTGAATCTGGAGGATGAGGAAGCCCAGCGCGTCGGCTCCATTCTGCATCTGTCCGAAGCAGAGCTGATGGAGATCACGCACTTTGAGCGCGGCAGCGCCCTTATCAGCACGAACAATAATAATGTCGCCGTTGAGATTAAATGCAGCGAACTGGAAAAGGAACTCATCACCACCGACCGCAGGGAGCTTCAGGAATTACTGAAACGGAACGGCAAAATAGAGCGTGTCTGATTGGAGGATTGGAAGATACTGTGATACTCTGCTTTGCGGTGCGGTCTGCCCTCTTTCTTTTGGTTTTGGGTATAAGAAAAGCACCTCCGCAGAGATGCTTTCTTAATACTGCTTGAAATTGTTCAGATTAGATTGCTCGGGATAAAGCAGTTATCCGCGTCGATTGGAATCGGCTCCTCACACATACAGATGATACCGCCATTTCCACGCTTCAAGGATGCCTTGTCGATTACACTGTACTTTTTGACCTCCCGGCGGTCGGGCGCAGCACTCTTTTTGATTTCGAGCGGATGAATGACATTGTTTTCCTCAACAAACACGTCGATCTCTTTTGCGTTGGAATCTCTAAAGTACGTCAGATTCACCTTGGACTTCGCGTAGGCGTAGTTCTTGACCAGCTCCATTACAACATAGTTCTCGTAGTAATGCCCGCTTGCAGCGCCGCTGCGCAGTGTATCCGGCGTCAGCCACATAGACAGATATGCACAAAGCCCGGTATCACAGAAGTACAGCTTCGGCGTTTTGCTGAGTCGTTTGAGTTCATTGTTGGAATACGGTACAAGCAGATAGACGATGCGCAGTCCGACAAGCACGTTCAGCCATTCCTTCGCCGTACTCGGGGCAATGTCTGCAGACTCCGCCAATGTGGAATAATTGACCTGCTCCGACACGAGCGAGGCGCATCCAACAAGGAACTTTCGAAAACGCACAGCATCGGTGATGCCGCCGGCTTCGGTTGCATCACGCATTAGGTAGGTATCGATGTAGGAGTTGAAATACTCCTGCCTGAGTTCATCGTCCACGCCCTGCACCTGCGGCATGCCGCCCTCCCAAATGTGCTGGAACACCTGAATCACATCGTTCTTCGGGACTTTCTGCTGCCTTGCCTGCAGCGTGGCAAGTGAGAAATCCAGATCCGTATCAAATACAAGCCCTGCTTTTTCTCTCGCGGATAGGCTGTATAGCTCCAGAATGCCAATTCTTCCGGCAAGCGTTTCCCGCACTTTCTTCATCATATTGTACTGCTGCGAACCAGTCAGCCAGATCAGCCCTTTTTCATCGCTCTCGTCGCAAATGATCTTGATTTGCTCAAACAGTTCCGGTGCTTTCTGCACCTCGTCAATGAGGATGGGTGGCTTATAGGTCTGGAAGAACAGTACGGGGTCAGACTGTGCAAGCGCTCTTGCCATTGTATTGTCCATCGTGACATAGGTTCTGCTGCTTTCTGCAAGGTGCTTTAACATCGTCGTTTTACCGACCTGCCTCGCACCTGTAACAAGGATGACCTTGAAAAAATCATTGAGCTTTAAGAACTTGCGCTCAAGCTCTCGTGTGATATATGCCATAACGAGCCTCCATGTTTTTAGGATAATCTATGGTCTATCATATTTTATCATAATTTCTCCATTTCATCAAGAGAATATACGCATGATGGCTTTTAACTTTTCTGTAAATGCTCAAAAATCCGAACGGTTCATTCACATGCAAAGTCCTCTACGCAAATCCGTAAAGACTTCGGACGCGGCGCTGGAACAGTCCGCCTTTGCAGCACGCAGGCCGTCTCGCATCATGGCGTTAAATTCAGCATCCGTCATTTCAGCGCGTACAAGTGGCTCTGAAATATCGTGCTGCTTCTCAATCCCATCCGTCAGATCTTCTGCATCGGGTTCTGCGTGAGCCGCGAGAGTTACTGTTCTCGTATCCAAACAAATCGCCTCCTATTTGTGTCCAGCATATATGAATACGCCTAAAATTGCAATCAATTTTACAGCTTTGAAAGCAACATTCTTCTCCAATCATCTTTGCGTACACAATACGTCCTTTATGCGTATAGCTGCCATCTTCAAATCTGACAGCTACAGTTTGTACGTATTCTGTGCGGCAGTTATACGCACAAAAATTAGAGGTGACGACTATGAAAACCCGCGCACAGATCTACTCGCACGAAGCCAGCGGCATCCTGCGGGATATTTCCACCTATGGCGTTCTGACGCAGAAACAGATTTCAGGTCTGTACCCGCAAAAAGACGAGCAGATCAAAAATCTACTGTCCTATCTCTGCAAGCAGAAGCGACTGTTCCTTGTGGACGGCTTCTACTCCCTGACGCCGGAGCTGCCGAAAGACCGTGACCGTGGATTGGAAGCAGCGGTCACAGTTTTAGCAGATTTCATGGAACAGGTTGAGTACCATGCTGCGGGAGAATATCCTGTGAAGATCATCTTTCTTGCCGGCGGCGAGGTCTATGAAATTCTCTACGCCGAACCGGGCAAGGAAGCCATTCTGAATCTGCTGCTTGCCCGCCCGGAACAGGAGCCACCCGTACGGCTGGTCATTCTGGAAGACGCCGCGCAGGTCGATCTGCTTGCCATCCAAAATGTACGCGCATACTGTTTGCTGGATAGCGACGGCAATATTCAATATCTTCAGGAAGAAACGGAGGGATCGTTTTGAACCGTGCGCTTTTATCCAAGCGAATATCCTCGCTGCTGGCAGAGGTCTCGCGGCTGAGTAATGCGCTTTGCGCCATGAACACAATGGACTTGCAGCGGTATCCGGAAAACTATGAGCTGCTTTCCACTGACGCGGCGCTCCGCGCAGAGCAGATCGCCTGCCGGATGCGGCATTTGGTCTACGGATTCACCACCGTGCAGAAGCATGAATACCTGACCTCCGCTGCAAATGTCCTCGGCATCACGATCACTGCGCAGCCGGGGCTGGTGGAGATCACGCTGCCAGGGTTATTGCCCAAGAAAAAGCAGCGCAGCGCCGAATATCTGACCGACCCGCTGGAGCAGGCGCTCGGACAGTTTGTTAAAGATCATCCTCTTTCCCATTTTGAGTCGTGCATCATCTGCTTCTGCCATATCTATGCGGTATCTGGCGGACGCGGCCGCATCCGGGACTATGACAATCTGGAAATGAAGCAGATTCTGGACGTTGTCTGCGCCTATCTTATGATGGATGACAATGGGCTTTTGTGCAACGTCTATAACACCACGGAGTTAGGCGAGGAAGATGCCACAAAGCTCTTTGTAATGGATCAAGATATGTTTCCGGGCTGGCTGGAAGAGCATCAAAATGCGCTGGAAACCATGTCGGATTTTTAAGCATTTTTCGCCGTCCTTTTTCAGATACCGCCACACATGGTGTTTCCCCTTGAAGCATCAGGCATTTCTGCTTGACCGGCGACGCAAAAATTACCGAAGTTAAGAGCCGATACGGTAAAAGAGGTCATCGTTTATGAATCCAATAGCACTTCCTGCCGAGAGTACGCTGCCGCTTCTTGTGCTGCAGATCATTGCCGTCTCCGGCGAATTCCCGGCTGCCTTTTCCGTCCGCTTCCCGGGCGGCAGCAGCTACATCGAAAGCGTAATCGGCAAACTCAAAAAGGACGGGCTGCTCCATGCGTACAGCAAGAACGGCCTGCGCGGACTCAGGCTGACCGCAAGCGCCAAACGGCTGCTGCTTCAAAAATATCCATTTGACCTTGCGCCCTATCTTACAGGCACGTCCGAAACAAACTCTTTGAAGTCAGAACCAGAGCGCCGGCTGCGGCTGCACCGGATGGCAGAGACGCTTCTGATCCTGCACAACGCGCAAATCCCGTCGCTGCCGTGGGAAAAGCCATCTATTCAAGACTGGCGCTCAAATCCCACTGTATTTCCGGTCTACTATTCCTCCCGCGAGTTCAAAGCTCTCGGCAGTCTTTGCACCAAAATCCGCAATTCCCGCATGACGGGCGTGCTGTTCACAAAACAAGCCATCTTTCCAATCTACAACATGGCTTCGGCCTTTCCAAGATGGGCGTACAATGCCGAGATCCGGCTCAAGGCTGTCTTACAGACAGAATTTCGCCGTAATACACAGTTCGCGATCGGCGGCATTGTGTTCGGCAGCTCACCTATGCAGATACCTGCAATCCTGAATGACATGACGCAGAACCATTTCCTTTTGGATGGCAGTTATCCGCATTTCTATTTTCTGACGCTCGACCACGTTGGTGAGGTTGGTGCAATCCAATTATGTCAACCAGATATGCAGGAGCAGTTGAACGAAATCCTTTCCGAAAACCTCCTGCCACTGTCCTCCGCAATGCCAATCGAACATGACGCTCTGGAGCAGGACGGGTCGCCCGTCCTGTTTTCGTATCTCTGCGACTTGCCAAGGCTGCACCGGTTTCGCTGTGCGCTGACGCTGCGGAACCAGACTGGCAGCATCCTCTGCTTTGACTATCAGGCAGAGGCGCTGCGGGAGGCGTTCGGTGCGCAGGTCAATATCACAAGCATCGACTTTGCCGCTTATGAAAGGATGATGCTCCATCAATAAGAAACAGAAGATCACGCTGGCCTGTTTTCTGCCTGTCGCACTGGCCGCGCTTTTCTATGCGGGCGGCTATCTTGCGCAGTTCATCTACAACTATCAGGCATGGACAGCCGAAGGCGGCACGCCGTATAGCGGCACCTCGCCGCCGATGCCGGACGCCGCGTTCGACGTCTGCCTGCGGTTCGTATTCCGCTTTCCATACGGTCTGTACGGCATGGGCATCTTTCTGGCGGCAATCGTACTTCTTGTCGTGGCGATCATGCACATGGGCGCCGGCAGCGACGGGCAGTACGACAAAACCAGAAACCTGACATATTCCCACAAAGGAACCTACGGAACCGCCGGTTTTCTCAATCCAAAAGAAGCCGGGCAGGTACTCGACTTTGTACCGGACCTGCGCAAGCACCACGGCACGATTCTCGGTGAAGTGGATGGCCGCGTGGTCTGCATCCCGGAGAAGACGCGCTTCAACGGCAACCTCGCCGTCTATGGCGCAAGCGGCTCGAAAAAGACGCGCGCGTTCTGCGTCAATATGATCTTGCAGTGCGCGGCGCGAAAAAGTTCACTGGTCATCTGTGATCCGAAATCGGAACTATATGAAAAAACAAGCGCCTATCTGCGCGATCAGGGTTACACCGTGCGCGTGTTCAATCTGGTCACACCCGCGTCGTCGGATTCGTGGAACTGCCTGTCCGAGATCGACGGACAGGAACTGATGGCGCAGCTTTTCTGCGACGTTATCATCCGCAACACCGGCAGCGACCGCGGAGACCACTTCTGGGACAGTGCCGAGATGAATCTTCTCAAGGCGCTCGTCCTGTTTGTCGAGCGCAGCTATCCACCGGAACGGCGAAACATTGGCGAAGCGTATCAGCTGCTTGTAAGCTGCTCGGAAAAGGAACTGAACGAACTGTTTGACGCGCTCCCGCTGGGGCATCCGGCCAGAGCGCCGTACAGCATCTTCCGGCAATCGTCGGAGAGCGTGCGCGGCGGCGTCATTATCGGTCTCGGCTCCCGGCTGCAGGTGTTCCAGAACGCAGATATTCGCGCCATCACCAGCCATGATGAGATCGATCTGGAGCTGCCGGGCAAGCAGCCGTGCGCTTATTACTGCATCACGAGCGATCAGGACAGTACCTTTGATTTCCTGTCCTCGCTGTTTCTGTCGTTCATTTTTATCAAACTCGTCCGCTACGCCGACCAGAACTGTCCGGGCGGCTGTCTGCCGGTTCCCGTCCATGTGCTTGGCGAGGAGCTTTGCGCCTGCGGCGTCATTCCAGACCTCAGCCGTAAAATCTCCGTCATCCGTTCCCGGAACATCAGTATGTCCTGCGTGTTCCAAAATCTCGCCGGTCTGCAAAACCGCTATCCCAACAACCAGTGGCAGGAGATCCTCGGCAACTGCGATGTGCAGCTGTTCCTCGGCTGTACGGATGCGCTGACAGCGGAATTCATTTCCTCACGCTCCGGCGAAGCGAGCGTCGCTGTGACCAGCCAGGCCAAGCAGCTCGGTACATGGCGCATTTCCAACTACACCCCGGAATACCGCGAAACAAGCGGTGTCGGCAGACGGCGGCTGCTCACGATGGATGAGGTTTTGCGGCTGGACGTGGATAAGGCGCTCGTTATCATCCGCGGGCGAAACATTCTGGAGGTCGATAAATTCGACTACTCCAAACACTACGAAGCAAAGAAGCTGCGTCCGGACAAAGCGGCGGCACATATCCCGCGCTGGAAAAGCGAAGCGCCGCCGACACCTGCCGCCCCTGCTCCGCGCACAGCCCCATCGCCCAAAAAGGATACTCCTGCGAAAAAGCAGAAGATCATAACCACCAGCAAGGAATCCATTTTATCTAGGAAACCCCTGGACTAATCACCTGCGGCGGGCGACGAATCTTTTCCGCCAATTCTGCGGTTTGAAAAGCGAGAAATACATACAGTATTCCTTCACTTTTCAAACCTTGCCTTGACGAAAAATCTTTCGTCGACCGCTCTTGTCGATTAGCCCAGAGCTTTCCCACCACAAAAGGAGGAATGACCCATGCCAAGAAAAAAGGAATTGCCTGCCCCAGACAGCAGCGAACAGGACGACCTGCTTTCTGCTGAAACGCAGGAGCTTCCCAACACACCCCTCCCCGAACCGCAGGCGGAACCCATCCCCACAGAAAGCCCGCCCGAGGAGGGCGTACCGGATGAGGATGCGCCGTCGGAGGAATACACGAAATTTCTTCAGGCGCTGAACGAAGCTCCCGCGCAGGAAGAACCGCAGCCTGCTCCATCTGACGAAGCGGAATCGCCGCCGGCGGAGGAAGAACCGGCGCTGACCATCTCCGCAGAAGAACAGCCCAGTGAATCCGACCCCCCGGAATCTCTGCCCGCGCCGCGCAATGACGCAGTCCTGACGATCGCCGCCAGAACACGCATTAAAAGTGAAGCCGAAGCCACGGATGAACTCTGGCACGAGATCCGCAACGCCTATCGGACGCGGCGGATCTTGACCGGCACGCTGGACGGTATTGAGCAGACCGCAGGCGGCAAAACGCTGGCGACGGTCAGTTTCCGTGGTTTCCGCATCGCCATCCCGATCCGCGAGATGCTTGTGCTGGAGGACCGGATGCCGTCCGGCAGAGCGTATGCCGATTATATGAACCGGCTGAACCGCATCCTCGGCACGATGCTTGGTGCGGAGATCGATTTCATTGTCAAGGGCATTGACTCGACCACGCACAGCGCCGTCGCCAGCCGCCGGGAAGCCATGCTCCGGAAACGGCAGACGTTCTACCTCGGCAAAGACACGTCCGGGAATCCTTACATCTACCCCGGCCGTCTGGTCGAAGCGCGCGTGATCGCCGTCGCAGAGAAGGTGCTGCGCGTCGAAGCCTTTGGCATTGAATGCGCTATCTTTGCCCGTGATCTGTCCTGGCAGTGGGTGTCCGATGTGCGTGACCTTTACAGTGTCGGCGACCGGGTTCTGGTCCGCGTGCAGGAGATCAGCGGTGAAGATGCCGAGCATCTTTCCATTCGTGCCGACATCCGCAGCACATTTTCCGAAACCAGCGTGGACAATCTCAAAAAGTGTCAGGTACAGAGCAAGTACGCCGGTAAGGTCACGGATCTTCGCGGCGGCGTTGTGTATATCCGGCTGAACAACGGCGTCAACGCCATTGCACACACCTGCTATGATTCCAGAATGCCCGGCAAAAAGGATGACGTCAGCTTTGCGGTCACGCGGCTGGATGAAGAACACGGCATCGCCGTCGGCATTATCACGCGGATCATCAAGCGGAACCTGTAACTTGGCAGCGTTCTGCCTATGACCAATTTCACATTCCTTGCAGCGGCCACATTGGAACCGCTGCTGCGCCGTCTGAGGGTGCCTCCCTGACGGTACTAAACTACAAAAGGAGTTTTCTCTATGAAAGCCAAAGAAAAATACGTTGACGCCCCTTGTGAAACACGCTCGAAGGACATTACCGTCTATGCGATCATTTTCCTCGTCCTGCTGGTCGGCGCGGGCATTTTCCTTGCGTTCAGGCTGCTGCATAAGCCCGCAGATACGGCGCTTGCAGACAGCAAATCCGGCATTGTCTATGATTCCAGCGCCGTCGAAGGCGGATGGGATCAAATGACACCGGAGGAGATCGAAGCTGCGCTGAACAGCAAGGTCGCAGAAGGCATGATCAATATCAGCATGAATACCGCACCGTACTTTGAAGATGGCACAGCAGAGGGAAATTTGATGCTCGTAAATGAGAGCATCAATCTTTATCCTCAAAAGGTTCAAATTGTTCGCAATGATACTGGCGAACAGATTTATGAATCCGGTGCTATCGCCATCGGCAGCAAGATCGAGCGTGCGCGGCTGGATGTTGACCTGCCCGCCGGTACATACGAATGTACTGCGTATTTTCATAACTTGGACCCGGAATCTGGTGCGATCATCGGCACAGCTGGGGCCATCATCACCATCACCGTGAAAAACTGATTTCACGACACTACAACCAATTAAAATATAATATTTAAAGGAGATTTTACCATGAAAAACACCAAGAAGATCATTTCCCTCGTTCTCGCCATCTGCATGCTCGCTTCTCTCGCCATTTCCGCTTCCGCTGCCAACACCGTTGACGTTTCGGGCGGCACCGGCACTTCTTCCGTTACTCTGTCCAGCACTGCTGACGGCAGCATCGGCGGCGACCCCGCAGCTACGAAGATGTCCGTCACCGTGCCTACCGTCCTGCCCATCGCTGTCGACACCGACGGCACCGTTTCCACCGCAACGGATGCGAAGATCGTCAACAATTCCTTCGGCGCCGTCAAGGTCAATTCCGTGAGCATCGAAGCCGCGCAGGGTTGGTCGCTGGCTGCGTTCGGCGACAAGGCCACGCTCGCCCATGAAAAGGTCAATTCTAATAAGTTTGGCTTCTCCCTCTGCCTCGGTGACGGTGAAAAGAAGCTGACTGACGACAAGAACGCTTCCAAGCAGACGCTTCTGGATGCAGCTGTGGAAGGCTGCTTCATGTCCGGTGTGGGCGATACCTCTGCCAACTCTATCGGCATCGCCTATGATGCAATCGTTACGCCGGTCAGCGAAGCCGTGACGAACACCGCCATCGCAAGTGTCCTGTTTATCATCGCTTGGGATGCAGTCTAATCGCAATTTATTCAAGGGGAACGCTTGCGCGTTCCCCTCACCTTATGAAACGGAGGACTTCAAATGAAACGCAAACGAATCCTCGCATTATTCCTTGCGGCGGTATCCTGCTTATCGCTGGCAGTATCCGCGTCGGCAGCAGGCACGACTACCCGCAAAGCAACCGATTTCAAGGACTATGACCGTACCGCATGGTATGCCGAAGCCGTGAGCGCAGCCGTGGATAACGGTCTGCTTTACGGCAAATCCAGCACCATTATCGACCCCAACGGCGATATGACCCGTGCGGAGATGGCAGCGATCATCAACCGCTCGTTCGGGTGCTATGTCAAAGCCGACATTTCCAAGTACACGGACGTGTCCAAATCCAAGTGGTACTACGATGATATTGCAATGTCTGTCCAGATGGGAACGTACAATGGGCGCTCTGCTTCTGCAATGGCCCCAGACGCGCCGATTTCGCGGCAGGAAGCCATGACCGTTGTGGCGAGAGCGTTGGAGCTGGACTACGATTCGTATTCCAAAACAGATCTGTCCGCGTTCTCCGATCGAAGCGAGATTTCCAACTGGGCGCTGCCCTATGTGCGCGCGATGGTCGGCGCTGACTATATCCACGGTCGCGGAAAAGTCCTTGCACCGCAGGACAATATCACCAGATCTGAATTTGCACAGATTTTCCATAACATTATTGGCAGCTATATCACCGTAAAAGGAACCTATGACAAGGACATTAAAGGCAGCGTTCTCGTTCGCACCGACGATGTGATTCTCAAGGATATGACCGTGGACGGCGATCTCATCATCGGCTGCGGCGCAGCGGATGGAAAAATCACGCTCGACAACGTGACCGTCAAGGGCAGATTGCTTGTCTGGGGCGGCGGCACGAAAGCCGTGTACTGCAACAACGGCACGAATATGCCCGCTGTCGTAGTCGCGCGTGTGGATGATGCAGTCAAGGTCATTTATGACCGTGACAGTACGCTCGCCGTCATCGACACCATCAAAGTCAGAATTACAGAAAGAGCCAAGCAACGCAAGGAAACAGAAGTCATTTTTTACGACGTTTCCGGATTGCGCGAAGCCCAAAAGCAGCTTAACGCCATCGTCGCGGACAATCAGATTGCTCTTACTGCTCCTGCTCATCTTTATGCGCTTGTCGGAGAACAATCCGTAAAGGCTGAGTTCGTCAACAACAGCAAATCGGACACCTACAAGATCGAGATTCGCCGCAGCAAGGACAATTCCCTCATTGTGGAAGCCTTTGAGCTTGCCGCTGGAAAATCGATTTCGATGCTGACGCTGAACGAAGCACCCGAGTTCGGCAATGTGGATTGCACGGTCACGATCACTGCCTACCGCGACGGCAAGCAGATTGGCACGCTGAACACAGAGCTGACCTTGCACACGGCGTATCTCTGGCCCAAGGAGGTGCAGTAACGTGATGAAAACCTATCAGAAAGCGGCGGCGCTGCTTCTGGCGCTGGCACTCATTTTTGCATTTCCCGTCACAGCTTCGGCAGCAGAAACAACGGAAGCGCGCGTACCCGTTACGCTCACCGTGGTTAATACGGTTTCTCCGATTTCGTGTACGGTTCCGGCTTGCTTGCCTGTGTCATTGATCGACGGCTATGTGGTCTGTGCCAACAATGCCGCGATTACCAACACCGGTAAAACCGGCGCAATTCGCGTGACCAAGGTGGATGTACAGGCTGGCACGTTTGAAATCGGAAGCTACGACGATTTCTCGGCGAGTAAAAACAGCATTGCTTTGAACATCAACGGTTGCAGCACAAAAGGTGCAGGCAGCCTGACACTTGTGGATGGCGCATTTCCAGCGATTGCTGCGGAAAAGAACCTCGCCATCCGTTATAAGGCGAAGGTATCTGCCAACGAAGCCGTAACCAACGTCAATGCGGCAACTGTGATTTTCACGATTGCCGCTGTAACAGATAAGGAGGCTGCATGATGAAGAATTTTAAGAAATTCACCGCATTTGTGCTGACTCTGTGTATGCTGTTGTCCCTGTCTGTGGCCGCATTTGCCGCTGAACCGGAAACACACACGGTCTACGACAGCGCCCCTGACGAAGAAGTCGCAACACAGGCCGAAGCAGCCACCTCTGGTACGATCCCCGGCAGTAAGATCAAGTGGGAGCTGAATGAGCACAACTGGCTGATGATCTCCGGCTCCGGTGACTGTGAGCCGTTCACCAGCAAGGAAGATCAGCCGTGGGCGGCTGTGCGGGATCAGATCACGCAGGTCTGGTTTGACGATATGGAAAATCTCCAAATTTCCGACCTTGCGTACTGGTTTGAGGACTGCGTCAATCTGACCACGGCAGAGATCCCCGGCACCACACCGGTCATTGGCCGCCATGCGTTCTACAACTGCCCGAAGCTGTCTACGCTCACGATTTATTATGGCGAGGACATTCTGGAATCCATTGGCGAAGATGCGTTCTGGCGCGAGACGGACAGTGGGGATACCCTTTATATCGGCTACCTGATCGGCTACCCCAAATCGTCCGTGCCGTTCCATGATTACGATTGGAGCAGTTCCAACCGAAATGAGCGTTACTTTTATGACCTTTATGGTTCCAATTCCGGCGGAACTATGAGCGCATCAGATGTTTCTTTGACCTCCACCGGCTCGATTATCGGTAACTGCCCAAGCTGTGGGAAATATTCATTCCAAGGCGTGTACGTTGAAGTCGCACATTCGTCACGCGGCCACGCAAATTACAACGAATGTAATTCCTGCCACTACGTTCAGTATCTTGGAACATACACCTACAAGAGCCACGGCGCTGGCGCTTACGGTTCCGGCACCTGCCCGGACTGCGGCAGCCATACGTGGGTGCTGCAAAGTCAGCAGGCGGCTACCTGCACCAGCAATGGTTACAGAAGCTATTCGTGCGCCTGCGGTCAGACCAAGAGTGAGACGATCTATTCCAGCGGCCATAGTTACAGTTATGGAAGCTGGGAGCAGTATTCGTCCAGTCAGCACCGGCGCACCGGTTCTTGCCGTAACTGTGGTGCAACGGATTATGATTATGCCAGCCACAGCATGAGTTATGGAGCGTGGAGCAATTCTTCCTCCAGTCAGCATAGCCGCTCTGCCACCTGCCGCACCTGCGGGTACTCCACAACGGAGTATAGCAGTCATAACTATTCCACTGGCGCGTGGAGCAAATACAGTGATACGCAGCATAGGCGCTCGAAAACCTGCTCCGGCTGCGGCGCGTCTACCTACGACTATGCTGACCATTCGTATAGCTACGGTTCATGGGTATCGGACAATGAGGTGCGGCATAAGCGTACCAAGACGTGCTCGGCCTGCGGAGACTCCGGTTATGAGTATGCCGACCATGTGGATACTGACGGCGACGGCAAATGCGACGATTGCGGCGCGACCGTCTCCTTGACTGTTACATGGGATGCAGGCAGCAACGGCGGTTTGATCGACGGTAAAGCAACGTACAATGAAACTGTCCAGCCGAACAGCAAGCCGACGATCCCCGCATCGCTCCCTGTCAAAAAGGGGAACAGCTTTAAGGGCTGGTACACGGCCAAAACAGGCGGCAAGCTCTACAACACCGTCACTTCGATCACGGCCAGCACAACATTTTACGCGCAGTTTGAAGCAAACAAATACGTCGTGATATGGGATCTTGGCATCGGTCAGAGTGAAACGACCGAGCAGACTTACGGTGAAAAGCTGTTACTGCCGACCGAGCCAACTCGCAAAAATGCAGAATTTTTAGGCTGGTTTACGGAGAAAGACGGCGGTACAGAAGTTACGGCAAACACTGTTTTCAAGGAAACCGCCGCAACAACGTACTATGCGCACTGGGAAGTTACAGAGCTGTTTTCGGTGACAGTTCCGGCCACCTTGCCGCTCGTTGTGGATGAAACCGGCAAGGTCTATGTCGCCGCTGCTTCCATCGTCAACAATTCCACCGGTGATGTGAAAGTTTCTTCCGTCAGCGTTACCAGCAAAAATGGCTGGGAGTTCGTGCCGTATTCGACCAATATGGCAAAGGCCAAGGTGGACGCCAAGCAGGTCGGCTTCAAGATCAATTCTTCCGAAACCAGCAAGACCGGCGATTCTGAGGTCTTCACGCTGGCTGCGCCGTGGACGGTCAAAGAAGCAGACGCGCTCTCCATCAACTATGACGCTGTCGTATCTGCTGTATCGCAGCCTGTGACCGGTCAGGAGATCATGTCGGTCGTCTTTGTACTCGAATGGGCGTAAATGAAAACCGGCAGACCGGTTTGGATGAAGCCGTTCAGGTCGGCAGCACTGCCGCAAAGGTCGTGGAAGGCGCCGCAAAAGCAGGCAAGATCACGGCCGCAGCTGCAAATGGGGCCGCTCTCGGCGGTCCCTACGGCGCGGCTGCCAGCGTTGCAATCGCGGCAGCCAAGCATGGGAAGAAGATCCTCCTTGCGCTGCTCGCCATCCTTGCGATCCCGCTGCTGTTCCTCGTGATGCTTCCAACGCTGATCTTCGGCGGCACGGCGCAGAACTCCGGCGATACCACCATCCTGAACGACCAGGCAGCGATCACCGAGAACATGAACGAGATCGCATTTGCGGTCAGCGACTTGCTCGGCAGCGGTATTGCCGATGCCGAGCAGCGGATCGCAGACGATTTCGCCGCATCCAGCGCCGACCAGTATGAGATCGTCAACCCGTATGAGAACGAGCGCATCAACAACGTCAATCTGTTCATCTCACAATACTGTGCGTACCGTGATACGGATGTTGCCGCCATTTCTCTGGAGGATATGAAGCAGCTTCTGCGCTCTGGTATTGGTGAACTGTACGACTATACTTATGAGGACGAAATGCGTGAGGTAGAAGAAATCGTTCTCAATGAAGATGGCGAAGAAGTCACAGAGCTTCGTGAGGTGACAGTGCGGGTTTACACACTGACCTATCGCGGCGAAGCGTATTTTGCCGACTCCATTTTTCATCTGACCGCCGAGCAGAAGACGCTTGCACAGAACTTTGCCGAAAATCTCAGTCTGTTTCTGGGCGACGGTCTGTTCCAGAATCTTTCCTCGTCTGAGAGCAGCTTCACGCTCCCTGCGCTTGGCGACATCCGCTACACAGATGGCAGCACAGAGGTCGTCTATTACAATCAGCTCGATGAACGCTATGCGAACAAGCCCTATGGCACCGACGATATCGGCGGCTACGGCTGCGGCCCGACTTGCATGGCAATGGTAGTGTCTTCTCTCACGGACGATCTGGTCGATCCCGTGGAGATGGCAAAGTGGTCATATGAGCACGGCTACTGGTGCAGCGGAAGCGGTTCGTATCACGCGCTCATCCCGGCTGCCGCCGAAGCGTGGGGCCTGCCAGTCTCCGGCTGCACCGCATCGGAGCCGCAGCGGATCACGGACGCGCTTTCCAGCAGCAAGCTGGTCGTCGCCATCATGTCCGCTGGGCATTTTACCTCGTCCGGACATTTTATTGTGCTGCGCGGCGTCCAAGATGAAAAAATCCTCGTTGCCGATCCAGCCAACCGGACGCGGAGCGAACAGAGCTGGAATCTGTCCATCATTTTGAATGAAGCCAGCAAAGCCGCCGGTTCCGGCGGACCGTTCTGGATCATCGGCTGAAATCTGCACCCGATCAGCACTGCTGACCGGGTGCATTTTCATAATTTACAGAAAATTCACAGGCTCAAGTGGTCTTTTTGTCGTTTTGCGGTGCGTATTGTTATAGAAGGATTTGGAGGACAAACCTATGAGGACAACCATTCAACAGCTTGCAGAATTTCTGACCGCCTGCCGCGGAAACTGGCGAAATGCCTGTTTCATCTCCTGCGTTGTCTGCAAATGTCATTCGCCGTGTTCTGGTTATCTGATGAGCGCAGATGCCGGCGGCAAGCCTGTTTTGATCCCCGCTGCCGAATATGAACGTCTCACCGCGCAGCGGATCGACCCAAGCGAATGCCGCAGCAACATCTCCCGCAGCGCCTTTGAGGATATTTATGCGTTATATCTCAACTGGTGCCTGTCAGACGATGAAAGCTGCTGTTTACAGATGCTCTCTCTTCTTCCTTCTGAGTAATACATAGGAGGATTTCCATTTGAAAAAAGCCCACATTACCTGTCCATACTGCCACGCGCCGGCACAGCTTCGCCCGGCCAGCAGCATCTACGGCATCCACACAAAAGACCGTGCAGCGAAACTGTACGTCTGCTCCCGGTATCCCGCCTGCGACGCTTATGTACAGGCGCACAAGGCGACTGGTCTGCCGATGGGAACGCTTGCAGACAAATCGCTTCGCCAAAAACGGATGCAGGCACATCGGACCTTCAATCAGCTTTGGGAAAAAGGCTTCATGCGCAAACAGGATGCTTACGCATGGCTGTGCGTCCGGCTCGGCATCCCGGAAGCGGACGCACATATTGCCAACTTCTCGGAGTATCGGTGTGACCAGGTTATATTGCTTTGCAAGGATTTTTTGAACGCACAAAGGAAGATGAAACAAAATGGATCGAAGCAGCATCGTGTTGACCGCTGAACAGCAACTGCTCGTAGAAAACAGCCTTGAATTTGTCCACTGGACGATTGCAAATCTTATTCCCAAAAGCAACTGCCGTATGGAATATGACGATCTCTTTCAGGAGGGGTGCGTTGCACTGTGCCATGCGGCGGCAAGTTATCATAGCGGCACCTCGTTCAAGACCTACGCCATCACGGTCATCCGCAACCATCTGATCGACTGCTGCCGCAAGCAGACAAGCCGGCAGAAGTATTTCTCCGAGCAGTCTTTGGACGACCCGGACGCAAATATCCCAACGCCTGTCTGCACAGACCATGCGCACTTTTTCAATGTGGACACCGGTGCGGTGCTTAATTCCTGCAAGAAGCACTATCGCGGTGTCGCAAAGCTCGGTATTGACGCGCTTGTTCTGAAAACGAAGGGCTTTGACTGCAAGGACATTGCGGTTCTCTATCACACCAGTTCCAATAATGTCGGCGCATGGATCTCCCGCGCGGCAAAGATGCTCCGCAGCGATCCGGATTTTCTGGACGCTTTCGACATCGCTTGTTGAAATTCTTCTGGCACACCCGTAAAAGAAAAATAAAAGCACATTGGAGGTACTGTTATGGAATACACGAAATACGCAGCCGTTGGGCATTTCAAATGTCATCGCACACTGGACGGCAAGAAATATCCCGTCGTCATCGTCGGCCGGAAGGAATATATGCTCGACGTACAGGAAATGACCGTTTGGAGCAGTCTTGCATGGCGTATCCTGTCACGCAGCCAGATCGCGGAAACCTATCTGAAGCTGACGCGCGGGCTGTCATTTACGTCCCGCCGGACGTTGGACGACTGCATCGACCGGCTCGTCACGCGCGGACTGGTCGCGGAGGGGCGCGGCAGCAGCGAGTATGAGGCGCTTTATGATCTGCTTTCCTGCCTGTATATCGCACCGGTATCTGCAAATCCGTTTCTGCGGATTGGCGCGTTCCTGAAGCTCTGGCTTTGGGATGGTGCACCGTTCTCTAAAGCAATTCGCCTGTTCTCACGCCCGAAGCACAGCGCAGATGAGCGGCAAATCGTGCGGCTGGCGAATCAGGCGCTTCTCAGCAGTGCGGAGCTGATCAAATGTGCCGAGCGCGGTGTGCGGACGCTTCGCTCCGACGAGCAGCTCATGGATTGCCTGTATGATGACGAACTGACCACCAGCGAGAATCTGCCGATCCTGATGGCAGCGTCCCGGCAGGCGCGCCCTGTCTCGGCGGCAATCGCAAACCTGTATCTGCACAAGCAGATCGTCTTTGAGCGGTGCTGAATATGAAAAAGATCCTTGCGTGGCCCGCGCCGCTGCTGCAGAAGTGGCTGCTGTCGCTGCTGCTCTGCCTGCCGTTTCTGGCCGCAGCCATCATTTCCGCCTTCTCCGGCGACCGGACGTTTCTGATCCTCAGCGCATTGCTCTTGCTTTTTTGCGGCGTTCGCTGTGCGGAGCTTTATGTGATGCTCGCGAACGAACGCTATTGCGTGGAGAAAGGCATTTGTCTTTCGGTTTCCAGCATTCCGTTTCAGCGGCAGCGCAGGGTCATTCTGCAAAAAGCAGACGGAGAACAGGTCATCTTCTGCGTCGAAAAGAACAAGCGGCTGTCTGTGGGGCAAAACTATCGGGTCTATTTGCCAGTCAGTACAGTTGTCAGCGAGCTCAAAAAAGCATATCTGCCGCAGCCCTGCGCGTTGGCCGTGGAGAAAATCGAAGCAACGATTCCCGATTTAGTCGAGGTCGCAACTGAAAATGCTCCGGATTCTACTCGATAATTTCGTTCGATTCTATTGCACATTTCGTTCGATTTGGATATAATATAAGTGAACCAAATCACGAAGGGAGGAATCAGATCATGTCGATTACTGCGACGGAACTGAAAAGCAATCTCGGAAAGTATCTTC
>ERZ773208.382-NODE-382-length-42845-cov-5.519397_pt1 | contig 42845 bp, 35 predicted proteins | sample MGYA00581006_ERZ773208 | MGnify/ENA primary metagenome ERZ773208 (study PRJEB29015, sample SAMEA2737793) | human gut metagenome | biome: human gut; feature: human-associated habitat; material: faeces | place: China | collected 2012 ... | reverse complement strand
TCGCTAACCGTGGTGAAATTGCTGTGCGCGTGATGCGTTCTTGCCGTGAAATGGGCATTCGTACCGTGGCAGTCTTTTCGGAAGCTGATAGAACGGCACGCCACGTACTTTATGCAGATGAGGCTTGCCTGATTGGTCCGGCAGCATCTCGTGAAAGCTATCTGAATATTGATAAAATTATCATGGCGGCTAAGCGCCATGGAGTGGATGCAATTCATCCGGGATATGGTTTCTTATCGGAAAACTCCGAGTTTGCACGTCGTTGTCGTGAAGAAGGAATCATTTTTATCGGTCCTGATCCTGAAACAATGGATGCGATGGGCGATAAGATTTCTGCGCGTAAACACATGATTGCTGCGGGAGTGCCGGTGGTTCCTGGTACGGAACAGCCTTTGCAGAGTGTAGAGGAAGCAAAAGAAATCTGTAATCGTATCGGTTATCCGGTTATGCTGAAGGCTTCTATGGGAGGCGGTGGTAAAGGTATGCGCCTTATTCATAGTGAGTCTGAAGTGGAAGAAGCTTATAATACAGCTCGTTCGGAATCTATGTCATCATTTGGTGATGATACAGTTTATCTGGAGAAATTTGTAGAGGAACCGCATCATATTGAATTCCAGATTTTAGGAGATAATTATGGTAATGCGGTACATCTGTTCGAACGCGAATGTTCTATTCAGCGTCGTAACCAGAAGATTGTAGAAGAAACTCCATCTCCGTTTGTTACTCCTGAATTACGCCAGAAAATGGGTGAGGCTGCTGTAGCGGCTGCCAAGGCTGTAAATTATAAGGGAGCAGGAACAATTGAATTCCTTGTTGACAAGCACCGCAATTTCTATTTCCTTGAAATGAATACTCGTCTTCAGGTAGAACATCCTATTACAGAAGAAGTTGTAGGTGTTGACTTGGTAAAGGAACAGCTCCGTATTGCAAACAATGAGCCTCTTCATTTCAAACAGGAAGATCTGAAGCAGCGTGGTCATGCTATCGAATGTCGTATTTGCGCAGAGGACTCTGAAAATAACTTTATGCCTTCACCGGGAGTTATCCGTCAGTTGATGGAGCCGAACGGTATCGGTGTTCGTATCGATAGCTATGTATACGAAAGTTATGAAATTCCTATTTATTATGACCCGATGATCGGTAAGCTGATTGTATGGGCTACTACTCGTGAATTTGCCATCGAACGTATGCGTCGTGTGCTTTACGAATACAAGATTACCGGCTTGAAAACAAATATCGGTTATTTGCGTCACATCATGAATGTACCTGATTTTGTAGAAGGTCATTATAATACCTTGTTTATACCAAAGCATCAGGATATGTTGCGTGAATGGGCTGGTCAGAAGGAAGAAGAAACTGAAAATATTGCTATGATTGCAGCATACATCGACTATCTGATGAATCTGGAAGAGAATAATTCTGGCTCTTCAGACAATCGTCCTATCAGTCGTTGGCGTGAGTTCGGATTGAAAAAAGGTGTATTGCGAATTTAAAGAAGATATTTATGGAAATACATATAGGTGATAGAGTTGCTGACGTTACGTTGGTTAGCAAGGAAGGCAATAAAGTACAGTTGACTATCGACGGTGTTCCTTACGATGTTGATATTGTAATGGCAGAAAACGGTAGTTGTTCTATTTTGCATGAAGGAAAATCGTATAATGCAGAACTGATCCGTAAAGAAGGCGGAAAGAGTTATACGGTAAATGCTCATTACCAGTCATATAATATTGATATTATAGATTCGCAGGCAAAATACCTTCGCATGCGTAAGGGAGCTGATGAGAAACAGCAGGATAAGATTGTTTCTCCTATGCCGGGTAAAGTGGTTAAGATTCCAGTAAAGGCTGGCGACCGCTTGCAGGCTGGTGATATCGTGGTTGTGATAGAAGCCATGAAGATGCAGAGTAATTACAAAGTAAACAGCGAATGTGTTGTAAAAGAAATCTTCGTAAATGAAGGTGACTCTGTAAACAGTAACCAGGTTATCATGACACTGGATGTAATTAAAGAGGAGGATTAAATTTATGACAACAGCAGAACAATATAAAAAATTTGAGGAGCTGGATAAACTGGCTGTTCAGGGTGGAGGAGTAGAGCGTGTTGAAAAGCAACATGCCAATGGTCATATGACTGCCCGCGAACGTATTGATATGTTGCTCGATAAAGGTACGTTCAATGAAATTGATAAGTTTGTGGTTCATCACTGTACTGATTTCGGTATGGAGAAGAAACATATTCCTGGTGACGGTATCGTTTGTGGATATGGTAAAATTGATGGACGTCTAGTATATGTTTATGCTTACGACTTTACCGTATATGGTGGAACACTTAGTGCTACCGGTGCGCAGAAGATTGTAAAGGTACAGCAACTGGCATTGAAAAACGGTGCTCCGGTAATTGCTTTGAATGACTCGGGTGGCGCACGTATTCAGGAAGGTGTGGGAAGTATTTCCGGATATGCTTCAATTTTCTATCAGAATACTATAGCATCAGGTGTTATCCCTCAGATTTCAGCAATTCTTGGTCCGTGTGCAGGAGGTGCTTGCTATTCTCCGGCATTGACAGACTTTATCTTCATGGTAAAGGAAAAGAGTCACATGTTTATCACTGGTCCGGATGTAGTAAAGGCTGTTACTCATGAAGAAGTTGATAAGGAAGAATTAGGTGGTGCATATACTCATAGCAGTAAGAGTGGTGTTACTCACTTCCTTTGTGAAACAGAAGAAGAAACTTTGATGAGCATTCGTGAGCTGCTGAGTTTCTTACCTTCTAACAACATGGAAGATGCTCCTTCTATTCCTTGTACAGATGATATCCGTCGTGCAGAAGAATCACTGATGACAGTTATTCCTGACGACCCGAACATGCCATATGATATCAAAAACATCATCGAACCGATAGTCGACAATCATTATTTCTTTGAGGTTATGCCTCACTTTGCAAAGAATATTGTAGTCGGTTTTGCTCGTTTGGGTGGACGTTCTGTAGGTATCGTTGCCAATCAGCCGGCATATCTGGCAGGTGTGCTTGATATTGACGCTTCTGACAAGGCTTCTCGTTTCATCCGTTTCTGCGACTGTTTCAATATTCCTATTGTAACATTCGAAGATGTACCGGGGTTCTTGCCAGGATGTACACAGGAACACAATGGTATTATCCGTCACGGTGCAAAGATTGTATACGCTTATGCAGAAGCTACTGTTCCTAAAATAACAGTAATTACACGTAAGGCTTACGGAGGTGCATACATCGTTATGAATAGTAAACCTATTGGTGCTGATGTGAACTTCTCTTATCCTACAGCTGAAATTGCTGTAATGGGAGCAGACGGTGCTGTGAATATTCTGTATCGTAAAGCTACGGCGGAAGAAAAAGCTAAGGCTGTAGAAGAATACAAGGAGAAATTCTCTAATCCGTATCGTGCAGCTGAACAGGGCTATATCGATGAAATCATTCTTCCGAAAGATACTCGTTATAAATTGATTCAGGCACTTGAAATGACTCAGAATAAGAGTGTAAGCAATCCTCCAAAGAAACACGGTAACATGCCTTTGTAATTGATTTGAAGGAAATAATATAAATTTAGCCATCTCAACCTAATCCGTTGGGATGGCTTTTTTGTTTTAATTCCATATAACTTCATGATATAGCACAACTGTTGTGCTTATTATTGTGCTTTATTTGTTTTTTAAGCAGAGTGTATCGTTTGCAAGGCAACAGAAGTTTATTGAATATAATTCTTAAAATAATATTAAGTAGTATTTAAACACCTTTGAAAGCGTAGCGGTCAGTTCGAGGTTTCCTCTTTTTATATCGATTTTTTTGTATCTTTGAAGCGATAATTATTTAAGCTATTAGTATATGATGAAAAAATGGATAATGATGGCAGCATTATTTGGCTGTCTGTTTGCCGGAGTCTCTACAGTACAAGCACAGGAAGTTACTCCTGATGAAGTAGGATATATAGTTAAAGTGGGTGATGAAGCTCCCGATTTTGAAATGACTTTAACCGACGGTCAGAAAGTAAAATTATCTTCTTTGCGTGGGAAAGTTGTGATGCTTCAGTTTACAGCAAGCTGGTGTGGGGTTTGCCGTAAAGAAATGCCTTTTATCGAGAAGGATATCTGGCAGAAACATAAAGATAATGCTTCATTTGCGCTTTATGGAGTAGACCGTGATGAACCTTTGGAAAAGGTTAAAGCTTTTGCAAAGCAGACGAAAGTAACATATCCGCTTGGACTTGATCCGGGAGCAGATATCTTTGCTAAATATGCGGTTCGTAACGCTGGTATCACCCGCAACGTGTTAATCGACAAGACTGGCAAGATTGTGATGATGACACGTTTATATAACGAGGAAGAGTTCTCTGCTTTGTGTAAGAAAATAGATGAACTGCTGAAATGATGCGGCTTAAGTATACATTACTCATCCTATGCTGTCTGGTCGTTCTTCCTGGGTTTTCTCGTAAGAAAAAGACTTCGGAATATGAACCTCTATTTGGAAAATCACAGGCAGCCTACCAGATTACTTCCAGTTCATTAAAAGGGGCTACCTTCTATTTGGTCAGCGGTCATGGAGGACCAGATCCGGGATGTATCGGCAAGTATAGAGGAAAGGAACTGCACGAAGATGAATATGCCTATGATATTGTTTTGCGTTTAGGCAGAGAATTGCTGAAACGTGGTGCTAAGGTTCATTTTATTATTCAGGACAAGAAAGATGGAATCCGAAATGCTGCGATATTGAATAACAGTAAGCGGGAAACATGTATGGGTGAAGCAATTCCATTGAATCAGGTAGCAAGGTTGCAACAGCGTTGTGATGCTATTAACCGGTTATATCGTAGAGATAATAGCAATTATAAACGTGCAATCTTTGTTCATGTGGATAGTCGTAGCAGAGGTAAACAGACGGATGTTTTCTTTTATCACTCACCTGGCAGTAAATATGGAAAACGTCTTGCCGATCAGTTGAAGCGTACTTTTACTGCAAAATATGACCGTCATCAGCCTAATAGAGGATTCAATGGAACGGTTAGTTCGCGTAACTTGTTTGTTCTTCGGAACTCAACGCCTTATGCTGTTTTTTTGGAATTAGGAAATATTCAGAACGCACGCGATCAGCAACGTTTGGTAATACCCGACAATCGTCAGGCATTAGCCAACTGGATTGCTGAGGCTATGCTTAGCGATTATAAGAAAAGTAAGTAGTAACTGTATGATATTCAGTTGTTGAAGAGAAATAGTTTAATTTTGTCTGTATAGGATAGGCAGTATATAGCTAACAGCTGAACATTGAAAAAGCAATAGCGGAACTTCCGTTCATTGAGCAAAAGTTCCGCTATTGCTTTTTTGCCTGAACCTGAGAAACACGTTATTCAGGTATAAAGTGAAACTCTCAAGCAGGTGATTTTTATTAAGTTCTGCCATGAAAAGTTTTGATACTAAGACCTTTCTTTTTGGGCAGAACTTATTGATTTTTTATTGTCGGTCAGGTTTATTCTTCAGCAAGTAACAGCTCCATTACCTGACAAGCTGATTTAGCGACAGAAGTACCAGGACCAAATATAGCCATAACTCCAGCTTTATACAGGAAGTCGTAATCCTGTGCCGGTATGACACCTCCTGCAAATACCAGAATATCTTCACGTCCCAGACGTTTCAACTCTGCAATGATTTGTGGAATTAAAGTCTTGTGTCCGGCGGCTAATGAAGAAACTCCTACTGCATGAACATCGTTTTCTACGGCTTCGCGAGCAGCTTCCTCCGGAGTCTGGAACAACGGTCCCATATCAACATCAAAACCACAGTCTGCAAATCCTGTAGCTACAACTTTTGCACCACGGTCATGTCCGTCCTGTCCCATTTTGGCAATCATTACACGCGGACGGCGACCCTCTTTCTTTGCAAATTCTTCAGTCAGTTCGCAAGCTCTTGCGAAATCTGCATCCTTTTTACTTTCTGATGAATACACGCCTGAAATAGTTCTTATTACTGCTTTATAACGTCCTACAATTTTTTCACATGCATCGGATATTTCTCCTAATGTGGTACGTACGCGAGCGGCTTCTACAGCCAGTTCCAGCAAGTTGCCTTTACCTGTACGTACGCATTCGGTAATAGCTTCCAGTGCTTTGTCTACTTCGGCCTGGTTTCTTCCTTCGCGCAGGCGACGTAAGTTTTCTATCTGTTCCTGACGTACAGCTGTGTTGTCTACTTCCAGAATATCAATCGGATCTTCTTTTTCCAGACGATATTTGTTTGTTCCTACGATGGTCTGTTCACCTGAGTCGATACGAGCCTGTGTACGAGCTGCAGCTTCTTCAATACGCATCTTAGGTATACCTGTTTCGATAGCCTTAGCCATACCACCCAGTTTTTCGATTTCCTGAATGTGTTCCCAAGCTTTATGAGCCAGTTCGTTGGTCAGCGCTTCTACATAGTATGAACCACCCCATGGGTCTACATTTTTACATATCTGGGTTTCTTCCTGGATATAAATCTGTGTATTACGTGCAATACGTGCAGAGAAATCGGTTGGTAGAGCAATAGCCTCGTCCAGCGCATTGGTATGCAGTGACTGAGTGTGTCCCAGTGCAGCAGCCATTGCTTCGATACAAGTACGTCCTACGTTGTTGAACGGATCCTGTTCTGTAAGCGACCACCCTGAAGTCTGTGAGTGTGTACGCAGTGCAAGTGATTTCGGATTCTTCGGATTAAACTGTTTTACAATCTTTGCCCAAAGCATACGTGCAGCACGCATCTTGGCAATTTCCATGAAATGATTCATGCCGATTGCCCAGAAGAAAGACAAACGAGGAGCAAAGGCATCGATATCAATACCTGCAGCAACTCCTGCGCGCAGATATTCCAGACCGTCGGCAAGTGTATAAGCCAATTCGATATCGGCTGTAGCACCAGCTTCCTGCATGTGATATCCTGAGATAGAGATAGAGTTGAATTTCGGCATTTTTTGAGAAGTGTACTCAAAGATATCCGAGATGATCTTCATGGAGAATGCAGGCGGATAGATATATGTGTTACGCACCATGAACTCTTTCAAAATATCATTTTGAATAGTTCCGGCCATTTCTTCCAGTTTAGCTCCCTGTTCCAGTCCTGCATTGATATAGAATGCCATAACAGGAAGTACGGCGCCGTTCATAGTCATGGAAACAGACATCTTATTCAATGGAATACCGTCGAACAATACCTTCATATTTTCCAGTGAGCAGATTGAAACACCGGCCTTACCAACATCTCCCACTACACGCGGATGATCTGGGTCGTAGCCGCGGTGTGTCGGAAGGTCGAAAGCAACAGACAAACCTTTCTGTCCGGAAGCCAGGTTACGGCGATAAAATGCATTTGATTCTTCAGCTGTAGAAAATCCTGCATACTGGCGGATAGTCCACGGACGGAACGTATACATCATCGAGTACGGACCTCTCAGGTAAGGAGGAATACCCGCAGCATAGTTCAGATGCTCCATGCCTTCCAGGTCTTCTTTCGTATAAACCGGCTTCACCTGAATCTGTTCCGGTGTTCTCCAATTGGCTTTGATGTCATTGGCTTTTTGCCATTCCATACCATTTTGAGGATGGAATCCGTCATATATATCGATATTTTTAAAATTCGGTTTCATAGCATTACTTAATTCCTAGCTTTTCATTATATTCTTTCAAGGTCTCCAATACGTTGCAGCGTACATGTATGAAGTTTTCTATGCCGGCAGCTTTCAATTCTTCCATGCAAGCAGGAGCTCCTGCCACAATAAACATGGCTCTTCCGTTTACAGCTTTGAATGCCGGAATAGCATATTCTGCATATTCATCATCGCTTGAGCAAATAACAACGATGTCAGCGTTGGCTTTCATTGCAGCCTCTACTCCTTCTTCAACGGTTGGGAATCCCAGATTGTCTATTACTTCATATCCGGCACAAGCCAGGAAGTTGCATGAGAACTGTGCGCGTGCTTGTCGCATCGCAAGATTTCCGATAGTCAGCATGAAAGCTTTTGGACGTTTGCCAGAATGTTCTGTCTGCAAACGTAAAGCTTCGAATTCGCTGGCAGCACGGCTGGTTTCCAGTTTAGCAAATGAAGCTTCTTCCTCGTGATTATGTCCGCCACCACAGCAACATTTGTGTTCTGATGGGGTCTTTTCTCCTGCCAATTCGTTGAAATTAGGATACTGATTGGTTCCCAGCAGGATTTCTTTACGTTTCGAAACAGCTTCATGGCGTGCTTTGTTGCTTGTGTTAACAGCATTTTGTACGCTTTCGTCGAAGATAGACTTAACCATTCCGCCGGCCTCTTCTACTTGCAGGAACAAATCCCAGGCTTGTTTAGCAATAGAGACTGTTAAATTTTCAATATAATATGAACCGCCGGCAGGATCGACAATGCGGTTAAGATGAGATTCTTCTTTCAAAAGTAATTGCTGATTACGTGCAATACGTTCTGAAAAGTCATTAGGAGTTTCGTATGCTTTATCGAAAGGAGTTACTGTGATAGAATTTACTCCTGCAATAGCAGCACTCATAGCTTCAGTCTGAGTACGGAGCAAGTTTACATGAGCATCGAATAAGGTCAGATTGAAGCTTGAAGTTTCGGCATGAGCAATCATTTTACAAGCACATTCGCATTGCGGGTTGTAAGCTTTGACAATGTTTGCCCATAACATACGTGCTGCACGGAACTTGGCAATTTCCATGAAATAGTTGGAACTGATACCGAAGTTGAATTTGATCTTCTTTGCAGCCAGATCAACAGGAACTCCTGCTTCTGTCAGTCTGTTCAGATATTCATTTCCCCATGCCAGTGCATATCCCAGTTCCTGATAAATATAAGCTCCAGCATTGTTTAGTTGAAGTGAGTTGACTCCTATACAACGGAAATGAGGATATTCAGCCAGAATTTCTACCAGCTCTTTGGCTTTCGATATGATCGGGCTGACATCTTTCCCTTTTTGAAGCATTTTGCCGATAGGGTCGAAGTTTATTGAGCCGTACAGTTTATTCGGATCATATCCTTTTTCTTTGAAATAAGCAACGAGTAATTCAGCCAGCTGAGTAGAATGGCGCTGACAAGTAGTGAAGTTAATTTCTATACAGTCGCAACAGATGTCTTTCAGTAGAGTTGCGATGTATTCAGCACTCAAATCTTTGGGTTTAATGTGGAAACCCAGTGAGTCAATTCCCTTGTTCAGCAAATCAAGTGCTTTCTGGTTTGCTTCAGCAGGTTCTTCTACACGAACGTCCTGACGGATATACCAGGTATTGTCATCTTTTTTATTACCTCTGATGTAAGGATATTCTCCCGGAAGTCCTTCAGTTGTTTTAAGTCCTTCCAAATCTTCTTGGCGGTAAAACGGTTTTACTTTAAATCCTTCGTTTGTTTTCCACACCAATTTCTTTTCGTAATCGGCTCCTTTTAAGTCGACCATGATTTTATCCATCCATTCTTGTGTCGATACGGAGGGAAAATCTGAAAAGAGTTTTTCTTTACTATCTGCCATAGTGAATGAGTGTTTATGATATTATGATTTAAGTTAGTTGGCATGGAGGTTGGAACCCATGCGAGGCAAATATACAAAGTAAATTGCACATCCCGACAAAAAGTGAGTATTTTTTTAGGTTCAAATGTTTGACTTATTCTTTTTAATTGCCTACATTTGTGGCGCTTAAAAATATAATATTATGAATTGGATACAAGATTTATTAACTAATCCCGACTCCATAGCACATATAGTCGCATTATATTCTTTTGTAATTGCAGTTGGAGTTCTTTTGGGAAAAATCAAGATTTTCGGTATATCTCTTGGAGTTACCTTCGTATTATTCGTAGGGATTCTTGCCGGACATTTTGGATTTACAGGAAATCAGTCCATCCTTTCGTTTTTGCAGGATTTTGGATTGATCTTGTTTGTGTTCTGTATCGGTTTGCAGGTCGGTCCTTCTTTCTTCTCTTCTTTCAAAAAAGGAGGAATCAGGCTGAACATGCTGGCTGTGGGTATCGTGGCACTGAATATAGCGGTTGCCATAATTATTTACTATGCTTTGCAAGGTCGGGTGGAAATTCCGATGATGGTAGGTATTCTTTGCGGTGCGGTAACGAATACTCCGGGTTTGGGTGCTGCCAACGAAGCTTTGCAGCAATTAGGTTATCAAGGGCCGGAAATAGCTATGGGATATGCCTGTGCTTATCCTTTGGGTGTTATGGGTATCATTCTTTCACTTATTCTTATCCGTTATATTTGTCGGGTAAATTTGGACAAAGAAGCTGATGATATCCAGAAAGAAGAAGAGGCAAATCCTCACTTGAAGCCTTACAACATTGCCCTGAAAGTAGAGAATGCAGCATTGAGTGGAAAGAAACTTTCTCAGGTTCAGAGCTTTTTGGCAAGAGATTTTGTCTGCTCTCGTATTTTGCAGGATGGACATGTACATATTCCTAATGCAGATACGGTCTTGCGTTTGGGCGATGAAATGAACATTGTATGTGCAGAAAATGACTCTGAAGCGATTCAGGCTTTCATCGGTTCGAAAGTTGATGATGTAGACTGGGATAACCAGAGCAAACAAGACAAGCCGATGATATCACGCCGTATATTGGTTACCCAACCGGCTATTAATGGTAAGACATTGGGTGAGCTTCATTTCAGCAGTATGTATGGTGTGAATGTAACTCGTGTCAACCGTTCGGGTATGGACTTGTTTGCTGCGCGTCAGTTGATTCTTCAGGTGGGCGACCGTGTCATGGTAGTAGGACCACAGGATGCTATCGAACGAGTTGCCGATTTGCTGGGTAATCAGTTGAAGCGTCTGGATCATCCTAATATCGTAACCATCTTCGTTGGTATTTTATGTGGTATCCTTTTCGGAAGTCTGCCTATTGCATTTCCGGGAATACCTACTCCAGTGAAACTGGGTCTTGCTGGAGGTCCGCTGATTGTGTCTATTCTTATCGGACGTTTCGGACATAAAGTAAAACTGGTGACTTATACAACTATGAGTGCCAACTTGATGCTTCGTGAGGTCGGTTTGGTGCTGTTCCTTGCCAGTGTCGGAATCAAGGCTGGTGGAAACTTTGTTCAAACGGTAGTAGAAGGCGATGGTTTGCTGTATGTAGGTATCGGATTCCTTATAACCATTATTCCACTTCTCATCATTGGAATGGTAGCCCGCTGGCGACATAAAGTAAACTATTTTACATTAATGGGATTGATAGCCGGTAGTAATACAGACCCTCCTGCATTGGCTTATGCCAACCAGATTTCAGGAAATGATGCTCCGGCAGTAGGATATTCTACTGTATATCCGTTAGCGATGTTCCTTAGAATCCTTACAGCTCAGTTGCTTATCTTATTTATGGCTGGATAAGATATCTGTGATATATAAAAACGTCCTGGTGTTGATTTAATCAGACATCAGGACGTTTTTTTGTATATCAGAATCAATTTTCTTTACCTGCTACCCAGATAGAGGAAGAACATACCGATAAGCACAAGCAACAAGTCGATGGCTTTGCTCCTCAAATTCTTTTCATGGAACATCATTGCACCGAAAAGAAATGAAACAACTACGCTTCCCCTGCGGACCATTGATACGATAGAAATCATGGAATCTTCCATACTCAGGGCATAGAAATATACAAAATCGGCAGCCGACAGGAAGACAGAAATCAGGATGATACACCAGTCCCATCGGAAAGGAGTAGATGTTTTCCGTTTAGGCCACCATAAGAACATCAGTACTCCCCCCATCATGAAAAGCTGATAAATATTATACCATGCCTGTACCTGCATGTTATTGAATCTTCCCATAAGATATTTGTCGTATAGTCCGCTTACTGCTCCCAGTACTGCAGCCAGTACTACAAACCATATCCATCGGTCGTGTTTGAAATCGATACCTTCCTTTTTCCCTGAACGGCTCAGCATGAAAAAAGAAATTACAGCCATGAATACACCGATCCATTGATACAGGTTCAGGCGTTCTCCGAATATCAGCATGGCACCTACAAGGGTCATCACCGGACGGGTAGCATTAATCGGCCCCACGATAGTAAGCGGAAGATGCTTCATACCGAAATACCCGAATGCCCATGAAGACAATACAATAAACGATTTCAGCAAAATAAATTTATGTACTTCCCATCCTCCCGAATCGGGTACATAAAAAATAGAGTCTTGTAACATCTGCGGTGCGAAGTGTGACAGCAGGATGAACGGAATAAAAATAATACTCGAAAAAAGTGTATTGAGCGCCAGTACAGGAAGTACAGCATTATTACTCAATGACTTTTTCTTGAAAACATCGTAAAAGCCCAGCAACGCTGCCGAGCAGAAGGCTAATAGTAACCACATAATCTTTTTATATCGCTTTATAAATTTGGCTGCAAAGTTACAAAAAATCGTCAAAGATTTGCATAGCTCATGCGGTATGTCTATTTTTACTAAATTTCTACAACTGCAAAATTATCAGTAAAGTACAATGAACGAGCAAGTCTTGCATAAACTGAAAGTGCTGGCAGAGTCAGCAAAATATGATGTATCATGTTCTTCCAGCGGAACCGTACGCCGCAATTCTTCGGGAGGTGTCGGAAATACTGTAGGAGGGTGGGGGATATGCCATAGCTTTGCAGAAGACGGACGATGCATTTCGCTTCTGAAAGTGATGCTTACCAATTATTGTATTTACGATTGCGCTTATTGTATCAACCGTATCAGCAACGATATACCGCGGGCTACCTTGTCTGTCAGCGAGTTAGTCGAACTGACCATGGAGTTTTATCGCAGAAACTACATCGAGGGACTTTTTCTTAGCTCGGGAGTGGTGAGAAATCCTGACTATACCATGGAACGTCTGGTACGTGTGGCAAAAGACTTACGTACGATTCATCGGTTTAATGGCTACATACATCTGAAAAGTATTCCCGGAGCCAGCAGAGAACTGGTTCGTGAAGCCGGACTTTATGTCGACCGTCTGAGTGTAAACCTTGAAATACCTACCGAAGCTAATCTCAAGATGTTGGCTCCTGAAAAAGACCATCGCAGTGTGTATCTGCCTATGAGATATATCCGTGAAGGAGCACTTGAAAGTGCGGAAGAGCGGAAGCATCACCGCCATGCCCCGCGTTTTGCGCCGGCAGGACAGAGTACGCAGATGATTGTCGGGGCAACTTCGGAAAGCGACCGAGATATTCTGAAAGTTTCTTCTGCGCTTTACGCTCAGCCTACCATGAAACGTGTGTATTATTCGGGATATATTTCTGTCAATACCTACGACAAGCGCCTGCCTGCTCTGAAACAACCTCCTCTCGTGCGTGAGAATCGATTGTATCAGGCCGACTGGCTGTTACGGTTTTATCAGTTTCGGGTAGATGAACTGGTAGATGAGGCTAGTCCGGATCTCGATCTGGAAGTCGATCCTAAGCTGGCATGGGCATTGAAGCATCCGGAGTTTTTTCCTGTAAATATTTATACGGCAGATTATGAAACTCTGCTTCGTGTGCCGGGTATTGGTGTGCGTTCGGCAAAAATGATTGTCATGTCGCGCCGTTTCTCACGCATTGGTTTCTATGAACTGAAAAAAATGGGAGCAGTAATGAAAAAAGCCCGTTATTTTATTACGTGCAACGAGTTGCCTGACAAGACAATACACGAACTTACTCCGCTGGGTGTGAGAAAGTTACTTGTTCCGAAGCCAAAGAAACGTACGGACGACCGTCAGCTTACACTCAATTTTGATTTCGATTAGCGTGAACCTTTGCTCGGGATGGATTGTAATATCATTATTAAGCTAAAAAGAAAATGAGTTATGTGGAAGAATCTGTTCAAGGAATTGAAACGGAAAGACCACCAGAGATATCTGGGTGGTCTGGATATATTTAAATATATCGGTCCCGGACTGCTGGTTACTGTGGGGTTTATCGACCCGGGGAACTGGGCCTCTAATTTTGCTGCGGGTTCCGATTATGGTTATGCACTGTTGTGGGTAGTAACACTTTCTACGGTCATGCTGATCGTGCTTCAGCATAATGTAGCGCATTTGGGTATCGTTACCGGATTGTGTTTGAGTGAGGCAGCCAATAAATATACGCCGAAGTGGATAGCACGCCCCATACTGGGAAGTGCTGTGCTGGCAAGCATCTCTACTTCACTGGCGGAAATATTGGGAGGAGCCATTGCACTGGAGATGTTGTTTGATATACCGATTATTGCAGGAGCCGTACTGACTACGGTATTTGTGCTGATATTGCTTTTCACTAATTCGTACAGGCGTATAGAACGGGGAATCATTGCTTTCGTATCGGTTATCGGTCTTTCTTTTCTTTACGAACTGTTTCTGGTAGATGTCGACTGGGGACTGGCTGCACGTTCGTGGGTGACACCAAGTATTCCGCAGGGAAGTATGCTCATTATTATGAGTGTATTGGGAGCAGTTGTCATGCCTCATAATCTGTTTCTTCATTCGGAGGTAGTACAGAGCCGTGAATACAATAAGGAGGACGAACAGGCTATCAAGAAACATTTGAAGTACGAATTTTACGATACGTTGCTGTCGATGGGAATAGGATGGGCTATCAACAGTGCCATGATTTTGCTGGCTGCTACTACTTTCTTTGTGCACGGCACTCCGGTAGAAGAACTTCAGCAGGCAAAATCGTTGCTCGATCCCTTGTTGGGAAGTCAGGCTGGCGCTATTTTTGCACTGGCTCTGCTCATGGCTGGTATTTCATCTACTGTTACCAGTGGTATGGCAGCCGGTTCTATTTTTGCCGGTATCTTTGGAGAATCTTATAATATTCGCGATATTCATTCTAAGGTAGGAGTGCTCCTTTCATTAGGATTGGCACTGGTGATTATTCTTTTTATTGAAAATCCGTTCCAAGGACTGATTATTTCGCAGATGGTGTTGAGTATTCAGCTACCTTTTACTGTTTTCTTACAGTTGTCGCTCACCTCGTCAAAGCGTGTTATGGGGCAGTACGCCAACTCACGGTGGAGCACGTTTGTACTTTATACCATTGCCATCATCGTTTCGGTACTCAATATTATGTTACTTTTCAGTTGATTCTAAAATAAACACTTCGGCAAGGTAAGTAAAAAACTTCAGCAATTTTTCAGAAAAATATCGAGATGTTTTTCTGAAAAATTGCTGAAGTTTTTTTAAGGATAAACATAAACTGAAAATGTCTTGATTGTACCCTTTGTATGGAGTTTATTTTCAGTCGTTTAATTGTTGTCTGGCTTTTAGCTTACGGAAGTGATAAATCAGCATTAGTGCTGCCATGATAAAGGCTAATGTATCCGATAGCGGCATACTGAACCAGACTCCTTCCACACCGAAATGCGGCGGAAGTAAAGCCAGTCCGGGCAACAGAAAGACGAGTTGTCTGGAAAGAGAAAGCAGAATAGAGATGCTGACTTTACCGATTGATTGGAAAAACTGTGTAATCACAATTTGTGCGCCGATAATGGGAAACGCCATGACACCGATGCGAAGTGCCAGTGTTGCCTGTTCGGTCAGTTCATGGTTGGTAGTAAACATTCCCACAAATATACTGGGGAATAATTCGCTTATCAGGAATCCGACAGTTGTAATGGTACATCCGGCTATAATACCCAGCCGGAGAGTCTGTTTCACACGGTCATAATGACGTGCTCCGTAGTTGTAGCCAGAAATGGGCTGCATTCCCATTGTGATTCCCATTACAATCATCACAAACAACATTTGTATTCTGTTCAGGATGCCGAATGCCCCGATAGAAAGATCTCCACCATACGTCAACAGACGGTTATTGATAAAAATCACGATACAACATGCACATACATTCATGATAAAAGGCGACATACCGACTCCGAATATATTCATGATGATGTGCTTTTTCAGCTTGAAGCTGGGACGTTTGAAGCGAATATAGCTTTTCTTATCGTAGAAATGATAGAGCACCCATATCATACCAACGAATTGTGACATGATAGTAGAAAGGGCTGCCCCTCTTATTCCCCACTCCAGTACAAAGATACAGATAGGAGCAAGAATTACGTTACAGCCTACTGTCAGTATTGATGATAACATGGCTTTCTTGGGATAACCGGTAGCACGCATGATGTTGTTCAGTCCTACCATTACATACGAGATTGGGCTTCCCAGCAGAATAACCTGCATGAAATTGCGTGCATAGGGCAGGGTACTTTCACTTGCACCGAAGAAATATAAGATATCATCCAGAAATATCAGTGTGATTCCTCCGTAAAAAATGGCATTGACGATACAGAGAATAGTAACATTTCCTAAAATGTCTTCCGCTCCTTTTATATCTTTCTGTCCCAGACGAATAGACGAAATAGTGGCTCCTCCTACACCAACCAGGGTGCAGAACGCGATAAGCAGGTTCATCAGCGGGAAAGTAATGGCAAGTCCGGAGATGGCCAGCGCACCTACTCCATGTCCGATAAAGATACTGTCGATGATATTGTACAATGAAGTCAGTGTCATACCGATGATGGCAGGTATGGAATACTGTAAAAGTAATTTGCCTATAGGCGCATTTCCTAAAACATGCGGATTGTTTTCTTCCATTTTGTACTTTGGTTAAAATTATGTGCTCAAAGTTAGGAATATGGCGTGATATTTCGGAACTTTGTACCGTTAAATCAACTAAATGGTAAAGAGAATGGATAAAACAAAATGTATAGCAGCCTTGTTCGACTTTGATGGAGTAGTAATGGATACAGAAACCCAGTACAGCATATTTTGGGATGAGATAGGTAGACAGTATTTCCCTCAGATAAAAGATTTTGGACGCATCATCAAAGGACAGACTTTGACACAGATTTACGCAAAACATTTTTCGGGTATGGAAAAAGAACAGCAGGAGATTACTGCTCGTTTGAATCAGTTTGAAAAAGAAATGTCCTTCAATTATATTCCCGGAGTAGTTGCCTTTATGGAAGATTTACGTGCTCACGGTGTAAAGATTGCTATTGTTACCAGTTCGAACGATTTGAAGATGGCGAATGTATACAAGGCACATCCTGAACTGAAAGAGCTGGTAGACCGTATTCTCACGGCCGAAATGTTTACTCGTTCGAAACCGGCTCCGGATTGTTTTCTGCTGGGAGCGGAAGTCTTTGATACAGTAGTCGAAAACTGTGTGGTATTCGAAGATTCTTTTCACGGACTGGAAGCCGGAAATGCTGCAAATATGGCAGTCGTAGGCTTGTGTACGACTAACTCGGCAGAGGCAATTGCTGACAAATGTAAACTGGTTATCCCCGATTTTACTGCCTTCTCATTCGAAAAGATGAAAGCCCTGCTTGCTTAACTCGTCAGAATGAACTACATTTGCCGCAATTTTATTAAATTAAGGAGAAAACTTTATGGCAGGATATCTTTCTGGTGATACACGAAAAGTGACAACTCACCGTTTGATTGAAATGAAAGAAAGAGGTGAAAAAATTTCCATGTTGACCTCTTATGATTATACGATTGCCCAGATTGTTGACGGGGCTGGAGTAGATGTTATTTTGGTAGGTGATTCTGCATCGAACGTTATGGCGGGTAATGTGACTACATTGCCTATTACAATCGACCAGATGATTTATCACGGCAAGTCTGTAATGCGTGGTGTAAAGCGTGCACTGGTGGTTGTCGACATGCCTTTCGGTTCTTATCAGGCAGATCCGTTCGACGGAGTACGTAACGCAATTCGTATCATGAAGGAAACCGGAGCTGATGCTCTTAAGCTTGAAGGTGGCGAAGAAGTAATCGAAACAATAACAAAGATTATCGGTGCCGGTATGCCTGTGATGGGACATCTGGGACTGATGCCACAATCTATCAATAAATATGGTACCTATGGTGTGCGTGCCAAAGGCGATGCTGAAGCTGAAAAACTGATTCGTGATGCTCATTTGCTGGAAGAGGCAGGCTGTTTTGCTTTGGTTCTGGAAAAAATTCCGGCAGATCTGGCTGCTCGTGTAGCTTCCGAACTTACAATTCCTGTTATCGGTATCGGAGCAGGTGGAGCTGTCGATGGACAAGTATTGGTTGTTGCCGATATGTTGGGTATGACAAAAGGCTTCAGTCCACGTTTCTTACGTCGCTATGCAGACTTACATACCATAATGACTGATGCTATCGGACATTATGTAGCAGATGTGAAATCGTGTGATTTCCCTAACGAAACTGAGCAATATTGATTTTTATTTCACCGTTATTGTATGAAATATGCTGTGGAATAGAAACTTTTCTTTATTGATTGCAGCTAACATATTACTCTATATAGCGGTTTACATGTTGTTTCCTCTGATTCATCGGTGGATGATTCAAGCCTGGAGTTGTTCTGAACTACAGGCTGCAGGGGTAACAGCTGTATTCGGCATCGCTTTGTTCCTTCCCGGAGCTTTTAATAATTATTTGGTCGATACATTTAGCCGGAAAAATGTTTGTACCCGGAGTATCATGTTGCTGGCACTGGTAGGGATATTGTATCCTTATGTCTCTTCCGTAGAGATGGTTGTTTTGCTCCGTATTTTACAAGGGGCACTGTTTGGTATTGTCTTGATGGCAACCGGAAGTACTTTGGCCATTGATGTAACTCCAAGTAACAATCGTAATGCGGCAAACCGTGTATTTACCTGGAGTAGCATTGTCGGGATGTTGAGTGGTATTATTATCGGAATTGAGGGAGGAAATTATCTCAGTTTTGATACGTTATTGTATTTTTCTGCTTTTTTATGTGCGGTTGCCATTGTGCTTGTTTCCATGGTAACAGTATGCTTCCGTGCGCCTTTAGACCTGCCGTTGTGTTCGTTCGACAGGTTTATCCTTTTCCGGACCTTGCTTCCCGGAATAAATATGATGACGGTACCTATGGTTTTAGGTATGCTTTTCATTATGATTTCCAATGCTTTTTTTTATCTTTGCATAGGAAGCGGTTTTTTGATATACCTGCTTGTCAGGCAAGTTTTTACCAGACCGATGAATGGAAGGATACAGATTTTTATCGGACAACTTTTTACCGGAGCTGGTTTAATGCTGCTTTGTAATGCAGACACAGGTGAGTACCTTTACGGAGCGGGTCTGCTGGTTGGAATCGGAGTCGGATTTTCTATCGGGCAGTTTCTGCGGATGATGATACTTTTACCTTTACATTGCGAACGGGGGACGGGGTATCATACTTATCAGTTACTTTGGGAAACAGGAGTAATGCTGGGTATATGGATTTCGCAATATGTCCGTCAGGCTGGAAACAACAATCCGTATCAGGTAGCTTTGGGGATTTGTGTAATCGGATTCCTTTTATATCAGGTATATATACACCGTTATTTTACGAAACATTATCAAACTAATTAATATAAAAGAGTATGGCAGACGATAAAAAGATTATCTTTTCTATGGTCGGAGTGAGTAAATCATTCCAGAACAATAAGCAGGTCTTGAAAGACATCTACCTATCTTTTTTCTACGGAGCGAAGATCGGTATCATCGGTTTGAATGGTTCGGGTAAGTCTACCCTGATGAAAATTATTGCCGGTCTGGAGAAAAACTATCAGGGAGAAGTTGTGTTCTCTCCGGGATATTCAGTCGGTTATCTGGCTCAGGAGCCGCACCTTGACGATACCAAGACTGTAAAAGAAGTAGTAATGGAGGGCGTACAGAATGTAGTCGATACGCTTGCCGAATACGAAGAAATAAACAATAAGTTCGGTTTGCCGGAGTATTACGAGGATCCCGAAAAAATGGATGCCTTGTTTGCCCGTCAGGCTGAATTGCAAGATATAATCGATGCTACAGATGCATGGAATCTGGACAGCAAGCTGGAACGCGCGATGGACGCATTGCGTTGTCCGCCCGAAGACCAGCCGGTGAAAAATTTGTCTGGAGGTGAACGTCGTCGTGTAGCTCTCTGTCGTTTGTTGTTGCAGAAACCGGATATCTTGTTGCTGGACGAGCCTACCAACCACTTGGATGCAGAAAGTATCGACTGGCTGGAACAGCACTTGCAGCAGTATGAAGGTACGGTGATTGCTGTAACACACGACCGTTACTTCCTTGACCATGTGGCTGGATGGATTCTGGAGCTGGACCGTGGTGAAGGTATTCCATGGAAGGGTAATTACTCTAGCTGGCTGGAACAGAAGACCAAGCGTATGGAAATGGAAGAAAAGACTGCCAGCAAGCGTCGTAAGACATTGGAACGTGAGTTGGAATGGGTACGTATGGCTCCTAAGGCACGTCAGGCAAAGGGTAAAGCTCGTTTGAACTCTTACGATAAGTTGTTGAATGAAGATGTGAAGGAAAAGGAAGAAAAACTGGAAATCTTCATTCCGAACGGTCCGCGTCTGGGAAACAAGGTTATCGAGGCGAAGCATGTAGCAAAGGCGTATGGCGACAAGCTGCTGTTCGACGACCTGAACTTTATGTTGCCGCCTAACGGTATTGTGGGAGTCATTGGTCCGAACGGTGCCGGTAAAACTACTTTGTTCCGCCTGATTATGGGACTGGAAAAAGTTGATAAAGGTGAATTCGAAGTAGGAGAAACCGTAAAAGTAGCTTACGTAGACCAGCAGCATAAGGATATTGACCCGAACAAGACTGTATATCAGGTTATCAGCGGAGGAAATGATTTGATACGTATGGGAAACCGTGATGTGAATGCACGTGCTTACCTGAGCCGTTTCAACTTCTCTGGTTCTGATCAGGAAAAATTGTGCGGTATGCTTTCGGGTGGTGAACGTAACCGCTTGCATCTGGCCATGGCACTGAAAGAAGAAGGTAATGTGCTGTTGCTGGACGAGCCGACCAACGATATTGATGTAAATACACTGCGAGCATTGGAAGAAGGTCTGGAAGACTTTGCCGGATGTGCGGTAGTAATCAGCCACGACCGTTGGTTCCTCGACCGTATCTGTACACACATTCTTGCATTCGAAGGAAACAGTGAAGTATTCTTCTTCGAAGGTTCATATACAGAATATGAAGAAAACAAGATGAAGCGTATGGGTAACGTAGAGCCGAAGCGCGTTCGTTATCGCAAGCTGATGGAAGATTGATAGAGTTTATTTATTATAATTTGTACGGAGTTGACGTTGGTATGCAATGCATATTTACGGCAACTCCGTATCATTTAATGATGGCTTAATACCATTTTGTTATATGATAACCATATACTTGGCCCGTCATGGACAGACAGAAGAAAATATCAGTCGTATTTTTCAGGGACACCTGCCTGGACATCTTACGGAAGAGGGAAAGCGGCAGGCTGTAGAATTAGGCAAACGTTTGCGGGATATTCCACTGGATGCTATACTGAGCAGTAACTTGCAGCGGGTGATTGACACAATTCGCCTTGCTGTAGGCGACAGGAAGCTGCCGTGGCAAACAACACCTTTATTGCGTGAAATAGACTGGGGAAGCTGGACCGGACTTCCGCTCGACTCGGTAGACCGGACACATTTGCCGGCTGATGCTGAAACACGTGAAATGCTTTACGAACGTGCTGGAAAATGTCTGGAATATATCCGGCAGCATTACGAAGGGAAATGCATATTGGTAGTGGCTCACGGCTTGATAAACCGTTCGCTGCGGGCTTATCTGGCGGGCATACCTGTCGATCAGCTGACCACTGTACCACACATGGATAATTGTGAGGTAGTCCGTCTGATGATGGAATGAGGAGAAAGGGCATAAAAAACACCACAGAAGAAAAAGTTATATTTTCCATACTAATGATGGAGGAACTTTATCTTCTGTGGTGGAAATAATAAATCTGGTTTAGTTGTGAACCATTGTTCCAATGTTCTCTCCAGACATGACTTTCTTCAGGTTACCTACTGTATCCATATCGAATACGATAATCGGCAGGTTGTTTTCCTTACACATACAAGTAGCGGTCAGGTCCATTACTTTCAAGCCACGTGCCAGAACTTCGTCGTAAGTGATTTCATCGAACTTGGTAGCTGTCGGATCTTTTTCCGGGTCAGCAGTATAGATACCGTCTACACGTGTACCTTTCAGCATAACATCAGCTTCAATTTCGATACCACGCAGTGAAGAACCTGTATCGGTTGTGAAGAATGGGTTTCCGGTTCCGGCAGACATGATGACTACTTCACCGTTTTCCATGGCTTCGATAGCTTTCCATTTGGTATAGAACTCACCGATCGGTTCCATACGGATAGCAGTCAGTACACGAGCCTTAACTCCGGCTGCAACCAAAGCAGAACTCAATCCCAAGCTATTGATAACTGTTGCCAGCATACCCATCTGGTCACCTTTCACACGGTCGAATCCCTTTCCGGCTCCAGTCAGTCCACGGAAGATGTTTCCTCCACCGATAACGATGCCGATCTGTACACCCATGTCGTGGATTTCCTTAATCTGCTGTGCATATTCGCCCAGACGTTTTTCGTCGATACCATATTTCTTTTCTCCCATTAAGCTTTCGCCGCTGAGCTTTAACAGAATACGTTTGAACTTTGCCATAAATTAATTTTTTTAATGTTTAGTTGCAAAGTTAGAAATAAATGTCAGAAGAATCAATAAAAAAATATTTTTGGATATTTTTTGAATGCTTTTGGCTATTGGGCTGATTGGTTATGACTGCCGATGCTTTAGTTTCTTATCAGACCAGTAAAAAGAAGAAAGACAACTATCAACATCAGATAGCTTCATTAGAAAAGTGTTTAACGGTACATCATTACTGATGCAATAAACATTCATATATCCAGGAGGAACAGTCAAGGGCTTTCTGCCTTTTTGTTAACTAGTGTTTTCTTAAATCGGTTTTCCCAATAACAGTTATCGAAAAAAAGAGTTTTTCAGATAAAATGTTATACTTGCTGGTAATCTATTTTTGCGTCATAAATTTTAATATGAAAGGTGATTTATGGCTATTGAAAATGTAGATCAGAAATATGAGGTTACAGTACGGTTTCGTTTGATACGAAATTGTATGCTTTTATCGGGGATATCTGTTTTTGCTCAGTTATATCTCTTTCAACCTATATTATCTGATTTATGTCGTTTCTTTACCATAACTCCAGCGACAAGTAGTCTTGCAGTCTCTATAACGACGGTTGGTATAGCTGTAGGATTGTTGTATTGGGCATTTAAGGCTGATAGTATATCGCGCGAAAAGCTGATGGGCATTTCGCTTATATTATCATCTGTTATAACTATAGTATCTGCTTTTGTTGGCAATTACTTCGTTCTGCTGGTATTAAGCTTAATTAAAGGGATTGCATTGGCCGGTGTCTCTGGGGTAGCATTGGCTTATCTCTCGGAAGAGGTAGATACTTCGAAAATCGGGTTGGCCATCAGCCTTTATTTAAGTGGAAATACATTGGGAGGAATGTTGGGACGGGTAGTTGCTACCCTGGTAGCTGGTTACGGTGGATGGCAACTGGCTGCTTTGTTCATAGGAATAGGGAGTCTGATTGTAGGTGGATTTTTTTGTAAGATGATACCGGCAGGCAAGAATTTTTCTGCTACACCTTTTACGCTCAGGGAAAAGATTGCTCAAATGCGCTCATTGCTTACCCAACCTACCTTTATCAGTATGTATATGATTGCAGCTCTCTCAATGGGAATATTTGTAAGTGTATATAATTATCTGTCTTTTCTGTTAGAATCACCTTTATTTGCCTTACCGCACCATTTGGTTGCAATGATTTTCATGATGTATATAGCAGGTATCATAGGTTCGGTTGTGGCAGGAAGTTTATCTGATAAATTTGCACCGGAGATACTTCTACAAGGTACATTGTTGCTGATGGGAATTGGAATGTCATGCTTATTGGTAATGAAACTTTGGATTATAGTTTTAGGACTAGGTATATTGACTTTTTCTTTTTTCGGAACTCATACACTGGCAAGTCGGATTATTTCTATACATGCACAAAATTTAAAAAGCAGTGCAACTTGTATTTATTGGTTGTTTTATTACCTCGGTTCAAGTCTTATCGGTTCGCTGACAGGAATTGTATTTGTAAGTAACGGATGGTTTTCATTGGTGGAAATCCTTTTGCTGTTGCTTTTGGGAGCACTTATTATTGCGTCATTATTCATTTTTAAATATAGATTTTATGAAAAAAGCAAAGTTTACAGCCATCATCGGTATGGCAGTGATGATGTCCATTCCTGTAGCTAGTCTGGCTGGTAATGAAAAGCAAGTTGAAATAGTTAATGAAAACATCCGTTACTGTGAAAGTACTTATCCGTATAACGGAGGTATTTTGATAGCTAACTTTGGCACAGAACAATTGAATCCGTTAAATGCAGAAGGAAAGGGATACATCCTTTATTATAAAAATGGTAAAATGGATACGTTGGTTCCTGCTGATGGTAACCTGAATGCTCCGAAGGGAATGTTCATGCGCGATAATCAACTATATATTTGTGATGTCAATAAAATAGTTGTTTACGATCTGGCTCAAGTCAGCAAAACACCTAAAACAATTAATTTGCCGGAAGGCAATTTGTTTGTAAATGACTTGGCAGCAAATGGTAATGACCTGTATGCTTCTGTGACAAATACGAATAAGATTTTTAAAATAGATATTACGGATCCTGCTAATCCGGGAGAACCTCAGGAATGGATAACTATTCCAGGCCCTAACGGTTTATTAATAGGTGATGGTACGATGTATGTGGCCTCTTATCCGGCTGATGGAAATACAAGTGAGAAGCATGTTGTCTATCGTATAAGTGATTTGACTAATAATCCCCAACCAGAAAAGTTAGTTACTGTTCCAGGACAATATGATGGAATCGCTTTTGCTTCTGATGGTGCTTCGCTTTATGTTACAAACTGGACTCCTGCTGGGATTAGTCGTATAAATCTTCGAAATGGTGATTTATTACCCGTTGGATTGTCATTGGAGGAAAGCTTATCCGGTCCGGCTGATATCACAGTTTCAGACGGGAAAATTTATATTCCTGATTTGCCAGCCAGTCGTGTCGTTATAATTTCTGAATAAAAATCTTACTGATAAGTGTTGTTTCAATACTGGCCAATAACCGGCTTACGGAGTCAGTAAATAGAAAAATTATCCTCTCATTCTATTCTTTGAACAAGATGGAATGAGAGGGTAATTTTTATGTGAAAGGGTACGAAAAAGTCTGATTAGCTTATTATAATCGCTTAATTTGAATATACAGACCAATATTTGAACAAATAGAACAATCTGATTGAACGTATATATCAGTCTTTTATACAAACAGAATAATATTTACCAATGGTTTATTCTACCTTTAGGTTGTGTAAAATTAATATTAAATCTGTTACAGAAATGAGAAACATTATTCGAATGGTAGGCATTGGAGTTGCTGCTTTATGTATGGTAACTCCTACAGTTCAGGCACAAGTAAAACTAAATGCCAATAACATTGATGAAGTTATCGGTGAGATGACTTTAGAGGAAAAAGTACACATGGTGATTGGTTGTGGTATGTCAATGGGAGATGGCGCCAAGTTTCCCGGAACAGCCGGACGGACATATGATATTCCCCGTTTAGGTATTCCATCGGTATACTTGGCAGACGGACCACACCGATTGGCTATGAGTGTGAAACGGGATTTTGACAGTCGGTTCTATTATGCAACAGAGTTTCCTTCAGGTACTACTGTAGCTGCGACTTTCGATCCGAATGCAGCGTATCAGGTAGGAGCTGCTCTGGGAGAGGAAGTTAAAGATTATGGTATGGATGTGTTATTAGCTCCGGGAGCCAATTTGATGCGTAATGCTTTATGCGGACGTAACCATGAATATTATTCAGAAGATCCGGTTGTAACAGGAAAAATGGCTGCTGGATATATAAAAGGTGTACAAAGCCAAGGAGTAGGTACTTGTTTAAAACATTTTGCTGTAAACAATCAGGAAACAAATCGTAATAATAATGATTCACGAGTTGCACAACGTCCGTTGCGTGAACTTTATCTGAAAGGGTTTGAAATAGCTGTTAAAGAATCTCAGCCATGGAGTATTATGACATCTTATAATAAAGTCAATGGTAAATATACGTGTGAAGATATTGATCTGACTGAGAATATTCTGCGTGATGAATGGGGATTCAAGGGAGTGGTAATGTCCGACTGGAATGCAGGGACGGATGCCGTTACTTCCATGAAGGCTGGAAATGATATGTTACAGCCTGGACAAGAACGCCAATATAAGGCTATTTTGGAAGCTGTGCAAAACGGTACCCTGGATGAAGCTATTTTAAACCGTAATGTAAAGCGCATATTAGAACTAGTAGTAAAGTGTCATACTTTTGAAAACTATAAATATGCTAACGAAACAGATTTGAAAGCCCATGCAATCATTGACCGCACGATAGGTGCTGAAGGTATTGTCTTGTTGGATAACCGGAGTGTACTGCCTTTGACAGCCAATGTAAAGACTATTGCTCTTTATGGAACAACATCTTATGATATGGTTCCTGCTGGTATGGGATTCGGTAGTACAGGTGTTGGCTACTATTGTGTTTCTTTGGTTGAAGGAATGCGTAATGCAGGATATACTGTAGATGCTGATCTAATAAAGAAATACAAAAAACATTTGTTTGATGAGCAAAAACGTCTTTATCCTAATGGAAAACCTCCTTTCTCACTGACTCCTCTCAAACGTGCAGAAGAGTTTGTTCCGACGAGTGACGAATTATCAGCACAAGTTAAGAATAACGATGTCGCTATTATTACCTTAGGACGGACCAGCGGTGAAGCTTCCGACAGACGTGTGGAAGAGTTCTATCTAAAAGAAAATGAATCAGCTCTTATTAAACAGGTTGCAGAAGCTTATCATGCAGCCGGAAAGAAAGTTATTGTTATTCTGAATATTTGCAGTCCAGTAGAAACAGCTTCCTGGAAGAATATGGTTGATGCTGTAATTTGTGCTTTCCAGCCAGGTCAGGAGGTTGGTAACTGTGTTGCAGATGTATTGACAGGTAAGGTAAATCCTTCAGGACATTTGCCGATGACTTTTGCTATAAAATATGGGGATGCACCGTCTGATTCTAATTTCCCTTATGATTATGAATTTAAGATGCCTTCGTTTGCAATGGGAAGTGGTATGAACTTCGAATCAAAAGAAAAGGAAGAAAAGCCCAAAGAAGCTGTTCGTAATGTTGAGTTTACGGATTATGAGGAAGGTATTTATGTAGGCTATCGTTATTTTGAAACTTTTGATAAGGAAGTATCTTATCCTTTTGGTCACGGTTTGTCATATACAACGTTTAGTTTTGAAATTGTGTCATCTGATATTAATGGTGATAATTGTGAAATGAAGGTTGCAGTGAAGAATACGGGTAATTGTGCTGGAAAGGAATCTGTACAGGTATATGTTAAAGCTCCGGCGGGTGGACTTGAGAAGCCTGCTAAAGAATTGAAGGCTTTTGCCAAAACAAAACTGTTACAGCCGGGTGAATCGGAGGTTGTAACCTTGTCGTGGAAGTTGATGGATATGGCTTCGCTTAATGAAAAGAGCAGTTCATGGGAATTACCGAAAGGAACATATCAATGGATGGTAGGAGCTTCATCGGCTGATGTACGCTGTACGGTAACTCAGAAAGTGTCAAAGGCTCAGAAAGTAAAAGTTCATAATGCTATGATACCTCCATACAAGATAGCTCAACATGATATGGTAAAACGATGAAAAGAGGTTTGTTACATATAGCCATCTGCGTTTCCCTTTGGGGAGCGTCGATGGCTTCATGTGCCCAAAATCTTGTTGTTGACGTAGAAGGTGGACGGATCGAAGGCGTAATAGATCAAGAGGGTATAGTTGTATACAAGGGCATTCCTTATGCAGCTCCTCCTGTGGGAGAGTTACGTTGGAAGCATCCGCAACCGGTACGGCCGTGGCAGGGAGTGAAGGCGTGTAAACAGTTTGGAGATGCATCTTTTCAAGGTGGACAAATTGAGGGTTCTTTTTATTGGAAAGAGTTTTATCAGGATGGTAATCCTGAAATGAGTGAAGACTGTCTGTATTTAAACATATGGACACCGGCATCGGGAAAGAAAAATGCTCATTTGCCGGTTATGGTCTGGATTCATGGAGGTGCCTTTCAGAATGGTTTCGGACATGAAATCGAATTTGATGGTGATGCATATGCAAAGAAAGGCATTATATTGGTTACTTTAAACTATCGCTTGGGGATGTGTGGTTTCCTGTCTCATCCGTTGCTGACAGCTGAAAACTCAGGAAAGGGTTCTGGAAATTATGGATTGTTCGATCAGCTTGCTGCATTGAAATGGATAAAACGTAATATCGAAGTTTTTGGAGGGGATCCGAATAATGTTACGGTTTTCGGACAGAGTGCAGGAGCGGGTAGTGTACAAGCTTTGATATCTTCACCGCTTGCGAAAGGCTATGTACAGCGTGCCATTATACAGAGTGGTGGAGGATTGGGAGGTATTATTTCTACGAAGTCGTTGCAGGAAGCTGAAACGATGGGGAAAGCCATGTGGGATGCGTCGGGATATGATACATTGGAGCAAATGCGTACTTGTCCGGTAGAGCATTTTCAGGAAGTGATGATGAACTACATGAAAGTGCAGAAAACTTTTAATGGTATGCCTTATTCTCCTTGTGTGGATGGGGAGCTCTTAGAATCGTCTGTATATGATGTGGCATTGCAGAATAAGGAACTGGATATTCCTTATATGATTGGATATACGTCGGAAGACATTGCACCAGATCAAATGAAGCAGGCTGCTGTAAACTGGAGTTTGTTGCTTGAACGTCAGGGGCGGTGTCCAGCCTATGTATATTGCTTTAGCCGCGATTTACCTGGCGAAGATATGTCTGCTCCCAAAGGTGGTTTTGGTGATATGAAAGGTGCATTTCATTCTAGTGAGCTATGGTATATGTTTGGGACACTTGATAAATGTTGGCGTCCAATGGAAAAGGCTGATTATGAACTGAGTGAACGTATGGTTTCTTATTGGACTAATTTTGCTAAAACAGGTAATCCCAATGGGGTAGGCTTGCCTGAATGGAAACCTTGTACTAAGGTGGATAAACATATACAAAAGTTAGATGTGAAGTAAATTAAGGTTATATATCACTGGAAATACTGAATATGGTAAAGTCTGTTGTATATTCTGGATAAGGAAAATTAAACAAACCTTCCCTTTGGAGTGAAGTTATGTTAATAATTTTATATCTTTGTATAAATCAGACTTTATCCATGAATACAATACGTAGCCAGATTATTGCATTGTTGTTGCTTATATCAGGAATTGTCTTATTGGGTGGTGGTGTTTGGGGATTCTATTCTTTGTATGCTATATCTCATCGGTATGAACATACTACTGGAACTATTCGAACATTGCAAACCAAAAAGATTTATCGGTATCGAAAAATAAGGTATAAGAAAGAGATGCAAATAGCATATTCTACAGATAAATATGGTGATTTATTTGCTACCAGAATCAGCTATTGGCCATTGAGGAGTGTAGGAGACAAGGTATCTGTTTGGTATCATCCTCATCGTCCGCATGAAATTCGTTTACCGGAATCAGAATGTATGCTTTGGGGACTTTTAGTGGCGTCGGGCTTCATATGTATGTGTGGAGGCGTTGTTTTCTGGAAAACATCTAAAACAGCTGATAAAAGCGAAGGATAACCATTTTTATAATTTATATATGAAGAACAAGAAGTTTTTAAAATTAGTTGTTTTGCTGGTATGTATTGCCTTCTCATCTCCTGCAATGGCTCAGTTTGATCTTAAAAAAGCGATTAGTGGGGTTGTAAAAATGGCTCAGGCAGTAACTCTGACAGATGAACAGATGAGTGAGTATGTAAAGGAATATATTACATGGATGGACGCTCATAATCAAGTTTGCGCAGATGATAATGCATATACGCTTCGTTTGAAAAAGTTGACAGAAGGGTTAGGTGATGCAGATGGTATTCCATTGAATTTTAAAGTATATTATGTGAAGGATGTAAATGCTTTTGCTTGTGCAGATGGAAGTGTACGTGTTTTTTCATCTTTGATGGATATAATGAGTGATGAAGAGCTGCTGGGTGTGATTGGTCATGAAATAGGCCATGTTGCACATCGTGATTCTAAAAAAGGCTTTCGTACAGCCTTGCTTACTTCTGCTTTAAAGGACGGTGTTGCTTCTCAAGGGGGTAAGCTAGCTGAGTTGACTGATTCTCAGTTAGGAAGTTTAACGGAAGCTTTAGTAAATGCTAGATTTTCTCAGAAACAAGAATGTGAAGCCGATGATTATGGATATGAGTTTTTGAAAAAGGCTGGTAAAAATCCTTGGTCCATGGCACTTTCATTTCAAAAATTAAAAGAACTGCAAGGGCAAAGCGGTGATCAGTTGTCTAGTAAATTGAATCAGTTGTTTTCTACTCATCCTGATTTGGATTTAAGAATTAAACGAATGGAAGAACGTGCTACTAATGAGGGTATTGAAAAACCAGTGATAAAATAGATAGGTATATTCTATAAATAAGATAAAATTAGCCAACTAATTCATATGTAAAGTGCTATGAATTAGTTGGCTTTTTATTTCTTCAGATAATGAAGTTTGCTTGTTTAAACAGGGAAAATATCTAAATTCAGATGCAGTAAAATACAAAAGTCCTATATTATGGAATATCAATTAACTTGTGTGTCTGAAGGCTAAGCCTCCACTGTGGATGTTCCTTGATGTAGGCTATTACATGATTGGTATTTTGTCCGGAACATGGTTGCAGAAAGTGATGCTTTGCGGGTAGCTTAAGGTAGGGAGATACATCTTGGCCTACATATACCACTTTCACTTCGTCTATGTGATGCAATTTTAATGTTGTTCCTTCCTTGGGTGAACAAGTAACCCAATCGATATCTTCCGGTAAAACACAAGTACCATTAGTTTCTATTGCGATATATTTCCCCGCTGCATGTAATGCTTTTGTCAGTTGACTGTCAATTGATAGCCCAGGTTCTCCGCCTGTAAGAATTACCATCTGGCATGGGTAGGTACATACTTCCGCTATGATTTCATCGTCTGTCATCATTCGGAATTCTTCATGTTGTGTATCGCAGAAGCTGCATTTCAGGTTACATCCCGAGAATCGAACAAATACCGCAGGAGTTCCTGTATAAAATCCTTCTCCTTGCAAGCTGTAGAAAATTTCGTTAATCTTTCTCATAAATAGCTGTATTACCTTCCGATTCTTTTACCTCTACTTTGAAACAATGGGGAACTTGGTCGCATATCCAGCAGGCAATATTTTCTGCTGTAGGATTGAAAGGCAATATATCATTCAGATTATTATGATCTAATTGTTTTTCTACTGCCTGTTTGATGTGAGTAAAATCTACAACCATACCGTTTTCATCAAGTTCTTTCGAACGGCAATATACGGTTATAATCCAGTTGTGACCGTGAAGCTTCTCGCATTTGCTCGGATAAGATAGTTTTAGCGAGTGTGAGGCTGAAATTTCCATCCTTTTGATTACTGTGTACATAGTAAATACATTAGTTTGATTAATACAAATTTGCTTCTGCTTAATGTCACCTCGGCAGTTATAGTACAAAGATAGCAAATTTCTAAGGATTTTTTATCATAACCGATTGCTACATTTGTGATTTTATGGAGATAGAAATCTCAATAGGTGAGAAACCTTTCTTGTTTTGCTTACTTTCTCTCAATGAAAAGTAAACCATCGTACAATGTTTTTCCATATTAAAATGATTGTAAAATGGAGTATATCTCATTGTACTATAGTTGATTATATAAGTTTTTGCAGCCCATTTTTGAAAATGGCAAATTGGACTGCAAATGGGCTGCAAAAATCACTTTTTTAGTGCTTAATTAAGTGGCAATTGTTCTGCTTTGGGCTTGACTGTAATAGCCTTTGGAGGAACCATATTTTAGGTTGTTATAGTATCATTTTTCTTCTTGCTTGATAAGACAAGATAACCAAAAAGAAGGCTATTAGAATATCCCTAAACTATAATTTATGGCAAATAAAAAAACTCCTGCAACCATTTAGATTACAGGAGTTTATATATTTGATTAAGTATAGATTACTTATTCAAAGCAGTAGCAACGTCAACTGCGCAAGCTACTGTACAACCTACCATCGGGTTGTTACCGATACCCAGGAATCCCATCATTTCTACGTGAGCAGGAACTGATGAAGAACCAGCGAACTGAGCATCTGAGTGCATACGACCCATAGTATCTGTCATACCGTAAGAAGCAGCAACCGAGCATCCCTGTAACCTTGAACTATTCTTTATAAATAGCTGTGATACTGATGTGTATATCAATATTTAAAAGAACTATCCAGTATATTTATTGTTATTATATTGTAAAATGGTCGTGAATAAGTCACAAATTATATTCAATAAACAAAGGTAGTCTTTTTTCTTGTTATATTATCTTTGAATATTCATTTAATCATAACAGGTGAAGATATTTATAACTGATGGAGAATACCAAATCAGACCAAATTCATTTAAAAGAATCTTCTCTTTTAAATCCCAAAATGCGTGACAATAACCTAAATCTTTAGGTATATCCAGTAAACTATCAACTTCCTTTTCAACATGTTCTATAATACGTCTGCCAATAGGAATGTGTTCAATAATATTTTCTATTTCTGATGGTTGTTCTTCACGGTAGATACAAAATATCTTTTTGCAAGTAGGACAGTAACAATAAACCTTATATATATCCTTAACTTCCAGTAATCTTTTAGATATAATGGAAGTAAGTGTTTCAGAAGTTTTATAGAATATTAACCCATTGGAATTGTCATTGAAATGTTTGCAGCATGTGTTTTTGATTTTATTCTCTTCAAAATTAAATGAAACAGCATTAATGTCATGGCTCAAACCAGTAATGCAATCTCCTAAAAAGCTATTTATAGCAGATTTTTCTTCTGATTCTGATAAATCATTATTTAAAGTAAACTCTAAAGGCAGCTCTTTATCATGTACTGCAATCAGCTTTATTAAGCTGTCTGAATCATCGTTACGCTGATTATCTATTTTTAAAAGAATATCATTGGTATAATCAATATGCTTACTCCGTAATGTTCTTCTTATATCAGTAGTATCAAGTTGGTTGTCTATAAAATACTTGGTAATAAAATATCCAGTAGATTTATAGTCTTTATAATTCTCATGCGTTAAACACTCTTTATGTGTAACTCTTTTTTGGTTGTATTGACCAAATATACCGTTGATTCTTTCAAAAATATCATCCAACTGTATATCTTTATTATTCGTGTTGTCTTTGGTGTTCTGTTCCATATATTAGAATTTTTAAGTTCTACCATAATTTTATTCCATCCATTTCCTTTATAGCTTGAAGTATATCCTCTTTAGTCATATCAGTAGTTTCTTCCTCTATGCTGATAGAACGGAACTCATAGCTTTCTACAATTTCTTTATCCTCATTCACTTCACTATATATCCAACTACTGAACACTCTGTTGGGCATATCAAGGAATGTGATTCTAATAAATGCACCTCCTAACAGATAAGGGTTAATATCATAAACCACAAACTGACCTTTTATATGTTCCTTATATGGGTCTAAATTTGCATTGCATACTTTCCCACTGTTATAGTCATCCAAATATTTTCGCAAAGTACGGATATATTCATTATCCAACCAATCACTTCTATCCCAGTCCTTAAAGCGAATGTCATTGAGTGTTTTTCCACTACTTATAGTATCTGTTGTTTGTAAAGTTGTATCAACACTTTGGACTGTTGAGGATTTTTGTTGGTTGCAAGCTGACAGGATTATTAGTGTATAGATTGTCAGATAAAGTTTATTCATTTGACTATAACAATGTTAAAGGTATAATGCTAAGTTTATATTTCAGTTCTGGATAAGGACATTTTAATTGTGTCTTTATATTGAAATATTTCCCCATTCCGTTATAACTGACATCACAATTTTGTACTTCAAGAAGAACTTTCCATGCAGTACTAACTCTTTTATAAATTATATGCAAAGTCTGGATATTATATTGACCATATAACTCTTTGCATTTATTCTTAATAAAATCACTTTCTCTATACAATTCTTCTTTTAAAAATTGAGTATTACGTTCATGCAAGTTTGCAATAGATATAAAATCATAGAGTGAAAAAGTAGGATTATTTAAAACTGCAACCATAAAATCATTTTCTTTTGTATGTAATTCACTCTTATTTGTCTGTGCAGATATAGCAATTGCTATATATAAGAAAATGAGTATAAATAAATTTCTTTTCATAATTGCTGATTAATAATAGTATTACCTTATTTCCTATTGTTCTTCTTCATACCAAAAATATATAGTCATATCTTCATCCTGTAGAGCTACCGTAAGTTTTTCATCTGCAATAAAATAAATGATTATATTTCCTACACAATAGAATTGTGTGACATTAACAATCTTATTCGATAGTTTTGTCTTTGATTGTTTTGTTTCAATGATATGGTAAGTTACAGGTTCACTGTTAAGTGAGCTTATTACAATTTTTCTTTCATCTGTAAGTTTTATAACTGCGTGGTAGTCAAAACTTTCTTGAGTGTTGATGTTTTTCACTCTATTAAAATAGAATGTCTGTTCTTGCCCAAATGAAGCAATGCTGACAAACAGCATGATGGTTAGTAATATCACATTCTTCATAATTGTGCTATTTAAATAATATAAAGAACTTATTTAGTTATAATAGACTTTCCCTAAATTCCATATTTCACCATCTTTAAGAAGCTTAAGAGATACACAGTTATTAAACACTTGATTATCTAAACGATAAGAATCTGCACTTGTGTCAAAAATAAATGATTCTACTTTAAACCATTCTGGTTCTTCACTATTCAGTTGAACTGCTTTAGCTATATCGTTTTGTGATAATAATAAATTACCCATTATGCCAACTCTTTCTACAAGAGAATTTCCATCTCCACTTATTCCTACAAAATAGCAAGTAACTATATGGTCTGAACTCAAAATTTCAGGTTGAAACTTTTCTTCATTCTTTTTTGAGCTAACACATGATACCAATGTAATTAATAGGAAAAATAAGATTTTTTTCATTTTTATATGTATTGCACTATCAGTTCCCAGAAATAGCATTTTAATAAATAGTGCATATATAGAAAAGGCATGGGAACTATTGAATACTACCGTTATGAGGCTCTGGACTGCCCTTGCAAAAGTAATAGACAATAGCCCATGCCTCATGAGGTATATATAAGATACATATATACGACACGAAAGCATGAGCCCCTTGTTCTACTATTCTTTTGCAATGAAATTGTCCAGATTTCATAACAGAATAGCAACAAATGCTCATTCTAAATATGTCTTTCCATTGTGGAATTGCCACAAAATTAGAAAAAAACACGTTGATAAACAAGGATATTTTCTATTATGTTGGTTTATAGATGTTTTTACTTTAAAATTTGAAGATAGGTAGAAAATCTAACTCTGCCCGTATAAGAGCAAAATTTTAAAATTTTCTACCTGTAATAGATTTAGAAGCTAAGACATTCGTAAGTATTCAAAAGTTCTTCCTGTCTTAATCCAAGATACCTTTTCGTAATGGCAATACTTGAATGGTTGAAAAGTTCCATGAGCTTTACTAAAGCCAACTCTGAATTTTCACTGTTCATGTTATAAACCTGTCTGCCAAAAGTCTTTCTAAGAGAATGACAGCTAAAGTTTCCTATATGCAACCTGTATTTCTTTTTCAGTTCTTTTAGTATGATGTTTATCCTCTGAACTGAAAAGACTGTACCTTTCTGGCTTACTAATACAGGTGCATTGATTCCTGTTGGTCTGATAGCCTTGTAACATTCAGATATATGCCTTTGGAGTTGTGGATTTATACGGATAGTCCTTTTCTTTCCTGTTTTCTTTTCTATTATGGTGAACTCACTTGTATTTAGAATCTGATTCCACCTTAAAGAAAGAATGTCACCTATCCTTAAGCCAAAGAAACAACCTAAAGCTATCAATAAACTCATGTTGTAATTTCCATCCTTATAAAGTTTTCTTATAAGGTTCATGGCTTCGTCCCATTCCAAGAAATCTGCCGTTGTATTACTGTATTTCAAACTCATAATATTTACTTTTGAGGGTTTAATAATAAAAGTGAATGTCCGCTGCATATTCATAATAGCTAACTGATTGAATAATAGCGAAACATTCACTTTGTGCATTAGTGATTGTCTGATAAATAAAAGAATAGTCCTACTATAAAAAACGCAAATGCAGGACAGACGAAAAGCAATATTATTAGTACAAATAAGAATAATATAGCCAAACTCATAATTTTGAAATTCTTCTGATTCATAAAATCTTTAGTAGTAGAAATAATGGAGAATACTCATTTTATAGAACATCCTCCATTTAAAGGTTAATTAATCAATAAACCATCTGTAACGCTCGCCACCATGTAATGCTTCATTTATTCCTGTCGCTATTTCCGTTGCATTTAAGGAACGGTCTAAGAATGAATCTATGTAGCTGCTTTTATTCGCTCCAGTGAGTAAATTATAAAACTTCCACATATTCAAGTCATTACCAAAACTTCCCAAATTCTCATCCTGTATGTATGCTTTGGCTACTGAATTAATCTGTGTATCAGTAATAAGCAAACGTGGAATACTCTTTTGAAAACCTTGTGGCAGACATTGGTACAGACGCATCTTTCCTAAAATCTGTGCAAACTGGTGTTCACTCATACAGGTATTTCCCAACTGTTGCATTAAATGAATGTGTTTTGCAGGATTGTAGGCATGAAACATTTCCAAGACAGAACGATATAAATCACAGGTATTTGAAACTTCCAAATTACTCAAATATCCATCCGTTGAAACGCATAAATTGCAGCATACCATATTCTTGAATCCTATAAAAACCTTGAATTTCTCTACTGTTTTCTTACTGTAGAGATTCATGTGATTATAAGCACGCACACCTCCTACTGAAAGAGTGAGTTTGTTTCCCTCTATCGTTTCATAGATAGTAGGAATTTCAATGCAAAACATCATCCTTTCAAAGTATTGTGTCTTGTCACTTTCCAAAAGTTGGTTTGCAGGCTTATGGATAGCTTCTGGTATTCTGCCTTTGATAATATGAGAAACTCTAATATCTGGTTTCTCTATCGTTTCACCTGTAAAGAATGAGTTTGCAGCGTCCCAGACTGTTTCAATAAAGGCATTATGAGAAATTGTAAGCTCATTGTCCTTACTGAATACTGGAACTATGCAGTCACTCTTTAAATGCTGTAAATCAATCTCCATAGTGTTTGCTTCTATGAAATGATTTACTTTCTGGACTTTTGTAGTTTCTTCTGTGATAATCGTTGCGTCTTCTGCATACTGATTAAAACCACTACTTCTTTTCTGTGCCTTAGATGGCAATAAGATAAAATTTTCCATACTTTAAAATTTAAAATGGTGAATAATATTGTTTTATTATCTCTTTTTGTTCAAGTATGGTAGGGGGAGTGAAAACGTAGTGGGCTCGTGAGCCTGTAATCATCATAATTTTAAAATACAGTTACCAAAGTAACAGATAGGGGGATTTATTTATAAGTACCTGTATATAATTGTGTGTGCCTTTATTTATGCTTCTCCAATATGATAAAATATCAAGTAGAATCAGTGATATTCAGTGTATTTCTTTATAATAGTGATTTTTTGAGTTTGGCTATATTCACTGTAATAGAGGTATTGCAATTTAAATGGATGGATAATTTGAAACAGTATGCTTTACCATGTGGAGTTAAGAGTGCATGAACAAATAAAGATAGCCGAAGCTATCTTTAAATAAGGTCATATTTTGATACTGGTTTGTTCTTGGTTGACAGGTAATGTATAGTTTTTATTGGTCAGTACCTTTACGAAATAATTCAGACTGTTTATAGGTTCATTGATATTGGGTAGCCTTTCTCCTAACTGATATTTGACAGAATATTTTTTTATAAACTCTATATCATTACTTTCTTTCAATTCTGTTTTTGTCATATTGTATCTTACGGCTATCTGGCTTATAAACTCTTTTTTATAGGGTGGAGTTTCAATTTCTTTATTTTCGCAGAACAGTTTTATTGTATTGTAAATCTCTTTATAAAGGTCAGGAGTGTCTTTAGGGAAATATCCTGTATTGCCTAAATCGAAATAGTCCAACATGATTTTATAGTATTTCTTATGATATGTAATTAACTCCAAATCCCTGCATTTTTTCATAAGTTTCTGAATCGTGGCATAGGAGATTGTCAAATGTTCTGTCATATCTCTAAGACTGTAATATGTAAAATTGCAGTTATTCAAGCAAATGCACTTTATAAGCAGGATAAATCCTTTAAGGTCTGTTTCTTCTTTAATGGAGAGGTTTTCAATGTGAAAATCAAGAAATTCCCTGTTTACCATGATGAAGTCTTTTTGAGGGATATGTATCTTATAAAAGTTTTTCGTCTTGGTACTTCCATCTTCTTTTTTGCCACAAGTCTTTTGAGTAATTTCAATATATCTATATTCTTTGGCTTTATGAAGATAACCACTTACTGTTTCGCTGTCATATCCTGTTTCTTTAGAGAGAGTTTCCAACAAAACATTAGATTCCCCTGTTTTATAATCGCTTTTAAAAAGGAGCGAAAGGTAAATATATGCTTCCTTATTTGAAAGGTTTTTGGATATGCTTATTGGGAATATCCTGTAACCACTTGTATCTGAAACATTCATGCTAAATAGGATTTCACTGTTTTCGTCCGAAAGGACGGAAAGCCAGTAAGTTATGTTATTAGTAAATTAGTTAATAGTATGTACTTGCTTTTTATATCACCCGAACCCTGTAAATTATATCAGACAAGTATATAGCCGAGAACCGTACTTTTAATTAAGAAATTTTGGGTGGCTGTTAAGAGAAACGGCTTGTCTGTCACACAAGCCTTTTTCTCCTTGTGGATTTAATCGGGTAATGCTTCTTTGAGCAAGTTTATAAAATGAGTTCCATCTTTTATCTTATCCATTCTTTCATCTGTCAGATTTAGATTTTTAAGGGATTCCAGTGCTTTAAAAGCCTGTCCCTCGTTTGTTGATGCAGCATAGGAGTTGAATCCGTCAATAAGATAATGTTTGGTAAGATATTTTGTTTTTACGCCTGTTGCCTTGCACAGAGTTACAAATCTCTTACCTCTTTCAATGTCTACCTTTGCACCTTTTGGTAGAGAGAATTTCTCTCTTTTGAGCACTTTGTTAATCAGACCTTTTGAGAACTTCTTTCCTGTAAATATAAGGGTGGAAGTTGAGGGGTTGAATCCATCATTAATAAGTGATGCGATTTCTTCAAACAAGTCCTTTTCTTCGGTAGCTGTTAAAGCTGCTACTGCTAATCTGTCCTTATTATCCCAACTTGTTCCAGCATCGTTAATATCCACCAAATATTCACCGATATTTTCTTTCTCTCTTATGCGAACATTTGGAATCTCATAATTTTCGCCTGTTGCTATCAGTATGGCAAATGCTTTACCTCTGTGCTGTCCGTCAAGAATCACAAAATAACCGTCTGCTTCTTCTAAGGAGATTTCACGACCTTTAAGGTCATAGACTTTATAGCCTGATTCAATCAGTTGTTTGGCTTCTGTTACGATGATAGGATAAGCCTTTTCGTATTTGTCCTTAGCTATGATGGATATGAACTTATCCACTTTCACATTGTTTATTGGACGGTTGTTTTTAACAAAAGCTATCTTCTTCTTCACTTCTTCTCTTTTACCTGTTTCTTCATTTACTACTTGAAAAGTGATAGGTGAATCACCTATGCACTCTTTGGCAAGTTCTTCTGCTGCAACAGAATCATCATATTGTTTCTGTAAACTTTCAACAACTTGCTTCTGTGCTTCAATTACCACTTCATTGACATTTGTTCTTTGAAGAGATTTTAATGTCTTTTCTTGTTTTTGTAAATCCTTTGCCAATTTTTCAGTGTTAATACTCATTGTAATTTTTTCATTAGTAGTAAAAACATTTGTTTCCATAATTTAAAATTTTTATTTATTGTTTTATAAATCAATTCTGCAATCATCCAGCCTATGCGCACTTGGCTTTCTGATTATGGCGCAAAAGTACTTGATTCCAGTCTGTACTAAAGAGAATGAATTTTGGGCAGTTTTTTATTCACCTTTATTTGTTTTAACTGTGTATCTTTCTTTTTGACATTGCAAAGATGGAGCTATTTGAGAAATACTAAATAGAATAAAAAAATTCCACTTTTCTACTCCCCTTTATTGAAGTATAGAAAAATGGAATTGATAAGTAATTGATTAATAGGGTAATTACCAATAAATGCTGCTATGTGCCTTTATTTCTTTGTCTTTATATTGTTTTAGATAACCTTTTAAATATTCGTCATCATTGAGGAAATTCTTGTTTAGAGATAAATGAGTATGATATATTAAGTTAGAAATGAGAATATTTTTGTTTAGAGAGATTCCACTACCTTTAGCTGCTCTACCTTTAAATTGAGGATTTAGTTCAAAGAAGTATAAAATGAGTTGAGCAAAGTACCATATTAAAACAGAATCAGACTCTATATTTGTGGTAAAAATTTCATCTGCATTATTACCTCCAAATGTATTTAGTGTACTATCGTTTGATATTTCAGATACTCCTTTTTCTATCCAACTTAAGATAAGTAATAAAGCCCTTTCATCATTAAGAGTACAAGATTTCCCTTTCATTCTTAAAGTAAGACTTGTTTCTTTTTTGAATTTTAAATTGTCATTTTCTTTTTCTATAAATTCTTTAGACTTACTTATAAAGTTTTCTATTTTCTTCTTTGGGCTATCTATATATGTAAGCCCTGTAAAACAAACATCACAAGCATAGTCATAACAGAATAAAATAAGAAGCCAAAATGAATCTGGATTCATACCTAAACCTTTAACGGTAGCTTGTATATCTTTGTCTTTAATATAGTCTTCATATTTATAGGCACAGTCAATCTTCTTTTCATTATACCTTATTTCAAAAGTTTCTATTGCTAAGAAGGGATTACTTATTTTTAGTTTGCTACCTGTAAAAATAATGCTTCCCTCTGGTGTCTGAGTGATTGCTTTATTGCCTGCTATGATATTTTCTATATATGCAAATAGTGCTTTATCTTCATCACAATCTATAAATTCTTTCATTACTTGTCATTTTTTTAATTATCTGCTTAAAGATAAAAAGAAAATCCCACTCACAATAACTGCAAGTGGGATAATCATAGTTTGTAAGGTTTAGTAGTTGGAATCTCCTGTAAATGTGTCCATGAGCTTGTCCATCTGTTCACCTATGCACTTATCTATCAGTTTGGCATAATGAGTAGTCATTCTGGTATTGGTATGACCAAGCATCTTAGAAACGACTTCCAGTGAGATATTATTAGCTAAAGTAACGGTGCTGGCGAATGTGTGACGGCTTGTATGAAATGTGATTCGTTTCTTGATGTCACACAAAATGGCTATATCCTTTAGGTATTTGTTTATATCTGCTGGGTCTTGAATTGGAAGTAATTTCTCTCCACCCTTGTACTTATCCAGTATCAGTTTGGCAATAGGGAGTAGGGGGATGCGTGATAGAACTCCAGTCTTAACCCTGCGTTTCTTAATCCAAATTCTGCCTGTATTGTCCTTTTCAAAATGTTCTGGTGCTAAAGTTTTGATGTCAATGTAACTCAATCCAGTGAAGCACCCAAAGAGAAACATATCTTTGGCTCTCTCCAGTCTTGGTAGGGGAGTGTCAAAGTTGATAATCTTTCTCAGTTCTTCTTCATCCAAGAAATCTATTTCTACGGGCTCACGTTCTACCTTATATGTAATGAATGGATTGGTAGCCATGTATGAGTTAGCTACTGCAAGGTTGACAATCTTTTTAAGTAGCTTTAGGTGTTTGGTAGATGAATTTTGTGCCATTCCTTTGTCTATTCTTAGGAATGTATGAAAAGATTGGATAAAGTTCAGATTTAATTCACGTAGGTATAAATCTTCTCTTTTGTATTTCTGTTGAACAAACTCTTTGAGTAATCTTACTGTATAGACAGAAATCCAATAGGTAGCTTTAGAAACTCCATTTCCAACCAGCTTTTCCTGTTCTTTGTTATGTTCTTCAAAGAGTTCAAACAGACTTTTTTCTTTGAGTGATTCTATCTTATCGAAGTATGCGTCACGTAATAGTTCTGCTGTGATTATAAAACCTCTGTCTAATAATTCTGCTTCTTTTTGATAGAGTTTGGCTTTGATTGCTTTTAGATAATTGTTGAGGCTTTGAGTTGCTTCGTCTTTTCCTTTTACTTGTTGCTTGGCTTTGTCCCATTTGTCGATAGGAACTTGTTTACCTGTTGATAGAGTGCATCTTTCCCCATTTACTGTAATTGTAATTTCAATAGGAGCTTTACCACTCTTTCTTGCTTTACTTTCTCTTATGGCAAAGAGAATAGAAAATGAACTTCTTACCATAGTTTAATCATTTAAAATTAGACATTTGGAAGTCCTTTAAAATATGATATATCTTTCTGTGTATTAGATAGATGAATCGATTTTTGCGACCACTTTTGAAAAAATGGGAAAATGGTCGCAAATTGGTCGCAAAACATCCTCTTTTTAGCCCATTTTCAAGGATAATCAGCCACTTCTTAACCTTAAAAAACAAGCTTAAATAAAGCGATATTCAGCTTCAATTTCAGAATCTACCTACAACTATTTATAAGAAGAAAAAGCAAGCAAAAAGTAATAGGGAATTATCTTTTATTTATGGGGTATATATAAAATAAAAATCCCCATAACTCATGGAGTTACAGGGATTTATTATCTTGATTAAG
>ERZ773208.379-NODE-379-length-42954-cov-5.702767_pt1 | contig 42954 bp, 29 predicted proteins | sample MGYA00581006_ERZ773208 | MGnify/ENA primary metagenome ERZ773208 (study PRJEB29015, sample SAMEA2737793) | human gut metagenome | biome: human gut; feature: human-associated habitat; material: faeces | place: China | collected 2012 ... | reverse complement strand
GTATACAGAATCGTACCGCCGCGGTGGATGATCTCCGATACGCTGCGGACGTTCATTTCATAAACTTCGCCGTTGATCAGGCCGTTGTAACCACGCTGGATGCCCATCATGCGGTAGCCCTTGCTGATGCCTGCACGAACAATGGCACGCACAGCGGCGTTCATGCCAGGTGCGTCACCGCCGCTGGTGAGCACACCGATCGTTTTGATTTCCTTAGCCATAAAGCGAGCCCCTCCTATTTCGGGAACTATGGACCCGCCTGAACCATTACGATTTATTCAGGCGTGGTCATCACGTTACAATAAATTTTTAACAATCTCGCGACCATACACATTATACCACACTTTGCGCCCTGAAATTATGGATAAATCGCGCAAAACGTATGGATTTATTTTGCAGAGTGTTCAACATCCTGAACTTTTACACAATCCTTGCCCAAAATGCGCTCCAATTCGGCGCGCAGAAGCGGGTCATCCTTTACCGCCATGTGCCGCGCCAGCATGGCCCTGCCGGTATCTTGGAAGCGGAAATACACCCGCACCGTGCCCCCGTCGAAAATGTTGCAGAGCAGGTTTTCTACCTTGTGCATCTGCGCACTGTCGCGGGAGGGCACGGTCAGGAAATACCCGGCGGCCCCTCCCCCGCTTGTCTCACGCTTGACGCGCTCCACGCGGTTCATGCCAAAGTTTTTACCGGGGTCGTAGGTCTCGATGGGCTGCACGCCCTCGACGATCAGGCGGGCGGCCTCGTCCTCCTTGACGGAGACGCGGCCATTGGCGACCACAACGGCGTTTTCCTGCAAGGCCGCGCGGCACTCGGCCAGGATGCGCGGGAACACCAGCAGCTCCATGCTGCCGGTCAGGTCCTCGACGGTGGTAAAGGCCATCAGCGTGTTGGACTTGGTAGTCATGATCTTGTTTTTGACGATTGTGCAGACAAGCGTCACCGTCTGGTTGTCAAACTGCTTTGCGTCCTCGCCCAGCAGCTGAGCAATCGTGCAGGTGGAAACCTGCGCGATCTGGGCACGGTAGGCGTCCAGCGGATGGCCGGACAGGTAGAGGCCGGAGACCTCCTTCTCCATTTTCAGCAGATCAGAGGCGGAATATTCCGGCAGGTTCGGGACCTTATAGTCGTTTGCTGGTTTCTCGTTCTCCCCTCCGCCCATCAGGCCGAACAGGTCCATCTGGCCGTCCAGATTCTGGCGGGCGTCGGTCTCGACACTTTTCAGAATACCCTCGACACTCTCGAGCATACCGTGGCGGGTCGGCTCCAGAGTATCGAATGCACCGGCTTTGACGAGGTTCTCCAGCGCACGGCGGTTGAGACCCGTGCCGTGCAGCCGCTTGCAGAAGTCATAGAGGCTGCTATAGGGGCGCTCGGCACGCTCCTTAATGACGGCTTCGATCAGGTCGCGGCCCACGCTCTTGACCGCGTTCAGTCCAAAGCGGATCCGCTCGCCGTCCGCCGTGAAGCCGCCGCGCGACACGTTGATGTCAGGCTGCTGGACCTTTATCCCCAAGCGCTGGCACTCCGTCGTGTACTCAATGACCTTGGATGTGTTGTCGAGCACGCTCGTCAGCAGCGCCGCCATGAACTCATGCGGGTAGTGGCATTTCAAATACGCAGTCTGGAACGCCACGTAGGCGTAGCAGGCGGCGTGGGATTTGTTGAACGCATACGACGCAAAGCTGATCATATCGTCGTAAATTTCGTTGGCGATATTTTCCGGCACGCCGTTGGCAACACAGCCCGCGCACTCCTTGCCCGGCTCCTTGCAGCCGTGGACGAAGTGCTCACGCTCCGCCTCCATGACCTTGAGCTTCTTTTTGCTCATGGCGCGGCGGACGTTATCAGCCTGGCCGAAGCTGAAGCCGGCCAGCTCGCGGCAGATCTGCATGACCTGCTCCTGATAGATGACAACGCCGTTCGTGACATCGACAATGTGCGCCATCTGCGGCGTCTTATAGGTCACATGGGACGGGTCCTTGCGGTTGCGCAGATAGGTCGGAATAGAGTCCATCGGGCCGGGGCGGTAGAGCGAGATCAGTGCGATAATGTCCTCGAGGTTTTTCGGGCGCATGCCGACAAGCACCTGCGTCATACCCGTGGATTCAAGCTGGAAGATACCCTCGGTCTCGCCCTTTGCCAGCATCGCGTAGGTGTCGGGATCGTCATAGTCGAGGTTCGCAATGCGGAAATCCGGGTCCTTGCGGCGCACGGCCAGCTCGGTATCATGGATGACCGTCAGCGTGCGCAGACCCAGAAAATCCATTTTCAAAAGACCGAGACGCTCGATCTCCACCATGTTGAACTGGGTCACGGGCAGGCCGTCGTTGGTGGACAGCGGCACATACTCTGTAGCGGGGTCACGGGTGATGACGACGCCCGCCGCGTGGGTGGAGGCGTGGCGCGGCATGCCCTCGACCTTCAGCGAGGTGTCGATCAGCTCATGTACCTGATTGTCGGCGTCGTACAGCGTCTTTAAGTCGGGGCTGACCTCCAGCGCCTTTTTCAGCGTCATTTTCAGGTCTGTGGGGATGAGCTTTGCCACACGGTCCACGTCCTGATAGCTCATGCCCATAACGCGGCCCACATCGCGCACGGCGGCGCGGGCGGCCATTGTACCGAACGTCACGATCTGGGCCACATGGTCGCGGCCATACTTCTCGTTGACGTAGTCAATGACCTCCTGACGGCGCTCGTAGCAGAAGTCAACGTCAAAGTCGGGCATTGAGACGCGCTCGGGGTTCAGGAAGCGTTCAAAAATCAGATTGTACCGGATGGGGTCTATGTCGGTGATGCCGACGCAGTAGGCCGCCAGACTGCCCGCGCCGGAACCGCGGCCCGGTCCGACGGGGATGTCGTGGCTTTTGGCGTAGTTGATAAAGTCGTAGACGATAAGGTAGTAGTTCGTGTAGCCCATCGTCTTAACGACATTGATCTCATAGGTCAGGCGCTCCTTCAAAGTGTCCGTGACCCTGCCGGGATAGCGGCGCTCGAGGCCGTCCCAGCAGAGCTTTTCAAAGTATTTCTGGTTCTCCATGCCGTCCGGGGCCTTGAAGTACGGCAGCTTTGTCTCGCCAAAGGTGAACTCGAAATTGCACTGCTCGGCAATTCTGTTCGTGTTCTCGCAGGCCTCCGGCACCATCGAGAACAGGTCGTACATCTCGTCGGTGGATTTCAGGTAGAACTCGTCGGTCTGGAACTCCATGCGGTCCACATCGTTGATGGTCTTGCCGGTCTGGATGCACAGCAGAATGCTCTGCATCTTGGCGTCCTCTTTCGTGATGTAGTGGGCGTCGTTCGTTGCGACCATCGGGATGCCGGTCTCGCGCGCTAAGCGGATGAGCTGCGGCAGCACGGCCTGGTCCTCCTCAAGGCCGTGGTCCTGCAATTCGATATAGTAGTTTTCCGCACCAAACAGGTCACGGTACCACAGGGCCGTCTGCCTGGCGCGGTCGTAGTCCCCCGCCAGCAGTGCCTTGGGGATCTCGCCCGCGAGACAAGCAGACAGGCAGATCAGGCCGTCGTGGTATTTTTCCAGCAGCTGCTTGTCGATGCGGGGCTTTGAGTAAAAGCCCTCGGTAAAGCCGGCGGAGACCATCTTGATAAGGTTCTTGTAGCCTGTCTCATTTTTGCACAGCAAAATCAGGTGGTTGTTGCCGTCGATGCGGTTGACCTTGTCAAACCGGGTGCGGGTCGCCACATAGACCTCACAGCCGATGATCGGCTTGATGCCTGCGGCCTTGGCGGCGTCAAAAAACGCCACACAGCCGTACATGACGCCGTGATCCGTGATGGCACACGCCGTCTGCCCCATCGCCTTCAGTCGGTCAAACATCCGGTCAATGCGGCAGGCACCGTCCAGCAGGCTGTACTCGGTATGCACATGCAGGTGGGTAAATTGTCTTTGGGTCGTTTCAGGCATTCGTTGCTTCCTTTTCGGTAGGCTCCGGGGCAGCATCCAGACGGGCGGCGGCCTCCTGGATCTTCTTCATGCGGTGGGAAAGCCCGGCCTTGCTGACCGGCGGGTCAAACTTCTGCGCCAGCTTGGCCAGCGGCAAGTCTGGGTACTGCATCCGCAGCCTGGCGGTGTGGCGCAGGGTCTCGGGCAGGGTGTTCAGCGCCCCCGCCGCCTGCAGCTTTTCAATCGCCAGCTGCACCTGCACGGCGGCATTCACGCTTTTGCTGATGTTGGCCGTCTCGCAGTTGGAAAGGCGGTTCGTCTTGTTGCGCATTTCATTATACATACGCTGGTCCATGATACGCATGGCCGCGCCGCCCGCGCCCATAAAGGTCAGCAGGTCCTCGATATGATCCGCCGCCTTGATGTAGATCGTGTTCGCGCCCTTACGCAGTGCGCGGTGCGGGTGGAAGTTATGCTCCGCCAGCATGGCCTCCAGCTGTTGGGAAAGGTAATGCCGCGTGGAGAGGAACTCCAGATTATAGCTCTTTTCGGGGTCTGTCATCGTGCCGCAGCACAGAAACGCCGTGGCGATGAACGCCTGCATACAGTTTTGGCATTTGAAGTTTTCCGGGCGGATGCGCAGGGTCGGCTCCTTGCCGGTGTGGCCAAAGAGCGCCAGCATTTTGGCGACCTCGTCAGGGTCCTTCACGCTGAACTCATACACGGGGCCGGTGGGGCGCTCCTTGCTGATGACCGTCCCCTGCGCGCCGCAGCGGCGGTAGAGCTTTTGGGCAAAATGGGCCACGCCCTCATTTTCGGTTTGCAGAACAACACCGCGGTCATCAAAGTATTTGCCAAAACAGGCCACCGCATACGCGGCGGCCATGTTGCAGCAGGGCTTTGAAATTTTGCGGCGCAGTATTTCGTTTTTCACTTCTTGAGAAAAGCTCAAGGCGGTGTTCTCCCTTATTATAGACTTCGGTTCACGTCGCGGTGCTGTACGCTGGGTGCGTAGCCGAGCTTCTTGCAAAATTCACCGATCTTACGCGCAAAGGTGATGGAGCGGTGCTTGCCGCCGGTGCAGCCCACCGCGATCATCAGCTGGCTCTTGCCCTCCTTCACGTAGAGCGGCAGCGCGTATTCGAGCATATACTCATAGCGGTGCAGCAGCTCCTGCGACTCCTCGGAGGCCATGACGTAGTCAACGACCTCCTGATCCAGACCGGTCTTGTGCTTGAGCTCCGGCACATAGAAGGGGTTCGGCAGGCAGCGCACATCGAGCACGAGATCTGCCTCCTGCGGCAGCCCGTACTTGAAGCCGAAGGATACGACCATCAGCTCCATCGGGCTTTCGCCCTTGTCCAGGAACAGGCTGCACACCCGCTCCCGGTTCTGCGCCGCCGAGAGCAGCGACGTGTCAATGACATATTTTGCCTTATCGCGCAGCGGCTGCAGAAGGCGGCGTTCCCGCGCGATGGCCTCGGTGATGGGAATTTTCTCGGCGGCGGCCAGCGGGTGCTGGCGGCGCGTCTCCTTGTAGCGGCGCTGAATGGCGGCATCGTTGGCATCCAGGAAAAGAATATCGTAGTCGATCTTCTTTTCATCAAGGTCGGTCAGCGCCTCCTGCAGCTTTTCAATGCTGCGCACGCCGCGCACGTCCATGACGACGGCGACGCGGTTCAGCTGGTTTTCGCCCTGCAGGGCGAAGTCCACGATACGCGGCAGCAACGCCACCGGGATGTTGTCAATGCAGAAAAAGCCGATGTCCTCCAGTGCGTTGACAGCCATTGACTTGCCCGCGCCGGAAAGGCCGGTCACGATCAGAAAATTCATCTTCCCCACCGCTCTCTTATTTTACCACGCGAATTTCGCGTTCCAGCACAAAGCCGGTCCTGGCCTCAACAATTTGCCGGACCTGCTCGGTCAGTGCGACCACGTCGGCGCAGGTCGCGCCGCCGCGGTTGATGACAAAGCCGCAGTGCTTTTCACTGATCTGTGCGCCGCCCACGGTAAAGCCCCGCAGGCCGCAGTCCTCGATCAGCTTGCCCGCAAACGCGCCCTGGGGCCGCTTGAAGGTGCTGCCGGCGCTCGGCCATTCAAGGGGCTGCTTTTCCCTGCGCTTGCCCAGCAGCTCCTGCATACGGGCCAGCACGGCGGCTCCGTCGCCGCGGTGCAGCACCACCGTGGCCGACAGGATACACCAGTCGGGGTTCTGCTCAAAAATGCTCGTGCGGTAGCCCATGGCCAGGTCTGCCGCAGGCAGTGTGCGCAGCTGCAAATCACTGTCAAGGAAAGTCACGCTCTCCAGCACGTCCTTCAGCTCATTGCCGTAGGCACCGGCGTTCATATAGACCGCACCGCCCACCGTACCGGGGATGCCGCAGGCAAATTCCAGACCCGTCAGGCCCAGCGTCTGCGCCTTGCTGCACAGCCGCCCCAGCGTCTGCCCGGCCCCGGCGGTGATGCGCACCACGTCCGTATCAAGGCCGGAGTTTTCCATCCCGGACAGGCCGCGCATGTCAATGACCGCGCCGTCAAACCCGGCATCGTCAAACAGTGTGTTGGAGCCGTTGCCGAGCAGGTAGACGCGGACACCGTTTTCCCGGCAGAGCTGCAGGGTGCGGCGCAGCTGCTCTGCATTCCGGGGCGTACACCAGAAGGCTGCCGGGCCGCCGATCTTAAACGTCGTGTGGGGGGCCAGCGGCTCCCCCTGCGCAAAGAGCAGCTGCTGTGCCGTCAGCGCCGCGCACAGAGCCGTGATCGTCTGTTCCTGCATGGAAACCTCCGTAGTATCAGCGTTTTATCAAATAGAACTGCCCAGTGCGGCAGCGCCGATCACACCTGCATCGTTGTGCAGCTGGCAGGCGCAGATGACCGGGAACTTGCCGGTGGTGATGTTCCGGGTCTCGTTCTCCGCATAGGCGCGGACGGGGGCCAGCAGGACCTCGCCCTGGTTGGACACACCGCCGCCGATGCAGATGACCTCCGGCTCGAACGTGTTGATGACGTTGGCGATGCCGACGCCGACATACTCGATCCAGCTGTCGATGACCTTCCGGGCGGTCTCGTCACCCTTGGCAGCGGCATCAAAGGCCAGCTTGGCGTTGACGTGGTCGATGTCCTGGGTCATCTTCCACATAATGGTGTTCTTGTCAGCCTGCATGGCGGCTTTCGTCTCGCGGGTCAGCGCACTGGCGGAGGCGTAGCGCTCCCAGCAGCCCCTGCGTCCGCAGGTGCACTGGATGCCGTCCTTGACAATGACGTTGTGACCCATTTCACCGGCGGCGAAGTTGAAGCCGCGCAAAATCTTGCCGCCCAGGATAATGCCGCTGCCGATGCCGGTGCCTAAAGTAATGACGACCGCATCGTTGTACCCCTTTGCACCGCCCGCAATGTACTCGCCGTAGGCGGCGGCGTTGGCGTCGTTCTCGACATAGACCTTGCAGCCAAGCAGGGCCTCGAGGTCAGGGCCGAGGTTCCAGTCGTAATAGCCGAAGTTCGTGTTGAAGCCGACGAAGCCGGTGGTAAAGTTCACGCTGCCGGGCGTGCCGATGCCGACATATTTGATGTCGGCAAAATCGACCTTATTATCCTGGGCCACGGTGCGGCACAGGTCGGCCAGTGCCTTTTCCAGATCCTCCGCCGGGCGCGGCAGACGGGTGGCCCAGGTCAGTTTGCCGACGATCTCATAATTTTCGTTGACAATACCGGCGGTCATTGTGGTGCCGCCCAGGTCGATACCAATCGTGTATTTGCTCATAACAGAATTCCTCCTACTTCTTCTGCACAGGGCTTGCCGTGCAGTTGTAATTCCTGTACCAGATTTTCCCGCGTCGCGTTCACAATCAGCTCCTGCGGGAACTGCATTTCCTCCAGCATGGCGTAGAGGGCCGTCAGGCCGTGCTGCAGCTGGTGGGTGCTGTGGGCATCACTGTCCACTGATATATGACAGCCGTTGGCAAGGCAGGCCCGCAGCAGGGCGCGCATATTGGGGATGCCGTCCCTGCGGACGTTGAACGAGTTGCCGTTCAGCTCCACGACCTTGTGATTTCGGGCAAATGCCTTCGTGACAAGGTCGTAGTCATAGCGGTAGTTTTCCTGCTCGGAGTGACCGATGATGTCGACATAGGGGTTCTCGGCCACAGCCAGCCAGAGGCGGTTAGCCTCCCTGCGGGTCAGCAGACCCGGCACGCAGGAGCTATGGATGGATGCGACGACCCAATCCTGCGCTTTGAGCTGGCTTTCCGAAAGGTCCAGCCCGCCTTTGGTGTCCATGACGTTGGCCTCCGCTCCGTAGAGCATGACGACACCGCCGATTTCCCGGGGCATCGCGCTCCAGTTCTGGAAGTGCCAGGCGTGGGGCGAATCCGGCATGGCTGGCGCATGGTCGGTCACAGCCAGCGCGCAGTAGCCGATTTCCTTAGCGGCTGCGGCCATTTCCGTAAAAGTATTGTATGCGTGCGTTGCGCACAGGGTATGCGTGTGCAGGTCTGCAATCATCTGCATGGAACGGAAAAACCTCTTTTATTTTGTAATGTCGTCTGCCAGGCCCAGCTGGGTCAGCAGCTCCTTGGCGGCGTTGTAGCCCATCTCCTTCTGGCGGTTGTTGATGGCAGCCGTTTCCAGAATGACGGCCAGGTTACGGCCCGGCATAACGGGAATGAGCATGCTGGGCACCTTGACACCGAGGATGTCGTAATACTCCGTCTCCAGGCCCGTGCGGTCATAGTTCTTGGTGCGGTCCCATGGCTCGAGCTGGACGACCATCTCGACCTCGACGCTCGAGCGGACCGAGCCGATGCCGAACACCCGCGCCACGTTGATAATGCCGATGCCGCGCAGCTCAATAAAGTGGCGGATGTTGGCGGGCGCGGTGCCCAAAATTTTGCGGTAGGATACCCGGCGCAGCTCAACCGCATCATCAGCGATCAGGCGGTGGCCGCGCTTGACGAGCTCAATGGCCGTCTCGCTCTTGCCGACACCGGAGTCGCCCAGAATCAGGATGCCCTCGCCGTAAACCTCGACAAGCACGCCGTGGCGGGTGATGCGGGGGGCCAGCTCGGTGTTCAGGGTCGTGATGAGCTGCCCCATCAGGGCGGACGTCATCTCGGTGGACATCAGGATCGGTACACCGTACTGCTTGGCAAACTGCATCATTTCGGAAAGCGGCTGCATGCCGCGGGTCAGCACGATGGCCGGCGGCTGGAAGGAGAACAGCTTTTCCAGATGGGTGTTGCGCAGTGAGGTGGACAGCTCATCCAGATAGGACATCTCGGTCAGGCCGATGATCTGGATGCGTTTGCTGTCAAAGTTTTCGTAGTAACCGGCCAGCAGGATGCCCGGACGGTAGACCTCGGTGGCTGTGACCTGAATTTTATCCAGCTCACAGGGGGTGTAGGCAATCGTCAGGTTGGCTTCCTCGGCCAATTTTGCAAGGGAAACAGAGAATTCGGACACAGTGGAACGCCCCTTTCCTAGTTTCAAACATTATTTTCTATTATACCGTACCCGCCCGTTTTTGTACAGAGGGCGCGGGCGCACAATGTTAAAAAAATACCCGCTGTTTTTGTGGAAACAGCGGGCGGAGCTTTATATTTGGGGGCACAGGGCGGCAAGGCCGGTGCGCAGCGTTCTTTGCAGCCAGAGCAGCGCGTGCGCTGCGGCAAATGTTGCGGCCAGATAGACGACAAACAAAAACGCCGTGTCCCGCCGGGACAGCACCGCCAGATCAAAGTGCGCGGCCAGCTCCTGGATCAGAACGTGATGCACAAGGAACACCGCGTAGGATATTTTGGCAAGCTGTGCGCCCACCGCGCGGGGCCACGGGCGGTCCAGCAGCGGGGCCGCCAGCACCAGCAGGATGAACACCCCGGCACCGGCCAGCGCGCAGGTGATCTTACCGTCCCAGGGCTGTGCCAGCACGGCCCCCGCCAGCAGCAGCGGGGCCAGAATATACCGTGTGCGTCCGGCGAGCGTTAAAAACGTCATGCCGAACAGAAATTCCGGGATATGCACGGCCACAAGCCGCGCGTCCCAGCCCAGCAGGTGCACCGGGATGCAGACCGCCAGCGTCAGCGCCCAGGTCAGCCACGGCCTTTTGTGCAGCCCCCGCTGCAAAAGCGGGAACAGCAGGTATAAAAACAGGATGCTGCCGAGGAACCACTCGCCAACACAGGCAAAGTCTGTTCCGACCCAGCCCGCGGCAACGGCAAAGTTGTCGAGACCCAGAAGCGTCAGCACCAGCGTGACGGTCCTGGCCCCGCCGAAGCTGCCGGGGTGCGCCACAAACCGATAGCTGAACACGACGAACCACGCGAGCCAGAACAGCGGGTAGACAGCCCTCGCGCGCCTTTTGTAAAACTGCGCAGGGTTCTGCTCCGCCGGGACGGTCAGCGCCAGCGATGCGCCGGACACAATGAAAAACAGCGAGGAGCCGAAATCTCCCAGATAAATGCCCAGCGGCAGCGTGCTGGTAAAGAGCTTGTGCGGCAGCGTAAAATACCCCGTGACCGTCGCGTTGAAATGCACGATCAAGATGCAGATCAGCGCTGCGGCACGGACAAGATCAAGATAAAACAGGCGTTGCTTTTTGATGGGTGGTCTCCCCTTTTACTTTTGCAGTCTGTGCTTGACGAGCCGCCCCAGCTGCTTGGCTACAGCGGCAGGCTGAGCGGCGGCGGCCTCATACTCATTTAAAATGTCCGCCCGCGCCGCGGACCGGGTCAGCGGCTCAAAGGCGGCGGCATAGGCACCGTTTTTCTGGGCGGTCAGGGCCAGCTTCCAGGCGTCACGCTGGCTTGTGCAGGCGGGGATGCCGTCCGGGAAGGCAGACTCCCGCACAAGCACCCAGCCGCAGTTGGGCGCGGGCGGCGGGTCACTGCCGACGGGCACGGATACCTCCTGTGCCAGTGCGTCCTTCTCCCGCATCCAGGCGGCGCGGCGGGCGGCGGTGCAGCCCTGCCACAGCGGCAGAGAGGGGCTTAACACCCCAAGCATCGGATTTTTTTCAAACAAAGCAGCAGCTTCTGCCAGCAGTGCGTCCGCGTCGGCGGCTGCCTGCCGGTTATACCAGTCGGTCACGGGGTCCGCGGCGGGCTGTTCGTAATGAAGCAGCCGCAGGCCCAGCTCGTTCAGGTCGGGCGTTTTCCCTGTCGGTGCGCCGACAGGATAGCACCAGTGCAGGTTTTGGGCAAGGGCTGAAAGCGGCTGTGTTTTTAACAGCGAGACCAGCAGCAGCTCCAGCGGAAAATCCGTATAGGCCGTCACATAGTCGCATAGCTCCCGCGCGGCGAGGCCGTCCGTGCGGCGCAGTTCATCCGCATAGGGCGTGAACAGGCTGCGCCGTTTGAAAAACGGGCAGCCGCGGTTTGCCAGCAGCTCCCGCGGGCAGGCCATAATGGGGTTTACAAAAACCGGTTTCAGGTCGTCCGTCTGCACGTAGGTATCCCAGGCATAGCCCCTGGCGGCAAAATACGGCGTGAACCTCGTTTCGTGGCGGATGATAGACTGCTCGTAGCTGGCCGGTAGTGCCATTTCCTGCCAGTAGTTCCAGAAATCGTCACTGTTGAACAGCCGCGGGCGCACCGCAATAAAATGGGATTGCAGATGCTCGGGCACTGCGCCGCCAAAGCGGCGGCTCTGCATGGCGTAGTGGCGGGTCAGCCCCCAGAAGTCCAACTCCGGGCGGGCGTCCATCGCAGTGAACATCGCCGCCAGTGAGCAGACCGGCCCAGCCAGCGTGTAGTTCATCAGGACGATTTCCTCATACTCGGCCAGCTTTTCCCGGCCCAGAGTCAGCAGAGCCTCCCTGTATGCGCCGACGTCGAAACCGACGTTTTCCCGTTCGATGCGGCCCGCACCGGACTGGCGCACCCAGACGCGGTCAGCCGGGGCAAGTGTACCGTTGGTGACGAATACGACCCTGCCGTATTTCTGCACAGCCTGTACGGCAATGCGGCAGGCCGTATCGATGCAGCCTGTCGGGTCATAGTGGAAGTAGACGACCAGTCGTTTCATGCGTTGTCAGTCCTCATAGGGGCCTTCGTGGGGGCCAAAGATAGCGCGCTTGGTGTTGATGATGACCTTGTAGGAGCCTGCGGGCAGCTTGTCCCGCAGCCAGTTGCGCGCGTGACGGCGGCGGCTGTCGGAGTACGGACCGTAGTGGCTGAATAGGTGGTGCTTTTTGTAGGCAAAGCCGGTGGCCGAGCTGACCGCACCATAGAAGGTCGTGCAGTCAAACACGCGGGCCAGCGGGCGGATCACCCCGCCCGCGTAGGCCTGCATCGTATCGTTGTGGGTCACGGCGTAGCTTTTGCTCATGACCACTGCCGGGTAGTAGCCCGCGCTCTGGGCCACAAACGGATAGATGCGCTCAATGGCATGGCTGATCGTGCCGTCCTGGGGCAGCGGCTCGGGCGGGAAGTCCGAGTGCTGCCAGCCGTGGTCAAACAGCGGTGCCAGTGCCTTGGGGCGGAACCAGAACACACTGCCGTAGGGCGCAATGGGCGATTTTTCACCGGAAACAGGCACATCGATGCCAAGGTCTTTCATCAGCTTTTTCGTGTTCTCAAAGTTCGGGCCCCAGCCGCCGGAGCACATATTCATGAAGTAAAGTCCGTGCGTCGGGTACGGCGGGCAGAGAATGCCGAGGTACGGGTCCTTCTCAAACTCGCACAGCACATTCAGCACATGAGCAGCGTTTTTGCAGACATTCTCATTGCAGACATAGCCAAAGCTCGCGCCGACGCTGCCGGGGCGGGTCTGGATGGCTTTTTTGTCGTGCATGAAGCAGGCGTAGTCATAGTCCCGCAGCTGCGGGGCCAGGTCACAGAGGAAGGCGCCGACGTCGCGGCCCTGGTTCTCCACCACAGTCACGGTGACGCTGCGGACGTTCAGGTCCGCAAAGGCGGCCTCGATCTGCGGCTTTTTATCAGCACTGCTCGTCGAGATGAAAATATCCGTCTCTGGCGGGAACTTTGCCGCAAACGCCTTGCTGGAATCCAGCATATCCATGAAATACAGGTGCATGGCCAGCGCAATGCGGCGGTTTTGGCGGATGCTCTGTGCCGTTGCCTCGTCCAACACCGTCGGCTCGATGATGCGGGTCAGCGCGAGATTGCGGGTAAAATCGTGCGGGTGCATCGTGCGGATCATGTTCTTCCAGATGAGGTCCATCGGATAGTCCGTCTCGTCCCGCAGATAGTCGTACAGCTCCTGCACCGGCTCACCTGCCGTGTCGTTGAGATAGGCCTCCAGCTCGTGCATAAAGCTGCGGCGCTTGAACAGCGGGCATTTTTTCTCCCGCAATAAAAGCGTCGGGCAGACGAGCAGCGGATAGTCTGTGAAGTCCTTCAGGTCGTCGGTTTTCACATAGACATCCCACTTGAAGCCCTTATCCTCAAACTGCTTGGTGAACACAGCCTCGTATCGCTGCACCGAGTCGGTGTAGCTCTCGATCATCGGCATGTTGTCCCAGTAGGCCTGCAGCTCCGGGTTCTGCACAAAGCGCCGACGGTAAACGATGAAGTGAGACTGGATGTGTACAGGCAGATAGTTATACAGGTGCTTGCCCTTGAAGGGGTTCGACTTGGCACCGTGGTGGATGGACAGACCCCAGAAATCGAGGTCCTGGTTCTCCCACATGGCGTCGAACATCTCTTTCAGCGGGCGCACAGGACCCATCAGGGTGGAGTTCGTCATGACGATCTCGTCAAATTCCGAGAGCTTCGCCCAGCCGTAGGAATCCAGCGCGGTCTTGTACGCCCAGACGTCAAGACCCTTGTTCTCGCGCACGATGATGTTGTCGGTAAACTGCGAGAAGGCCGCGCGGCCCTGCTCACTCAATTTGCCGTTGCAGACAACGACCAGCTCGGTCAGGTTCTTATTCAGGTCGGCAAGGTAGTAGGTGATAAAATCATCCACGTCGCCGTTTTTTTCGTAGAAGAAAAAGATGCCCAATCGTTTCATTGCGTTTTTCCTTTTTGTATGTTATGCACGCTTGCAGGTATCGTTTGCCAGAATGCGGTTGATTTTTGTCGGGTCGCCCCAGGTGCCCGGGCTGTCATACGGACGGTCCGGGAACGCGCCGTAGTCGAGCTTGATCTTGTAGTTCTTGTCGCGCAGGAACTGCTCCACGCGGTCCGCCAGACTCATCGGCTTGCCGGTGCAGACATTGATGATGCCGTTGATCTCCTCCTGCACACTGGCGGCCACGATCATGTTGGCCAACTCGTCCACGTCGATGAAGTCATAGAGGTTGCTGCCGCTCGTGAACGGGAAAGTCTTTTTGCCGTCCTGCTCGGCCTGGGTGATCTTGGCAAAGATCGAGCTGCCGTGCACCTCGTCACCGGTGATATAGTATGCGCGCAGCCAGTGCAGCTTGCAGGGGGAATCCGCCAGCGTCAGCATCATGCTCTGGCGCAGGGCGTTCTTGGCAATGCCGTACTGGCTCTGCGGCTTGCAGGGCGTGCTCTCATTGATAGCACCCTCCCAGTAGCCGACCTCATGCATCGTGCCCATGACGCTCAGGTCCTTCAGGCCGCCGTCGATCAGCGTGTTCAAAAACGTCACATGGCTGGACAGATCCTTCATGTGGGCGGTGGAATTATGGCGGAAGCCATCGCGCCAGGCCAGATGGATGCAGACGTCCGGGCTGCCCAGCTTGCGGTACAGGTCGGCGTCACCGCCGAACAGCGGCACATCGCAGAACTCGGCGCGCTCGTCGACGCCCTTGAAGTTAAAATCCGCCGCAATGACGCGGTAGCCACGGTCCAGCGCATTTTTTACGACATGGCGGCCAATGTAGCCCGCTGCACCGGTAACAAGAATCGTTTTCATAACTGTTCCTCTCTGACCGGCAGCAGATCGTAGAGCTTCTGCAGCCGCATCTGGTATAAAAGCAGTGCCATTGTTTGTTTTTTATTGTGTCCTGCGTCGTGCAGGGTGTCCAGCAGACTGCCCGGGTACGGGGCCAGGGCCTCCCGCAGCGTGCGCCAGGCCTTGCGGCGCAGCACGCCCGGGGCGTGTGCGTCGCGCAGCTGGTGCATCAAAAAGGTGACGGCCTGTGCGCGGCGGTCCTTCCAGACGGCCTGCAGCTCCTCCGGGCCGCACCAGCGCTGGGCGGCGTGGAATTCAGCCTCCATCCATGGCTCCAGCGCCCGAATGCGGCCCAAAAGTGCCTGCGCCGTGTGCGCGCAGGAGGTGCTCTGCGCACTCTCAAAATGACGGTAGACGACCTGCGGGATGTAGACCGCCTTGCCGACGCGCCGGTAGGCTGCGGCGTTAAAGACAAAGTCCTCCAGCCCGTAGCTGCACCGCTCATTGAAGCGCAGCCCCAGCAGCGCCGTGCGGCGGTAGAGGGCGTTCCATACAAACTGCGGGCCGCTGTTCTCCAAAAAAGCACCGTAGCTGCCGCCGCGGCCCAGCGCTATCGTGCAGGGGCTTCCGGCAGGGTGCGGCTGCTCGGCAAAGGTACCGTCCGGGCGCTGGCGCAGCAGCTCATAGCCGCCGCGCACAAGGTCGGCGCGGGTGTCCTCTGCCGTCTGCAAAAGCAGGCGCAGCGCTCCCTGCCAAAACAGGTCGTCATCGTCACAGAAGGTGATGTACTCCCCGCTCGCGGCCTCCATGCCGCGGTTGCGGGCCGCGCAGATGCCGGCATTCTTCTGGGTGATGACGTGGATGCAGGGGTACTCGCTCGCCAGCGCGTGGCAAAGCCGGTCCGTGCCGTCCGTCGAGCCGTCGTTGACGATGATGATCTCGAGCTCCGGCACCTGCTGGGAAAGGATGGATTCCACGGCGGTGCGCAGGGTCGTCTCGGCATTGTACGCCGGGATGATCACGCTGATCTTGGCCATGGGGGGTACCTCCTTTCGCATTTCGCATTATTTTTTCAGTTTCTGATATAATTTTCCGTAAGGCAGCGGCAGCGGTACGGCACGCTGCAAAAAGCCGATCTTCCAGCGTGCCTCTGCAAAGTCACGTCTTGCCTGCCGCGGGTGGGTCAGGTAGTGCGCTGTATGCTGCGGCGCGGCCAGCGGATAGGTGCCGCCGTCCTCAACCGTCAGGTCACCGAGCAGATTCAGCTGTAAAGCTGTCGGGCTTTCCACCAGCCGCAAAAACGGGGCAATGGCCTGCTGCGGCGGGATGGGCTGGCCGTTCAGCACGCTGTCCCGCCAGGCGGCGGCAAAGCGGCGCACGCCGGATTGGATCTGTGCAATGCGCGGCTCGGCGGGCTGCCTGGCCGTGCGCACACGAACGATGCCCCCCTTCTCCGCGCAGTAGCCCAGCGTGGCCCCGACATCCTGTGAGAGCAGACGTTCGAGCATCGGCTGACCCGCCCAATACAGGCGCGGCGCGGGCTTGCCGTCAAACAGGAATACTTCCGTTTGATCGGGCGCAAAGCGGGTGCGCAGCCGGTCATCCGCCGAGAGCTGCAGCCCGTGCAGCGGAAATTGCAGCAGTTGCTCTAACAGCAGCTGCGTTGTACCGCCGCTGCCGATGTCAACAAGGAAATCGCCGGGGCGGATGCCCTGCGCAGACAGATAGGCCGTGGCCGCGTCGGCGGCGTCCGGGCGGGGCAGCTGCCGCAAAAAGGCGTGCAGCGCTTCCCTGTCCGGCTGCTTCAAATCAAACTGCCTGTGCGCCAGCTCCGGCGGGCAGGTCGTGCCGCAGTATTCGGCGATCTGCGCACCGGTCAAAGTCTGCCGCGGCAGGGCAGCCAGCACTGTGGCCCAGTCCCCCGCCGCCAGAAACGCCGGAGCCAGGCTGCGGCGGGAGACCTGTAAATAGCCAGTCTCCTCCTGCGGGTAGAGCGTGTGATAGACGTCCCGCATCAGGTACATATCGCGGGCGAGGAAATACAGCCGGGCCTCCGGGCGGGCGGCACGGCGCGCGTGCAGCCATTGGCAGAATGCCGCTGCCAGCGGTCCCAGCACGGAAAAGCCGAGGGACTCACCGTCAGATCGCTGCTGCGGCAGACGGTTCTCCACAAAAGCCGCAGCGTTATCCGCAGGTGCAGGCGGTGTCGGCAGATGCCAGGCGGTGATGCCCGCCAGCGCGGCCCCGGCCACATCGGCGCGCCAGCTGTCACCGATGAAAAGCAGCTGCTTCGCCGTGAGGCCGGTTTCCTGCAAAAAGCGCTTGAACAGTCTGCCGCTGCGCTTCTGCACACCGTAAGTGCAGGAGACAAAGCCGCCGTCAAAGCAGGGATAGCCGCAGCGGCGCAGCATCGCGTCGATCTGCGTCTGCGGCAGGTACATATCGGAGATATAGTAGAGCTTTTTCCCCTGCTTTTTAAGCGTTTGCACCGCATCCAGCACGGGCTTGTTCGCCGCACAGGCGGCCAGCTCTGCAGCACACTCCGCCGCTGCGTCATAGCGGGCAAGGCACGGGCTGGCGTAGATTTCAGCCAGCGTTACCTCCCCGCTTTGGGCGGCGCGGGCCTCACGCTCGGCCCGGATGCGGGCAGCGTAAAAATCGTCGCCCATCAGGCGGAAAAGTCCTGTCGGCACAGCAACGTCGCGTTTTATAAGCGTGTCAAACACGTCAAAGGCGACGGCGTCAAAGTGCGCAGCTTTATGGCAAATTTGTTTTGTCAGGTTCATGGCAGGTACGGTATCTGCGGGCGGAACCGCACCCCGGCGGCAAAGCCCTTCCAGATGATTTTTATGCGCTCGGCGCGGCAGCCCTGCCTGTCGCGCAGGACCTGTACGGTGTGCCAGCTGTCCTTGGCCAGCAGCCATAGCCAGCCGGACAGTCCCTCCCGGCGGTAGAGCACCACATCGTTGCGGTAAAAATAGCGGTAGCGTGCCCAGCGGGCGGGCACATCCCTGGCAATGTTCACGACGCCGGGGTTCTGCATGGCGTGCACGACCCGGCTGGCCGGGATGACATAGCAGGGCTTTGCGCGGGAAATGCGGCGGGTGTACTCCCAGTCGTCGGACCAGATGAAGAACTCGGCAATCGGCAGGCCGAACTGCCGCACGGCTTCGGTGCGCAGGAACAGCGAGACAAAGCTCGCCATCACAGCGGGAACCTCCGCTGCGTCGAAGCCGTCAATATCGTGGTACATCGTTTTGCGCTGCAGGTTCATCGGCTGGTCAGTGCCGTCCGGGGCGAGTGCCCTGCTGGACAGCCAGCCGCAGCCGTCGCCGTGGGCGGCATCGGCGGCCAGCAGGGCGGCCAGCGCGTCCGGCTCGGGCAGCGTGTCGTCGTCCATGATCCAGACGGCCTCACACCCCAGCTCCGCCGCGGCGCGGATGCCGTAGGCAAAGCCGCCCGCACCGCCGAGGTTTTCCCCCGGATTGCGGCAGACCAGCCCAGGCATTGCCAGCGTCTTTATATAGTCCGCCGTGCCGTCAGTGGACGCATTGTCCACCAGCAGCACCGTAAAGCCCTGCACGGTCTGGGCACGCAGGGCGGCCAGGCATTGCTTCAGCAGCGGCAGACGGTTGTAGGTCACGACGATGGCCGTGACATTTCTTGCGTCAAGCATCTTTTTTCGGGAAGAATTTGCGCTTGAGGAAGGCTGTGCCCTTGTGCAGCCAGTTCTGGTGCTCCATGTAAACGATGCTCAGTTCCTCAAAGCTGATGTTGTTCGTGGTGAGCCAGGCATCCAGCAGACGCTCGCTCACAAAGCCAAAGACCCGGCGGTCATTGACCGTGTAGCCCGTCATGTCCAGCTCCCGCTCGAGCTCAAACAGAATGTCGAACAGCCAGGTGCAGTAGTGCTGCAAAAGCTCCTTCTTCATGACGAACATGTTGAAGTGGTGGCCGTGGGTCTTGGACATATACAGGTCATACGCGGGCAGGTACTCGGGGCATTTGCGCGCAATGATGGCGCGGGTCACCTCCAGATCCTGCTTGTGATGGGCGTGGATATACTGGGTGTAGTTCGTCTCAATAAAATAGTGGCGCTCCTTCGGCAGGACGACGTTCGTCGTAGCCAGAATGCTGCAGAGTTCCTCATGGCTGATGACACGCGACTTCTTGTCCGCAAAGCGGCTTTTGCGGCGGCTGGCAAAATAGCGGCGGTAATGCACGATGCCGATATAATCGGAATCGATGTTGTGCGCCGCCCAGTACAGGCCCGTCAGCTCGCAGAAATTTGCGTTGCGCTCCGAGATATTGTCGCCGGTATCATCGCCGATATAGCCGCAGGCCGGGTGGACGGCATGGCCCATCTGTACCGGAAGGTACATCGGGTCATCCGGCACCCAGTACGGTTTATGCGTTGCTACGATAATGGTGGTCTGCAATGTGTTCTACCCGCCTTACATACTTTCCTATACTCTTTTTCCTGGTAAGCTTGCTAAACCTATAGTATAGCGCTTTTTGGCAGGAATACAAGTTACAGAACGGTAAAAAGGTCATTCGCCCTCGTTTTCAAAGGTTTCCTGCTCCTCGGCCAGCTTTTCCCACTCGTCGTAGAGCTCCTGCTGGTGGAAGCGAGTGTCGTCAAGCTCGTCGCATTTGTCGCGCAGCAGCAGGTGGTCGCGCAGGACCTCGGGGTCGTTGATCTCATTTTCCAACTCGACAATATGCGCCCCCAGCTCCTCGATCTCGCTTTCCACCTTTTTCAGGCGGGCGCGGACCTCGGCGCGGCGCTTGCGCTGCTCCTTGCCGTATGCCTGCTTTTTGGCAGTGTCCTCGGTCTTTTGCTGCTCCTGGGTCTTGCCCGCGTCACGGTTTTGCAGGGCGGCAAAGTTCGGGTAAAACGTCGCTTTGCCGTCCTCCAGGTACATGATCGGGCAGCCCAGCGTCTGCATCAGGTAGCGGTCATGGGTGACGAGCAGCAGTGTGCCGGTGTAGGCCGCCAGCGCCTGGGTCAGGCTCTCGCGCATGTAGATGTCCAAGTGGTTCGTCGGCTCGTCCAGAAACATCAGGTTCGGGCGCTCGAGCGCCAGCTCGGCAAAGCGCAGGCGGGCCAGTTCACCGCCGGACAGCGACGCACAGTCCTTAAAGACCTCCTCGCCGCGGTAGCCGAAGCGTGCCAGATGGCTGCGGACCTCGAGCTCGGTAAAGCGCGGGTACTGGTTCCAGATGGCGTCAATGACGCGGCCTGCGCGGCGGGCCTGCTGCTGGGTGAATACGCCCGGCTTGGCGCCGCTGCCCAGGCGGACCATACCGCCCGACGGACGGCGCTTGCCGTCCAGCACCTGCAAAAGCGTGGACTTGCCCGCGCCGTTGGGACCTGCAATGACGAGCTTGTCCCCGCGGTGAACGACGTAGTCCAGGGCGTCGATGAGGGTGCGTTCACCGATATGGACGCTCAGATTCTTCATGATGACCAGCTCGTCATAGGGCTCAATGTCGTACTCAAAGCGAAAGTTCAGCTCCCACGCCTCGGTGGTCGGGGCCTCGACGATCTCGAGCTTTTCCAGCTGCTTGCGGCGGCTCTGGGCCATCTTCGTCGTGGAGGCGCGCACAAGATTGCGGTCCACGTAGTCCTGCAATTTGGCAGCTTTTTCTACAGCGGCGTCATGCAGCTTCTGCTGGCGCTCATCAGCAGCCTCGCGCTGGGGCAGATAGGCCGAGTAGTTGCCGCGGTAGGTCTTGATGCTCTTGCCGCGCAGCTCCCAAATGCGGGTGCAGACGGCGTCAAGGAAGTAGCGGTCATGGCTGACAACGAGCACCGCACCGCGGTAGGCTTTCAGATAATTTTCGAGCCACTCCATCGTTTCCAGGTCCAGATGGTTCGTCGGCTCGTCCAGGATCAGCAGGTCGGGGCGCTCCAGCAGCAGCCGTGCCAGACGCAACCGGGTCTGCTCACCGCCCGAAAGCACGCCCGCCAGCTTTGTCCAGGTGTCGGCGGGAAAACCCATGCCGTTGAGCACCTTTTTGATCTGGGTGTCCATGTTATAAGCGTCCATCGCGTCGATAACAGCGGTGCAGTGGGCGATTTTTTCGGTCAGTTCCGCATTGTGCGGGTCTGCGGCCAGCTGCTTTTGCAGCGCGTCCATCTCCTGCATGGCGTCAAGCGCCGGGGTAAAGACCAGCCGCATTGTGGCATAGATGTCCAGTGACGGGTCCAGCCGGGCGTTCTGCTCAAGGTAGCCGGTGGTCACGCCGGTGCCGAACGCGGCATCTCCGGCGTCGGGCAGGCTCTCGCCGCAGAGGATCCGCAAAAGCGTCGTCTTGCCGGTGCCGTTGGCACCGATGATGCCGATACGGTCCCCGCGCTCGACACCTGCATTTACATCACGCAGTACCTCGTGTTCGCCGAAGCTCTTGCCTAAGTTTTGAAGTTCCAACAACATAGCGGTACATCCTCAATTCCAAAATGATGCCGCCGCCTGACAAACGGGCAGCGGCAGTGCGCCCTTGCCTTACAGCAGGGCTTCGTTACTGTGGCGGCGGTTGCGCACACCGATATTTTCCAGCTCCTCCGGCTCCATCACGATGCGGTAGAGCTCCTCATAGGAGCTTACCGTATATTTGGGCGTGATGCCGGACTTGTTTTCAAGATTGCCGGGGTTGAACCAGCAGGTATCCACACCGGCGTTCAGGCCGCCCTTGATGTCGGCCAGCAGATCGTCGCCGACCATCAGCACACGGCTCTTGTTCGTGATGCCGAGGTCACGGAAGGCGTGCTCAAACAGCTTGGCGCTGGGCTTGGCCGCGCCGACCTTCTCGGAAATATAGATGCCGTCCATGTACCTGTCGATGCCGGAGGCCGCAATGCGGGACTCCTGCACGGCAATGGCACCGTTCGAGACGAGGGCCAGCGTGGCGACCTCGCTCAGCTCCTCCAGCGCGGTCAGTGCGCCGGGCAGCAGGTCGGCATGGGTCGCCAGCAGCTCCTCATAGCGGTCATTCATGGCCTTGCCCTTGCCGTTGTCGGGCAGCTGCATGGTCTGCATGAAGCGGGAGAAGCGGATCTGGAACAGCTTCTGCTTGTTCAGCTGGCCTTTGGCCAGCGAGTCCCACAGCTCGCGGTTGACCTTGTGGTAGGTATCATAAGCAGCCTCGTCGTGGGGCAGCTCGTACTCGGCGAGCATATCGGTCAGGGCCTGGCGCTCTGCGGCGTCAAAGTCCAAAATCGTATTGTCAACGTCCAGCAGGACGCAGGTATAAATTGCCATCTTCGTAACCTCGTATGCTTATTGCGGTGTGGAATCGGCGGAGGTCGGCTCCGGCATCGGCGTGGGCACAGCGGTGGGTTCCGGCGTAGCCGCGGCGCTGACAGTCAGCACAAAGACGCTGTCCGCACCGTTGTTGACCGCGTGGATGTGGTAGGTGCCGGGCTCGTTGGCCGTGAAGGTCACCTGCGTGCCCGTTGTGCGCCAGGAGGTCTCCTCGCAGCCCCAGAGCGTGTCGCCGCTGCCGTTTTCCACGGTAGCCGTCAGCGTCGTACTCTGGCCTGCGGTCAGCGTGCCGGTGCCGCTGATGTTGATCGTGGTGGCCTCGGCCTCGACGGTGACGATCAGCTGTGCCGTCGAGAAGGTGCCGTTGATCTCAATGCCCGCCTTGATCGTGTAAGTCCCGGCGGCATCGGGCTTGAAGGTCAGGCTGCTGCCGTTCTTCTCCATCTCATCGTTGATGGACCACTGGACGTTCGCGGCGTCGTAGGCCTTGTTGCCCAGCTTGACCGCGGCATTGACAGTCAGGCTCTCGCCCTGCTTGATCGTCGTATCGCCCTTGTCCAGCGTCAGCTCGACGCGGGCGTCGTTGAACATGGCCTTGACGGAGATGTCCTTGGTAATATTGTCATAGCGGGTCGCGGTGGTGACGCCGTCGCTCCACTTGTAGAACACAAAGCCCTCCGCCGCCACTGCCGTGACGTTGACGCTTGTGCCGGAGTCGGCCTGAATTTCGACGCTGGACACGCCGGTCTGGCCGTTGCCGGTCAGCGTGCCCTTGGCGCTGTCCTCGACCTCATAGCTGGCCGTGAACTTCGTCGGCGTCGAGGTCGGCACCGGCGTGTTGCTGCCTGCGGAGGCCGACGCACGTTGCGGGATGTCCGACGTGTCGGGACGGCTGTCCATCGTATTGCAGGCGTGGCTCTTGGCGTACTCCAGCAGGGTGCGTGCGCCGGAGGTGCTGAAACCGTTGGATTCAAAGTAGGTGCCCTCGCCGTAGCCGCGGGTGTTTTTAAGGGCCTCGGCGGTGTTCAGGTACTTGAAGCCCAGATCGCTGCTGGCCGCTGCAATGGCCTGGTTGAACTGGTCAATGCGGGTCTGGGTCTCGGCAGCGTTCGTGCTGTCCTCGGTAACGGGCGGGATGCCCACCGCGATGATGTCGCAGTAGGCGTAGGCCGAGCGGATGCTCTGCAGGAACTGCTTGTAGTCGGCAATGAAGGAGTCCACACTGACCGAGCCGTCCACATCGTTCGCGCCCAGCACCACAAAGACGCGGCGGGCCTTCATCTTGGGGATGGCCTGCGGGATCGTGTAGCTGCTGGCGTCCGATGCAAAGTTTACGCAGGAGGTGGACAACGCCTTGGAAATCTGCAATCCCTCCTGCCCGACAAACTGATTCAGCGTGATGCGGGTGTCCTTCTGCAGCGTCACGGCGTACTGGTCACCCGCAAAAACGCTGGCCGTAATGTAGGCGTCATCCGCCGCGCTCTGCGGCAGGATGGAATCCAGCGTCGTATCCAGCGGGTAGGCGTCCGGGTCGTAGGAATCCTTCCCGCCTGCAAACAGGCCCAGCTTCGTCGGCAGCACCCATGCCGCCAGAATGCTCATCACAACGGCCAGCGCGCACAGCGCCAGCACCACACACGCTTTGCGCTGTGTCGGGCTCAGGCCTTTTTTCTCCTCATTACGTTCTCTGCTCATCGGGAACGGCAACCTCCTTAATTATCGAAAGCGGGCGTACCCATGGCCACAACCCACCTAGTATACATAGTATAGATTATATCATATTTGCCGGGCTTTGAACATGGTTTTCAAAAAATTGTCACGTATTACAATTTTATTACAAGCAAAAAGCCCGGGATTTGACATCCCGGGCAAAATTGGGTTCGATTTCAGGAAAGCAGCATTCTGTCGTTGGCAAACTCGCCGTCGCTGACCTGCTCAAAGCGCTGCAGCAGGTCGCTGACCTGCAGGTTCTTCTTTTCCTCGCCGCGCACATCGTAGATGACGTGGCCCTCGTACATCATGATCAGGCGGTTGCCGTACTTGATGGCATCCTTCATGTTGTGGGTGATCATCAGGGTAGTCAGGTGGTTTTCCTCGACGATCTTCTCGGACAACGTCAGCACCTTGGCCGCGGTCTTGGGGTCAAGGGCGGCGGTGTGCTCGTCCAGCAGCAGGAGCTTGGGTTTTTTGAGGGTCGCCATCAGCAGCGTGACAGCCTGGCGCTGACCGCCGGAGAGCAGGCCGACCTTGCTGGTCATACGGTTTTCCAGCCCCAGATCCAGCGTTTTGAGCAGCTCGTAGTATTCGTCGTGCTCCTTCTTCGTGATGCCGATCTTGAGCGTGCGGGCAAGACCCCGGCGGGCCGCCAGGGCCAGGTTCTCGTCGATCTGCATCGTCGCGGCGGTGCCCATCATCGGGTCCTGGAACACGCGGCCAATGTACTTGGCACGCTGGTGCTCGGACAGGCGGGTCACATCCTTCCCGTCAATAATGATTTTGCCCATATCCACCGGCCAGACGCCCGCGACGGCGTTCAGCATCGTGGATTTGCCCGCGCCGTTGCCGCCGATGACCGTGACAAAGTCGCCGTCCTCCAGCGTCAGATCCAGTCCCTTCAAGGCGACCTTCTCATTGACGGTTCCTGCATTGAAGGTTTTGTATACATTCTTGATCTCAAGCATTGTCCTTGCCTCCCTTTTTCACGGGTACTTTGGTGAAGTATTTGCCCTTCCAGTACGGGATGGTCAGGAACACGGCCACGACCAGCGCGGTCAGCAGCTTGAGGTCATCAGTGGACAGACCCATGCGCAGCACGAAGTTCATAACGATGTAGTAGATGATCGCGCCGATGACAGCGGCGGTCAGCTTGAGCGCAAAGTTGCGGAAGATCTTGCCGAAGATGACCTCGCCGATGATGACGGCGGCCAGACCGATGACGATGGCGCCGCGGCCCATGTTGATGTCCGAGAAGCCCTGGTACTGGGACAGCAGAGCGCCTGCCAGCGCCACAAGGCCGTTGGAAACCATAAGGCCGAGCACGATGGTGACGTTCGTGTTGATGCCCTGGGCGCGGGCCATGTGCCGGTTTGCGCCGGTAGCGCGCAGCGAGCAGCCAAGCTCCGTGCCGAAGAACCAGTACAGTACACCGATCAGGATCGCGCAGAAGATGAGCAGCACGAAGATCGGGTTGTTGAGCGCCAGCGCGCGGACATAGCGGGCCGAGACCAGCAGGCTGTACTTGTCCACACTGATGGGCAGGTTTGCCTTGCCGCCGCCCGTACCGGTGCCCATGATGCGCAGGTTGACAGAATACAGCGCCAGCTGGGTCAAAATACCGGCCAGAATTGCCGGGATGCCGCAGGCCGTGTGGAACAGACCCGTGACAAGGCCCGCCAGCATACCGGCCAGCGTGGCTGCCACAAGGGCGACGCCCACAGGCACGCCGTTGAGCACCAGCACCACGCAGACCGCGCCGCCCGTGCCGAGGGAGCCGTCAACGGTCAGATCGGCCACATCCAGAATGCGGTAGGTAATGTACACGCCGATGGCCATGATGCCCCAGATGAGGCCCTGTGCCACAGCGCCGGGCATGGAGTTTACCAAAGAGGTCAGGAAATCCATAAAAACATCCTCATTTCGTAAAGCACCAAAACAGCGGGGAAAGAGAGTAATCTCCCCCTCCTCGCTGTTATGATGATTTTCAGTCGCTGTTCAGTTCAATCAGCCGATAGCCACATAGTCGGACGGCGGGGTGATGCCCAGCGCCTCGCAGTTGGCGGCGTTGTACTTCTTGGTCACGTTCGGAGCGAACTCAACGGGCATCGCAGAGACGTCCGCGCCGTCCGCGAGGATCTTGGCAGCCATCTCACCGGTGGCGTAGCCGAGGTCGTAATAGCTGATGGAGAGCGTTGCAACGCCGCAGCCGGAGCAGATGCCTTCCTCACCGGCCACAACGGGGACCTTGGCGGGGATGACAACGTTTGCGATGGCCTCGGTGTTGGAGGCTGCGGTGTTGTCAGTGGGGATGTAGATGACGTCGGAGTTATCGGCGGCAGTCTGGGCCACGGAGGTGACGTCGTTCGTATCGGTGAAGGCATAGCGGGCAACGGTGTAGCCCTCCTCGGTCAGGTAGCCTTCAATGACATCGCACTGGTAGACGGAGTTCGGCTCTGCACTGCAGTAGAGCAGACCGACACTCTTGGCATCCGGGAAGAGCTCCTGGATCATGGCTGCCTGCTGGTCCAGCGGAGCCAGGTCAGAGGTGCCGGAAATATTGTTGCCGACAGTGCCGGTCCAGTCGCTGATGTCCAGCGCGGTGGCGTAGTCAGTGATGGAGGTTCCCAGCACCGGGATGTCGGCAGTCGCCTGTGCGGCGGCCTGCAGCGGTGCGGTGGCGTTGGCCAGGATCAGGTCAACGCCGTTGGAGACAAAGCCATTCACAATGGTGGCGCAGTTGGCGGAATCGCCGGAGGCGTTCTGCTCGTCAAATTTAACGCTGCCCTCGCCCAACTTCTCGACCAGAGCATCCTTGAAGCCCTGAGTAGCGGCATCCAGCGCTTCATGCTGGACAAGCTGGCAGATACCGATGTTATAGACCTTGCCATCCGCAGCGGCGGTGCTGTCAGCAGTGCTTGCAGCAGCCTCGGTGCTGGAGGCGGTGTCCGCAGCAGAAGCGGCGGTGTCGGTGGATGCGGTGGAGCCGCAGGCGGCCAGACCCATGGTCATGGCGGCTACCATCATAAGGGAAACTGCTTTTTTCATGTCTATTCCTCCATAGTACCTGCTGCGCAACCTTTTTGTTTCAGGTGTACACCCGCGTCTCCTCACGCGGGTCCCTCCTGCGCAGCCGGTTTAGTGCTTTAAAGTATAGCACACTTCACCGGTTTAAAGCAAGCGCAAATACGTATAATGCGTCGTGCGATTTGCGGCGTTTTTTAGTTATATTGACGAATATTCAAATCGATGCCTCATAGGGGCGGATTCCATATCTGCCCGCGGTTGTTACCGCAGGCTGCGCAGGCGCATATAGAATGCGCCCCTGCGGAGGCAAACAAAAAGCCCCAGCTTGCAAATAAGCTGGGACAACTTTCGGTTTTATTCTGCAAAGCAGGCGTTTTCCGCCTTGGCGATCAGCTCCACAAAGCGGTGGGGGTTGCTGGCTGTGCGCAGGCTTTCCACAAGGTCGCTGCGGCTCATAAGGTTTACGAGCCGCGCCAGGATCTGCAGATGCAGGCTCTCACTGCCCGGCGGAACAGCGATCATGAACACAAGATCCACAGGTTTCCCGTCCGGTGCGCCCCAGTCAACACCGCGGCGCAGCAGCAACGCCGAGATGCCCGGTGCGGACACGCCCGCGTTGCAGGCGTGGGGCAGCGCAATGCCGCCCCCGATGGCCGTTGTGCCGCCGAACGTTTCCCGGTAGCTGACCGCATTGTAGTAGGCATTGCCGTTGGTGATAACGCCGATGCCCTCCTGCAGCTCGACCAGAATGCCGAGCGCGTCGGCAGAGTTATCGATCTTTGCATAGAGCAGTACGCCCTTGGGGTTCATCAGTTCGCTGACCTTCATCGTCAAACCTCACGTCCTTCGGCTCTGCCGATCAGGCTGTACAGATACTCCCCCACTGCGCCCTCGGCGCAGGTGCAGGTCGTCACATGGTCGGCGGCAGCCTTGACCTCTGCCGGTGCGTTGGCGACAGCCACGGCGTAGCCGGCCTCCCGCATGATCTCCAGGTCATTGTAGTAATCACCGATAACGACGGTGTTCTTCATGGATTTGCTCATGAGAGCGCACAGGTCATGCAGACCGCTGGCCTTGCTGACGCCGCTGGGCATGATCTCTAAGTAAATGCTGTTCGTGGCCAGGAAGTAGTTTTCCCGCCCGTAGTACCGCGTCTTGGCGTACTGGCCCAGCTTGCGGATGCTCTCCGGGTCGGAGGCAAAGACGACCTTGACCCAGCCGTCGGGCACACTTTCCACCGGGCAGGCAATGCTGCCGAGGTGCTCGTCCACCTGATGGGCGTGGGTCACCTCATTGGCGTGGATGACGAACATCTCGCCGTTTCCGGCCATGACCTCCACGCCTATATGCGGAAACTTGTTCAGGATGTCAAGGATGGCCGTCGTCGCCTGCTCGCGGTTCAGCGTCGAGCGGTGCAGTACCGACTCGGCGGAGAAATCATACAGCAGCGCCCCGTTGCAGGAGATGGCCGGCAGCGACAGGCGGATGTTCCCCAGCGCCGCGCGGATGGACTCCGGCGGGCGGCCCGTTGCCACCGTGAAAAGCCCCCCCATGCCGGTGTACAGCTGGATGACCGCGCGGTTGCAGGCGGGGATGCCCTCCTTGGCCGTCAGCAGCGTATTATCCATATCACAGATCACAAGGGTATCGCTTAGGGGTGGTTTCATGCGCGATGTTCCTTTCTTAACCGTGTCAGAAACTCTGTAAAATAGGGCGGCAGGGGCGAATCAAACTGCATCCACTCCCCTGTCCGCGGGTGGACAAAGCCCAGTTCCTTGGCGTGCAGGCACTGGCCATTCAGCGATTTGATGCAGTTTTTGGGGCCGTACACAGCATCCCCTGCCAACGGATGCCCCGTCGAGGCCATGTGTACACGAATCTGATGGGTGCGCCCGGTCTTTAATTTGCACGCAATGTACGTGAAATTGCCGCAGCGTTCCAGCACCTGCCAGCCCGTGTAGGCATACTTAGCCCCCGCCGCGTCCTCGGCCAGAACGGCCATTTTCTTGCGGTCCCGCGGGTCGCGTCCGAGCCACTTTTCCACAAAGCCCTCGTCCTCCTTGAGGTTACCGTACACCACGGCATGGTAGACGCGGTGGATGCTGTGTGCGCTCATCTGGGCGCTGAGCGCCTGATGGGCGGCATCGTTTTTGGCAACGACGAGAAGACCGCTCGTGTCCTTGTCAATGCGGTGGACGATGCCCGGGCGGATGGCCCCGCCGATGCCCGACAGCTGCCCCGCGCAGTGGTAAAGCAGCGCGTTGACGAGCGTGCCGTCCGGGTTGCCGGGGGCCGGGTGCACGACCATGCCCTTAGGCTTGTTGACAACGAGCAGGTCGTCGTCCTCGTACACAATGTCCAGCGGGATGTTCTGGGGCCGGGCCTCGATGGGCTGCGGGTCAGGCAGGTCGATGGTGTAGATTTTGCCGGGCGCCACCTTATCCTTTTTGTTGACGGGCGCGCCGCCGCAGGTCACAAGCCCCTGCTCGATCAGATTTTGCAGCGCACTGCGGGACAGCGTCGGGCACTGCCCGGCCAGCCAGGCGTCCAGGCGTCCGCTGTTGCCGGGGGCTGCGGTAAGCTCAAGCCGCTCCATCTTCGTCCGCCTTTGGCTCTGCGGTCTTATCCTTTTTGAAAGAGTCCAGCAGCACGGCGAGCATCAGCAGGCCGACGCCGACACATACGCAGATGTCCGCAAAATTGAAGATGGCAAACCGCATGAACAGCACATTGATGTAGTCCACGACCACACCGTTGAGCACGCGGTCAATGAGGTTGCCCACGCCGCCGCCCAGTACCAGCGTCCAGGCTACGCGCTCTGTCAGCGGCATTTTGCGCACGAACAGCATGATAAGGACAGCCAGCAGCATGACCGACGTCATGCCGATGAGCAGTCCCTGCTTACCGGCCAGCATCGAAAACGCCATGCCGTCATTCAGGCAGTAGCGCAGCTCCACAACGCCGGGCAGCACGTCCATGCTGCCCACCGGCAGCAGCGCCGCCGTGGCCCAGTGCTTGATGAGCTGGTCAATGACGACCAGAATGGCCGCTCCTGCCAGCGATAACAAACCAGAAATCATACAACACCTTATCCGAAAAAATCAGCGGTGCTTAAACGTATAAGCACCGCTGACGGTAGAGTAAATTTACTGCTTCAAGACCTTAGCGCAGCGCGGGCAGAGGCCGTCCTCACCGACGGTGGTCTCGTACTTCCAGCAGCGCAGGCACTTGTTGCCAGCCGCATGGGCAGCGCTGACGCCGAGACCCTCGACCAGGCCCTTGACGCCGCCCTCACCCTCGACAAGGTCAACGTGGGAGACGATAAACAGGTCAGCCAACTCATCCATCGGGATGGCGTTCAGGAAGTCGTAGACCTCCTTGCTGCAGTACAGCGTCAGACCGGCCTCCAGCGCAGAGCCGATGACCTTATCGGCACGGGCCTGCTCCAGCACCTTCTTGACGTCGTCGCGGATGGCCATGATGCGGTTCCACTTAGCTTCAAACGCCTCATCGGCGGCAGCTTTGGCCTCGGGCATCTGCTCAAAGACAACATAGTCCTTCATGCCGTCCAGCTTCGGGATGTAGCTCCAGATCTCCTGGCTGGTGAAGCACAGGATGGGTGCCAGCAGCTTGGTGAAGTCGACCAGGATGCGGTACAGCGCGGTCTGGGCACAGCGGCGTGCGTGGTCATCTGCGCAGTACAGACGATCCTTGATGACGTCCATGTAGAAGTTGGACATATCAATGACGCAGAAGTTGTACAGCGCGTGGTAGGCACGGCTGAAGTCGTAGTGCTCGTAGGCATCGCGCATGGTGGCGGTCAGCTTGTTGCAGGCCTCGAGTGCCCAGCGGTCGATCTCGAACAGCTGGTCATCATCGACCATATCCTTCGCGGGATCAAAGTCGCTGATATTGCCCAGCATGAAGCGGGCCGTGTTGCGCATCTTGCGGTACGCCTCGGACAGCTGGCGGAAAATTTCCTTACCGGCGCGGACGTCGACGGTGTAATCGCTGGAAGCGACCCACAGACGGATGATGTCAGCACCGTAGTCGCGGATGATCTCACTGGGCTCCATGCCGTTGCCGGCGGACTTGTGCATCTGCTTGCCCTGGGCATCGACGACCCAGCCGTGGCACAGGACCTCGCGGTACGGGGCCACACCCTGGGTGGCGACGCTGGTCAGCAGACTGGACTGGAACCAGCCGCGGAACTGGTCGGCACCCTCCATATACATATCAACGGGCCAGCGCAGCTCGGGGCGCTCACGGCAGACAGCGCTCCAGGTGGAGCCGGAGTCGAACCAGACGTCCATGATGTCGGGGTCCTTCTCCCAGTCGGAGGCACCGCACTCGCAGACCTCGGTCTTGGGCAGGATGTCGTTGGCATCGTACTTGTACCAGGCGTCGCTGCCCTCCTTGCGGAACAGGTCGGACACAGCCTTGATGGAGGCATCGGTGATATGGTACTTGCCGCACTTCTTGCAGTAGAATACCGGGATGGGCACGCCCCAGACGCGCTGGCGGCTGATGCACCAGTCACTGCGGTCACGGACCATACCGGCCATGCGGTCATGGCCCCACGCCGGCTGCCAGTGCACGCTGTCAATGGCCTTGTAGACGTCCTCCTTGAAGGCGTCGATGGAGCAGAACCACTGCTCGGTAGCACGGAAGATGATGGGATGATGGCAGCGCCAGCAATGCGGGTACTGGTGGGTGATGTGCTGCACACCCATCAGATGGCCGCTCTCCTTGATGTGTTCCAGAATGACCTTGTTGGCGTCCCAGACCTTGAGACCGGCAAACTTCTCGCCCGCCTCGGCGGTCAGGCGGCCCGCGTCGTCCACGGGAACGACAACGGGAACCTGCGGATAGTGATTGACGCAGACCTCAAAGTCCTCAACACCATGGCCGGGAGCGGTGTGGACGCAGCCCGTGCCGCCTTCCAGCGTGACGTGGTCGCCCAGAATGACCAGACCCTTGCGGTCAAGGAACGGATGCTGATACTGCATGAGTTCGAGCTCACTGCCGAGAACAGTCTCGGGCAGGACTTCATACTCATCGATATGGCAACCCTTCATCGTGGACTCAACGAGCTCGCGGGCCATGATGTGGTAGGCGTCACCGATCTTGACGAAGGCATATTCCAGATTGGGGTTCAGACAGGTCGCGACGTTGGCGGGCAGTGTCCAGGTGGTGGTCGTCCAGATGACGATCCATGCCTTGTCCAGCGGGATGTTGTGCTTAGCCAGCACGCCGTTGGGGTCGTCGGTCAGCTTGAAGCGGACATAGATGGAATCGCACTCGTCCTCGGCGTACTCGATCTCAGCCTCGGCCAGGGCGGTGCGGTCCTCGGGGCACCAGTACACGGCCTTCATGCCCTTGTAGATGTAACCCTTCTTGGCCATCTCGCCGAAGATCTCGACCTGGCGGGCCTCAAACTCGGGGCGCAGGGTCAGGTAGGGGTTCTCAAAGTCGCCCTGCACGCCCAGACGCTTGAACTGCTCGTTCATGACGCCGATGTGCTCGGTGGCAAACTCTTTGCAGATCTGGCGCAGCTCCAGCTTGGAGACACCGGCCTTCTTGTCGCCGAGGGAGCTCAGCGCCTTCAGCTCGATGGGCAGGCCGTGGGTGTCATAGCCGGGCACGTAGGGTGCCTGGAAGCCGGACATGTTCTTATAGCGGATGATGATGTCCTTGATGATCTTGTTCAGGGCCGTACCCATGTGGATATTGCCGTTGGCATACGGAGGGCCGTCGTGCAGGATGTACTGCGGCTTGCCCTCGTTGTTCTTAATCATCTGCTCATAGACATGGTTCTGCTCCCAGTCCTCGAGCATTTTGGGTTCCTTCTTCGGCAGACCGGCCCGCATTTCAAACGGGGTCTGCATCTTATGGATGGTGTCGTTGTAGTTCTGCGCCAAAGTTTCCTACTCTCCTCTATTTATTGGATTCTTTAGTTATATCACATCGGGCGTCAGCTGTCAAAGTCAACGCCTTCAAAGTTATCGAACGCCGGGGAATTCAGCTCCTCCTGCGGTTCGTCACTTGCCTTTTTGCGGGTCGTGCGCCTGGTCGTACCGGCCTTGCGGCGGCGGGCAGGCTTGGCCTCCGGCTCGTCATACAGGCCGGAGACATCCTGGAACCGCGTCTCGTCGATGGCGGGCTCCTCCACGGGGATCGGGGCGGGCTCGGCTTCCTCCGGCTCCTCCGGGTGCGGCGCGATGGCAAATTCCACCGTGTCTACCTTTTCGCCCTGAGCCTGGGCACTTTCCGTCGGCTCCGGCACGGGCTGGGCTGTGGGCGGCTCATAGTAGGCCGTCTCCTGCATGGCGGGCACCTGGGCTGCCTGCTGTACCGGGGCCGACTCCGGCACAGGCTGGGCTGCGGGGGCCGTGTAGACCGGGGCCTGCACAGCGGGCTGCTGCGGCTCTGCCGCAGGGGCAGCGGCCTGCTCCGGGGCCGGGGACGGCGGCGGAACGGGTTCATCCTCGGACCGTCTGGTGTAATCGGGCAGTTTATTGATAAGGTTGATATGCTTGCGGTACATCTCGATCAGCGAACGCTTGAAGCTGTCTGCCTCACCCTTGAGCGTGACGATCTCCTGCTTGGCCAGCTCAACGTCATCGCGGGCGCGCTGCTCGCGGTCCTCCGCCTTGATGTTGGCCGAGCGGATGATCTCCGCCGCTTTCTGCTTGGACTCGTGGATAATACTGTCCCCCATGCGCTGGGCGTTGATCATCGACGTACTCAGGGAGTTTTCCATCGTTCGGTATTTTTCAATGCGCTGGGCCAGCATGACGAGCTTTTTCTGCAAATCATCATTCTGGGCAGCCAGATCGTCCATTGCCTGGGCGACCTGCTTGAGATAATCATCCACATCCTCACGGCGATAGCCCTGGAACGCTTTGTCAAATGTGACGTGGCGGACATCCTCGGAAGAGATCATGACGGCTTTCCTCCTGTATGCGGGGCACACGGCCCCGTTATTCCCTGCCCGCAGCGCTGCGGGCGATCCTGCGCTCAATATTGGTAAAAGGATATGAACAGACGATCCTTGCGGCTTTTGCCGCCGATGGCCGCCAGCTTAAAGCGCCCCACGCCGCGCACTGTGAAAATATCCGCGGCGTAGGCGGTCTCGTGGGCGGCCTTCAACGGCAGGTGGTTGATCTCCACACGGCCCGCGGCGATATATTCTGCCGCGCGAGTGCGGGAGGTGTGCAGCATGGCTGCCAGCACCGCGTCCGCACGCAGGGACGGCACGGTAGCCTCCTGCAGGGTGCGCTCGCGGCTTTCGGCCAGACGGGCGGGCAGTGCGTCGATGCACGCAGTATGCACGGTGCAGTGCCCTGCGCCGGTCAGCTCCGCGTTTATAAATTCCTGCTTGTCGGCGAGGATCACCGCGTAAAATGTGTCCTCACGCTCGGGGTCTGCCAGCAGGTCCCCCACGCAGCTGCGCTCAAGGCCAAGGCCCAGAATCGCACCGAGATAATCCCGGTGGGTCGGCAGCTTATCCCCGTAAGCGGTGCATTGCAGGTAGGCCAGCGGTTCTTCCTGCCAGGCATCGGGCGGCTCAATACAGAGCACCCGGCGTTCTGCCGCGTCAAAGCCGCCCCAAAAGCGGATGCAGCTGCACCCGGCCTTGTTGCAGGCGGCCTGCGCCAGGCTCTGCTCCCGGTCCGAGAGAAAGCCCGTATAACGCGGGATGCTGCGGCTTACCGCAACGCGGCACAGCTCCTCGACACGGCGCATCAGGCGGCGCTCGTCGTCATTCTGCGGCGGCACAAAGCCGCGCACCGCATTGGCGGTATCAGAAGAAGACGCCATTGTTTTCCAGCTCGTCGAGCAGGTCACCCATAATATCAACGTTGTACGGCGTAATAATGAAGGTGCTGGTCGCCACGCGCTTGATCTGGCCGTTGTTGGCATACGCTACACCGGACAGGAAGTCGATCAGACGGCGGGAGACCTCTTTGCTGGCAGACTCCAGATTCAGCACCACAGTATGCTTGGCGTTGAGCTGGTCCGCAATGCTGGACGCATCGTCAAAGCGCTCCGGTTTGACCAGAACGACCTGCAGCTGGGTCGTCGCGTTGATGTTCACGACCTTATTGCTGTGCTGTTTGATCTCCTGCTGCTGGGTATACTCCCGCGCAGCTGCAGCCCCCTGCCCGCCGGGGAAAACATTCTCTTCAGTGTCATCTACATAGGAATCTGCTTCGGGATCGATACCGAGCTTGCTTCTCAAACTGTCAAGCATGGACATGGTCGTAAAACTCCTTTGATCAGAAAGCGCCGTTTACGTCAGCGCGTCATTACAGCGATATACATTAAACATTATCTTCTTTTTTAGCAGTCTTGTCAATACGAACGGCGTATTTTCGTTACAATAGTTTGCCATCCTCCAAATTTGTGCCCTGCACGATGATCTCATCATAGAGGCGCACCTCATTTGCACTGCCGAGCTTGCCGTCCTCCGGGACAAGAATGTAGCTGTCGTTCTCATACAGCGTTGTGATCTTCAAAAAGCGCTGCAGATTGCCGTACTTGACATAGACACCGCGCTGGCCGTTCACGATATGCAGCGCCGCCTTGTCGATGCGGATGCCCTCGTAGGTTTTTAAATCGACCTGCACGGTCTCGCAGCCCAGGCCCAGGACCTCGGCGCTGATGGTCTGGCATTGCAGCACGATCTTGGCAATGCCGTTGTCCTTGTCCTCATTGACTTCCTCCACCGTGGCGGAAAGCGGGGTGTTCTGCTTGCCGGGTACGCTGATTTTCACCGTGGACAGACCGTCGAACCGTGCGGCGGTATCCAAATCGCAGACCGCGTAGAATTTCCAGCTGAAGCCCGTCGCGATCTGTCCGGCGCGGTTTGTATCCGCTGCCGGGAAGCCGTCTGCCAGCATTTTTTGCAGCGTGGCCGGGTCGGCATCGGCCAGCGCCCGGCAGTCCGTCCGGATGGCGGGCGAGGCCTCCGTGCGGCTGAAATAGCCGTTCGTTGTGGCGGTGACGGTCTGCAGCGTGTCGAGCTGTGCCTTGATGCCGTCGTACTCGGTCTGCAGCGCTGCGATGGACTGGGAGAAATCCGCCGTCTGCCCGGTGCTGATCTGCAGACGGTTCTGGGCCAGCAGAAAGCTGTCCTGCGCGTCGGAGATGCCGGTATACTGGGCAGTGTCCAGCTTATCCAGCAGGTTGTACAATGCCTGCTTCGTCTGGTTTGTCAGCACCGAAAGCTCACTGCCGGCAGAATTCTGCGACTTCGTAAGCAGCGTGATGGAGCGCTCGAGCCGGTCCAGACGCTCACGCTGCAGGCCCTGGGTGTCATCGGTATAGCATTCGGCTACCACCGTGCCGTTCGTCACGCGCTCGCCATCCTGCACAAGATAGCCGAGATTGCCGCTGCCCGGCACATCCACAGCGTCAAATGCCACAACGCCGGTCAGGTTCAGGCTTTCGGCCAGCGTGTAGCGGATGGCGGTCTCGGTCTTGTAGGACCGATGGAAGATCAGCACGAACTGGACGGCAACATACAGCAGGAAGAGTGCCAGTGCCAGCAGACCCAGCGCGTGTAAAAGTTTTTTTGCCAGCGGGCGGTCCTGCCGGTTGCTCACGGTGCACCCTCCTTTCCGTTATTCTTCGTTGTGCAAAAAGGCCCGCACCAGCGTGCAGGCGCGCTCGGTGACATCCTCCTCATCCAGATAGAGCCACACCGCGTCGTTCTGACGGCGGAACCAGGTCAGCTGGCGCTTGGCGTAGTTGCGCGTTGCCTGCTTGAGACGCTCGGTGCATTCGGTCAGATTGGCCGTGCCCTCAAAGTACGGGAAGAATTCCTTGTAGCCGATGGCCTGCGCCGCCGTGCGGTAAGCATCGCGGTGGTCGTAGACCTGCCTTGCTTCGTCCAGCACACCGTTTTCGACCATTTCGTCCACGCGGCGGTCAATGCGGCTGTACAGCACTGCGCGGTCCCGGCAGGTCAGGCAGAGGCAGAGCGCATGGTAGGGTGCCTCGGCGGGCCTGGCCTCGCGGCGCTGGTCGCTCATGCGGCGGCCTGTGGCTTCAAACAGCTCCAGTGCGCGGATGACGCGCGGCAGGTTGTTGGGGTGGACCTGAGCGGCGTAGTCGGGGTCGACCCTTTGCAGCTCGGCGTAAAGTGCCGCGCCGCCCTCAGTGTCCGCCCGCGCCTGTAATCGGGCGCGGATGGCGGGGTCGGTCTTTTCCGGGGCAAACGCCATGCCGCTCAAAAGACTGGTGATATACAGCCCCGTGCCGCCCACGACGAGGGGCAGTCTGCCGCGGGCCGTGATGTCCCGTATCAGCGGGTCAGCGGCGGCGGTGAAGTCCGCCACGCTGTAGGGGGTCTCCGGCGACAGAAAGTCCAAAAGATAATGCGGTATCCCCTGTCGCTCCTCCGCACTCGGCTTTGCCGTTCCTACGTCGAGATTTTTGTAAATCTGCATCGAGTCTGCGTTGATGATCTCGCCGTCAAAGGCTCTGGCCAACGCGACGGAAAGTGCGGTCTTGCCGCTGGCCGTCGGCCCGCCGACGGCGACGACGCGGGGTTTAGACAAGTCGGCCAAACTGCTTTTCCAGCTCCTTCCGGGTGATTTTCAATACGCAGGGCCGCCCGTGCGGGCAGAACGGCGGGACCGTGCCGTCCATGATGCGCTGGGCCAGCGCGAGCATCTCGGCGGCGTTCGTGCGGTCCCCCGCTTTGATGGCCGCGCGGCAGGCGATAGAATGCAGCACCCACTCGGTCTTTTCACGCAGGGCGTCGCGTCCGCCGTCGGCGAGCTTTGCCGCCAGCTCCACGATCATATCCTCTACATCGTCCACCGGCACGTCCGCGGGCACGGCGCGCACGACAACAGTCGAGCCGCCGAAGTCCTCGGCCTCGATGCCGGCATCGGTCAGAAGGTCAAAGTTCTGCAAAACGGCCTGTTTTTCCGCGGCGGTCAGATTGACCTGCACAGGGACGAGCAGCATCTGGGACGGCACGCTGCCGTAGTCCCTGGCCAGCTGCTCAAAGAGAATGCGCTCATGCGCAGCGTGCTTGTCGATAAGGCAAAGCTCACTGCCGCGCTCGGTGATGATATAGGTCTTGAACACCTCGCCGACAAGGCGCAGCGGCTCGCTTGCAGGCGGCGGGGTCAGCGTCGTCTGCTCGGGACGTGTGCTGACCATGTCGGGCAGGGCGCTTAAAGCATGCGGGTCATTCCGGACGTAATCCGTCTCGGGGTCTGCTGCGGGGGCCTCGTCGGGCAGCTCCGGCAGGATGTCCAGCACCGTGTCATCGCTGACGGCGTGGGGCATCGGCTGCGGGGCGGGAATCGTTACGGGCTCCGACGCGGGCGTTTCAACCGCCGTCACCGGCGTGACCGGGGTCAGCGGTCTCGGTGCAGGTCCCGCCGTGTAGGCGGGCTTCGGGGACTGTGCCTCCAGCACGCCCGGGACAGGCTGTGTGCGCTGTGCATTCTGAACGCCCTGCGCCGTCGGCAGCGGGCGCGCAGGCACGGGCGCGGTCAGACCGTTCAAAGCGCGGTATTCTGCCGCGGACAGCGTCGTGAAGCCGCCCTTTTTCGGCTGGGTCGCAGCGGGCCGCGCGGCAGGTGCCGGGGCGGCGGGCTGCATCACGGTCTGCCCGGGCTTTTCTTCGGGCGCGGTGTGGCCCATCTCAAAGCGGCACTCGCCGCTGCCGGGCGTTGCCAGCGCGGCGCGAACAGCGCGGTAGACAGCGTCAAAGACGTCACTCTCTTTCGCAAAGCGAATTTCGGTTTTCGCCGGGTGGACGTTGACATCGACCATGTCGGGCGGCAGCTCCAGCATGAGCACCGCGCCCGGGAACTTGCCCTGCATCATCGTGCCCTTGTAGGCGTTTTCGAGCGCCGCCATCATTGTGCGGTTTTTGACGTAGCGGCCATTAACAAAGAAATGCTGCGCACCGCGGCTGGCGCGGCAGGCACGCGGCGGCGTGACCAGGCCGGTCACATGGTACAGCTCGCTGCCGCCGTCCACGGGCAGCAGGTCGCGGGCAAATTCACGGCCCAGGACCGCGTAGACCGCACTGCGCAGGTCGCCGTCGCCGGGGGTCACATACTGCTGCTTGCCGTCGCGCAGATAGCGGAAGCTGATCTCCGGGTGGGACAGCGCCGCGTGCAGGACGGTCTCAGCCACAAACGTGCCCTCGCTGGCGTCCTTTTTCAAAAACTTCATGCGGGCGGGCGTGTTGTAAAACAGGTCACTGACCGTGATGGTCGTACCGACGGGGCGCGCGCCGGGCTCCATCCCACGCTCCTCGCCGCCTTCGATGCGGTAGCAGCAGGCGTACTCGTCGGCCTCTGTGCGGGTCAGCACCTCGACGCGGGCAACGCTGGCAATGGAGGCAAGTGCCTCGCCGCGGAAGCCCAAGGTATGGATGTGCCCGAGGTCCTCCGCCGTCGCGATCTTGCTGGTGGCATGGCGGATAAACGCTTTATCGATATATTCCGCTTCTATGCCTGAACCGTTATCTACGATTTGCAGCTGCTGGATACCGCCGCGCACCGCCGACAGCGTGATCTGCGTCGCGCCTGCGTCGATGGCATTTTCCAGCAGCTCCTTCGCCACGGAGGCAGGCCGTTCGACGACCTCGCCCGCTGCAATCAGCTCTGCGGTATGCTTGTCCAGTACTCGAATTTCCGCCATGGTTTTCACCTGCCTTTAGTCTTTGTCCAGTGTATTTTTCAGCTCGTACAGGAAGTTCAGCGCCTCCAGCGGGGTCAGTGTCTCAATGTCTACATTGTGGAGTTTTTCGACGACCTCGCTGGGTACGCTGGGGTTGTTGTAAGCCTCGACGGTGTCAAAATCGAGCTGCATCGTGTTATTGCGTCCCGGTGCGCTGGCCTCCAGCTGGCGCAGCACGGCGTGGGCGCGCTTTGTCACGCTGCCGGGCAGACCCGCGAGCTTCGCGACCTCGATGCCGTAGCTGTCGTCGGCGGGGCCTGCCACAATGCGGCGCAAAAACGTGATGTCCTCGCCGCGCTTTTTGACGGCGATATTATAGTTTTTGACGCCGTGAATATCCTGCTCCATGCTCGTCAGCTCGTGGTAGTGCGTGGCGAACAGCGTCTTGCAGCCGATGTTCTCGCAGATAAATTCTACCACACTGCGCGCAATGCTCATGCCGTCAAACGTCGAAGTGCCGCGGCCAATTTCATCCAGAATGACTAAGCTGTCCTTCGTCGCGTTTTTCAGGATCTCCGCAACCTCGGTCATCTCGACCATGAAGGTCGACTGCCCGGCGGCGAGGTCATCCGACGCGCCGACGCGGGTGAAGATGGCATCCACCACGCCGATATGCGCCGCGGCGGCAGGCACAAAGCTGCCGATCTGCGCCATCAGGGCAATCAGCGCATTCTGGCGCATGTACGTAGATTTACCGGCCATGTTCGGGCCGGTGATGAGCAGCATCCGGTTCTCGTCCTCGTCGAGCATCGTATCGTTGGGCACAAACAGACTGCCCTTGAGCATCTGTTCAATGACCGGGTGGCGGCCCTCCTTGATCTCCATAACGCCGCTCTCATCCACGTTTGGCATGACGTAGTTGTTTTGCAGCGCCGCCTCGGCAAAGCCTGCCAGCACATCGAGCTGGGCCACAGCCGATGCCGTGCGCTGAATGCGGACGACCTCGGCGGAGATCGACGAAAGCAGGTCGGCAAACAGCTGGTGTTCCAGAACCAGCAGGCGCTCGTTCGCGCCGAGGATCTTATTTTCCAGCTCCTTCAGTTCGGGCGTGATGTAGCGTTCGCCCGTCGTCAACGTCTGCTTGCGGGTGAAGGTATCAGGCACCGAGTCGGTGTAGGAGCGGCTGACCTCAATATAGTAGCCGAACACCTTGTTGAAGCCGATCTTCAGCTTGGGGATGCCGGTCTCCTCGCGGTAGCGGGCCTCAAGGTTTGACAGATACCCCTTGCCGCCGTGCATGATGTCGCGCAGCTCATCGACCTCGCTGTTGAAGCCCGCGCGGATAGCGCCGCCGTCCTTCATGTTGGCGGGCGGGTCATCCACAAGGGCGGTCTGGATGTTCTGCAAGACATCCTCGAGCAGGTCGATCTGGTCAGCCAGCTGCGTCAGCAGCGGCGCACCGCAGGCCGCAGCCTGGGCCTTGACCTGGGGCAGCATGGCGCAGGTATCCCCCAGCGCCTTGACCTCGCGCGGGGTGGCGGAGCCGTAGAGAATGCGGGTCGTCAGCCGCTCAATGTCAAAGACATGGCCGAGGGCTTCTTTCAAATCGGCGCGGGCGATGCTGGCAGAATAGAGCGCCTGCACCGCACAGAGCCGCGCGTTGATGGCCTCGGCGTCCACAAGGGGCTGCTCGATCCAAGAGCGCAGCAGGCGCTTGCCCATCGAGGTTTCGGTCTTGTCGAGCACCCAAAGCAGCGTGCCGCGCTTCTCGCGCCCGCGCATCGTCTCGGTCAGTTCCAGATTTGCGCGGGTCACAGGCGACAGGCGCATATACTGTGCGTCGGCGTAGTTCTGCACGGTCTTGATGCGCTCAACGCCGTGCTTTTGGGTCTCGTGCAGGTAGTTGAGAAGCGCCGCCACAGCATACGGGACAAGCGCGTCCTTCTCATAGCCGAGGGTCGTGCGCCAGTCGGTGCCGAACTGGTCGGCCATGGTCTGCTCCATGACGGCGTCCTTAAAGCAGGCATCCTCGCGCAGCTCGACCAGGGCGTTCGTGTGCTGCTTGATGTAGGTCGTGACATCTTTAAAGTCAAGCATCGGCGGGCAGATCAAAATCTCGCTGGGCATATAGCGGCACAGCTCGGTGATGATGGCTCCGCCGATTTTTTCAGCGTTCAGCTCTGTGGCGTAGGCCTCGCCGGTGGAAACGTCCGCAAAGCAGACGCCCGCACGCCAGCGGCCACGGGTGCGCTTGCAGTAAATGCTCGCCAGATAGTTGTTTTTATCCTCGGACAGCATGCTGCTTTCAATGACCGTGCCGGGCGTGACAACACGGATGATGTCGCGCTTGACAAGACCCTTGGCGAGGGCAGGGTCCTCCATCTGCTCACAGATGGCGACCTTGTAGCCCTTGGCGACCAGGCGTGCCATGTAAGTCTCGTAGGAGTGGAACGGCACGCCGCACATAGGGGCGCGTTCTTCCTTGCCGCAGTTTTTGCCGGTCAGCGTCAGCTCCAGCTCCCGCGAAGCCGTCAGCGCGTCGTCGTAGAACATTTCATAGAAGTCACCGACGCGATAGAACAGAATCTCGTTGGGATGCTGTTTTTTGATTTCAAAATACTGCTGCATCATGGGCGATACTGCTTGCTCGGCCATGTTTCACACTCCTGTTGATTCTTGTTGGTATGTTGTTCTTGTAGGGGCGGATTCCATATCCGCCCGGAAGGTATGCGGCTGCGTACAGTGCTGCGGGCGCATATAGAATGCGCCCCTACGGCCTCTCTGCCCCGCGCCTCAAGTTTTAGTGGCAGCCGCCGCAGGTGGAGCAGCTGCCGGTGCAGCCGCCGGTGGGGGCCTGCACGGTCATGGGGTCGCCGCCGTTCATAGCGGTGTTGATGATGGCGTCAATGTGGCTGACCATTGCCTCGCACTCGGCCTTGGCGGCGTTGTAGCGGACCATGCCCTCGCTGGCCATGATCTGGCTGTACAGGTCGTTGACGCGCTGGTTCAGCTCGGCCACGCGGGCGGCATCGGTCTCGGCCTTGGCACTCTCATTGTTCAGGTCGAGGCGGGCGAGGTTGAACTCACCGATCATGTTCTGCAGCTCCTCGTCCATGTCGTTCTCACGGCGGGCAGCGTCCAGCTCCAGGTAGCGGGGGTCAGTCTGCAGGGCAGCGGCGGCTTTCTTGAAAAGATCAATGCAATCCATTGTAAAATTCTCCTTATAAATATAATGTATAGGTTTATTCAGCAAGCTCGCCCACAAGCAGTGCGGCGCGCGAGCCGGTGATGTGGACGTCGGCCCACTGGCCGATAAGACTTTCAGGAGCCTTGAACTCCACGACCAGATTGTTGTCGAGGCGTCCGTTGACGGTGCCCTCATTGCGGCCAGCAGCCTCGACCAGCACGCGGACGGTCCGGCCTGCCATGGCGGCGGTGGCGGCAAAGGCGAACTCCTCCTGCGTTTTCAGCAGGCGGTCCATGCGGGCGGCCTTCTCAGCGTGGGTCGTTGGGTCGGGCAGCTTGGCCGCCGGGGTGCCGGCGCGCTTGGAATAGATGAAGGTA
>ERZ773208.363-NODE-363-length-43720-cov-5.548082_pt1 | contig 43720 bp, 28 predicted proteins | sample MGYA00581006_ERZ773208 | MGnify/ENA primary metagenome ERZ773208 (study PRJEB29015, sample SAMEA2737793) | human gut metagenome | biome: human gut; feature: human-associated habitat; material: faeces | place: China | collected 2012 ... | reverse complement strand
TACTTCATAAAAAACACCCCAAAAGTTTTGTGTCTAACTTTTGGGGTGCAGTACACATAAGGAGTGTTTCTTTAGTCATAATCAGAAGAGTTGAGAAACTTCTAATTTACTAAAAAACCAGCGAATTATGCAATACTTTTTTACCTTTATTATCAGCAGGTTAGCACATTTTTTTCAGCACATTTCTTCATGCTTAACCATTCGTTTTAGACAACATTTCAATGACCTCTTTAGTGTTTCCGAACCGACTTTTGCCGGTTTTATTGTTTAACTTTTAATTTTTCGGTAAAAATTTACCGAAGTATTGTAAATATATTTTATACTTATCAGATATTTCTAACAAAAAGTTCACAACTTTAGCTCTATTACTCATATCAAGACTGATAAGCATATCATCAAGAGCCAAGAATCGCCCATCTGCGGGTTTGTCTAAATTTAATAATGCAAATCTAATAGATAAGGCTATGGCTGTTAATTTTGCCTCATTAAAATAAGTATGTGGCTTAGTTATTTTTCTGAAGCTACCATTAGGTTGTAGCTCTGATATTTCAAGTCCAATAAATGGTTCATTCAACTTTTTATAAGAGGAAGTATGTTCTTTTAATACTCCATTCTCTTTTGTATATTCAATGATTCTATCGTATTTTAGCCAATATTCATTCGGATCTTCTGTAGGTTTATCCAGATTTGAATCATATCTCAATCTTATTTGTAACTCAAGATTCTCATTGTCACGAAAATATTTATTATATATATCTGATGCGTATATATTAATATTCTCAACAACATTCTTAACTGAGTTATTAAAATATTCTATATTCGAAATATAAACAGGATCAATTCTTTTGCCTTTTTTAATAATAGAAGATGTTATATCATCATACATTTCTCCAATATGGAGACCTGTCTTTTCATCTTTGCAAAAAGATAAAATATCTTTTATAAACACAGGAAACAAATTGATGTTTTGTGAGTTTCTAAAATTAAAAAAATGAAATAAGAATTGATGATTAATAAAACAACCGTTAATATTTGCTGGAAGTGGATGAGTTCCGTCTATTAATGTCGTATTATATCCATGCTTGTCTATCTGGTAAATGAATGGATGGTGACCTTCAAAATCAATCCATATCTTAGAGTCTGCCTCCAGATTATATATGTTCTTAAGATGTTGTTCACTTTCTATATCAAAATATTTTTTACCTGCATCTGATTTAAATGGCGCTTGAAATATGCAATGAAGTGCATAATAAATTGAAGATTTACCACTTCCATTTTCTCCGTACATCAATAGATGCTTTCCTTCTAATTCTAGTTCAAAATCATTAGGAAAGGCCTTAAAACCTGTTATATGTATTTTATTTATTGCTGGCATATCATTCTTCAATTATAACTTTAAGTACTTTAGGACTTTTAAGAGCAAACAACTCCAATCTATTTCTTACTTCATTATCCGTTTTCTTTATTCTCATAAATGTATCCAGAATTACCATTCCTTTTTCTTTATCTGACGGTATGTCTCCTATTGATTGAATAAGTTCTACAGCTGCATCTATAATGTTTATATTCAGCTCTTTCATGTGATTACCAAAGTAAATTTCATATATACAGCCGTCAATGATTCTTTCAAAAAAGTCTGAAATCAGTTTGTTGGAAACTAAATCTGAAAGATTGGTATCTCGTGATTTGATAAAAAGAACATAATCACATAATACCGATACTAATTTTTCAGCTTTAGAAGATATTGTTTTAGGTACAGGAAAAGGATCTATATAATTAGTTTTAAAGGTATAATAACCTCCTCTTAATACATAGCCTGTATTTTTTATAAAGAACCAAAATAGTTTAGAGTTAAATAAAGCTAACCAGAATTTATATCCTTCCTTAATATCTTTATTCTTTATATACCCATATATTTTGGTTGTAGAGTAAAACTCTCCATGTTCATCATAGGCAAAATTTCCTCCTAATGAGATTTCTGGCGCAACCAATTTCTCATTGTCAAATAGAACAAGATTTTTAGGGTAAATGTACTTAAACCAGAAATCATCATCTTTTAATCGTCCTTTCTCTCTTCCTCTCAATACTTCCTCACACTCCTTCAAATAAGCATATCCATTGGGAAAGAATTCAGACAATTCTTTCTCTGAATAAAGATTAGCCTTTCCATTTTCTATTTTATAGGGAAAAACGACAAAACGGTCTGTTGAGAGATGCTCATATCTGTGTACATCTTCCCCTTTAAGTAATGGTTTCACCAATCCACGTTCTATACAAATATTACGTTCAAGATATTTTGAGTAACCATAAACCATTCCGTCTTTTTCATTGCATTCATATAAAAAATAAACGTCATCTTTGCTGGTAGCTAGACCTTGAAATATCTTTTCGAAAACATCGCTTATTCTACGTGAATGTAATTCCAGTTGATTTAATATACTTACAGTATCTCCTACAGTAAGTATCCATGCTTCCTTATTTAATTTGTCAGATTTTATGATTGCTTTACTTTCATCATTCAATGAATTCAAGTAAGCCCCCAGTTCTTCATTAGTTGTAAGATTTCTATCCAATTCATAATATGCCAACTCCTTACAATTAGGTGTAAACCACTGTAATGCCGTATAAGTAGATGCATTGAATACCTGATAAGCGCCAAAGTTTATTATTTGAGAGGTCTTGTTTGCTGCCAATTCCCGTAATCCCTTTCCGAAAGCTGAGTTAGTCCATTTTACCGGCATGATATAATTAACAATACCTGAGCCGTTTATAATCTGTAATCCGCGTTCCACGAATGTTACATATAAGTCGAACGACCCTGTCGCAGATTTATATTTTTCTACCAGTTCATCTGCAAAATCAGGGTTTACCTCTCTTATCCCTTGTATTCTAAGATATGGAGGATTACCGATAACCAAATCGAAACCCTTAAAATCGCCGTTATCATCCAACAAAGATGGAAACTCGTATCTCCACTCAAATGCGTTTTTATACAGTTTATCATACTTTACTGTATTAGCATACTGGCTTTTACTTTCAATTGCCTTACGTATTTTATCCAATTCTTTTTTTGCCTTGGAAGAAAGCTCTTTTTCGTCTTTCTTATCATCAAACAAATTTTTCATATTCGATGACACATCCAAATACATAAAATATTTTTCGATAAGTTTTTTTTCATCCCTAGTATAAAAACGCATCTTATCTTCCAATTCTGTTTTAAAATAACTTTTTATCTCAGATATCAAAGTTTTATATCTATCCTTAACAGTATGATTGGAAGTATTCAGATAGTCATGTATTAATGCTTGATACTTATTCAATGTTATTTTATCCTCATCTTTCTTGTTTCTATTGTATTCTGTAAAAACATTCATGATGGGAGAATCAAGCGAAGTTCTATTAAGCAAAGAATCTCCACAAACTATTTTATAATCTAAATTGGGAAGCGGTTGAGGAGTTTCTTCATCGACAACCAAAGCCAACCAAAATCTTAGCCTTGCAATGTCTACAGCCCCCTGTTCAATATCTACCCCAAAAATATTTTCCTGTATAATTTCGCGTTTGACTTCCGCATGTGAAAAAGTATGCTTGTCTTGTGTGAATCCATACAATAATTGGCGAGCATAAAATAATACATTAAGTACTCCCATAGGAAATGCACCTGATCCTATAGCCGGATCACATACTTTAATAGACTTCAACAAGTTATATATCTTCAAAGCATTTTCTTTTTCTTGAAATATTTCATTGACTTTTCTGAATGAAATCAAAGATTCTATTGCCGGATGAAAATCCGAGTCAGTATGAGTCTTTAGATACTGAATAACACTCTGTCGACACATATATTGCACAATTTCCTTTGGAGTATAGAATGCGCCTTTATCCTTATTATCTTCCAAAAGATTCTCAAAAATATGTCCTAACATTTCAGGATCAATACCCACCTCGCTATCATCTGGATCGTTTTCATCAATCGTAAAATTATACATAGCGAAGAAGTCCATGAGTTCTTTAAAATAGGAATATGGAAAATCAATGTCCAATCTATCTATATTGTCTTTCTCAAACAAACCGCCATTAAGATATGGAATTTTGATATTCTCTCCCAACCGACCATCAGCAATATCTCTCTCGCGTTTATCATTTAATGTATTGAAAAATAAAACTTCGAGCACATCGCTTAACAAACGGTCGTTTCCTTCGTAACGTTCGATTAAATGACTGAGATAATTTTTATCTCCACCTTTCCAGTCTGTACGAGAAGCCGGAACACCCATCCAGCCTTTTTTCTGTAGAAATTGTAAAAAGACTAAACGCCCAAGCAATTTTTTAACGTAATCACGATTCTGTTTCGTATCGGAAAGTTGTTTCAAGAACTTGCTATATTGGGCCTTATATCCGGCAAAGAACTCTTTGTTCAAACGCTCAACAGAAAATGCCTCTGTAACATCTGCCAGATAGATAGACCTGTTTTTCTTTTGGGAAATCAATTCATACAAACGTTCCGTTGCTGTCCTACACGGCTCATTTTCGCCCAAAAGAAAAGTATATCTTTTAGGAGCCGTTTCAGATTGTACCAGCTCTCCGTCTTCAGTGAATGAAGTTTGTTTCGCTATAAAAGTCAGACGATAATCAGACACATTCTTTGAATAGTAAAAAGCAAGAACACCATGAATAATAGATTGGTCGATAGTTTTAGCAGCAATCTCACGCAATCCTTTTCGATTACGGTCGATTAATACATTGTCTTTAACTTCAAATATATATATAGCCAATGAGCGTCCGTCATCCAGACGAATCATACCTGCTTGTCCTCCACCTTTAATCAAATCATGAGAAACTGGATTAACACGAGTAAAAAATTCGACTTTGGGAAACATTTCTATTAAAATGTTTTTCCATTCCTCAAAATCAAATCTGGCAGATAACTTATTTTGTAATTCTTTTGCTGTCATTCCTGTAATAATTAAATATTAAAACTTTCGGAAATGATAATTTCCGGGACTAACTCCTTTGTTACTTTCATACAGTTTACAGTTTGAACTTCATGGGTGTTTAACTCAACATGTTCAAGCGGGTAAGAAGTAATGATTTTCATAAGTTGTTCCAGCAATATAACCATCTTAACAGGTGCTTTTTTTGTGGCACTTTGTAATTTGTTTATGTCCCGTTGCAACTGTTGGAATTTTCCCGTAGATATGGCACGCTTGGCCTTTGCTATTAGAGTCAATTCTTCGTCTGTTATGTTGGGAACATGCAAGAATCCATCAAGATACGCCAAAGCTTTTTTCTCATTGGGGCCTTGGGTTGTAACTACCTTCTTGGTAGCGGCTTTTGCATCTTCTTCTTTCTCCGAAAATAATTCTATTGCCTTTGCTACTTGCTCATGATGTTTGTCATGCAAAGGAATGGCTTTCTCTTCTATTCTTGCCTCAAATTCTTTTACTGCTTCCAGAAAAGTAAGTTCTTCTATGCTTCCGTCTTCACGAATGAAAGTAAAGGCATCTCTCCTTTTATTTCGAATAAACGTAATGGTACTCATAGGAATAAGTTTGCTTTTCCTCCCCACACGCGCTCTTAAAGGCATTTTATTTATTCGTTTTATCAAGTCAGGATTATCTTCTTTCAACTGCCTAAGCCACATCAGATATCGCAATTTCTCGTCTCTTTCCTCATCCGCATTCTTATCAAACAATCCGAAGCTTTCTGGATTTTCATCTGTGGAATAGATCTGACTGTCTTCACCCAAAGCAGCATGAAAGGCAAAGAGTTTCATCTTGGCTTTTTTCTCCAACTCTATGTCGTTGTTTACCTTGGCTGTAGGAAAGAAGTTGAATATATGCACTTCTTTAGCTGTACTTCCGATACGGTTTACACGTCCAATTCGTTGCATCAGCCTAGTAGAGTTCCAAGGCGTATCGTAATTGACAATTACATTAGCACGATGCAAGTTTACACCTTCAGCCAGCACCTCTGTAGAAATGACTATATTATAATCATTTTTTTTCTCTCCTTTATAATTGGCGTCGAAATTAGCCTCAAGGACAGGCATCTTGTCGTTACGATTATCACTCTGGACAGTCAAAACATGGTTAAATCCGTTTGCTTTCAATGTATCTGATAAATATTTGGTAGTTTCCTTACTTTCAGAAAACACGACAAGCTTACCTTCCTGATTAATGGACTTATCAAATAGTTTACCTTTCAGATATTCATTTATAAAAATATCCAATTTCGGGTCATAAGTTATTTTATCCCATGCTTCTACCAGTTCTTCCAAAATATGTCCGTCATCTTCCAAGCCTTCCTTAAACCCAGGCTCAAAGTCTTCAGGGGCACATATTTCAATCGTCGGATCGGTATATTGCGCTTCTTCTATCAGTTTAATCAGTTCATCTTCTTTCCCTTCGCTTAATAATTCATTAACCTTCAAATTAGGAGCTATATATATTACGCCTTTTTCAAACATACCAAGCATGACTTTGTTGGCCTGATAGTATCTCTTTAAAGATTGTTTGAAAGCATAGAAACTACTGTCTATCCGCTTGACAAGCAATGTTTTCATAATACCTGCCAACTGGATAGATATCATATCCGCTTTTTTATACTTGGCTTTCTTTTGGGGAACCAAATATTTAATGACCTGATAGCGATAGTATTTCAATACATTACCTTCTTTACCTCCTAAATAATGGATTGTTTTATCATACAATGCTTCTAATTCTGCATCCAACTGATAGTAAATCTTATGAGGGGGCTTTACATCAGGAAAATGTACATTCTGTTCTTCCAAATCTTTCCGATATGCTTCGTTTTCCATTAAATCTGTACGTGTACGACGCACAGTTAATGGTTCAACCACCTTTGTTCGAATCTTTTCGTAAATAGCCTTTATATCTTTAGAAATTTGCTCTATATCTTTTTGCTTTTTAACCTTCTTGTATTTATCAATTTGTTCACGAAAGAAGCGCTGTAAGTTTCCTTCTTCCAAAGTGCTGTCTTTGGAATCCTGAAATAGATAAACCAAATTAGCTATATCTTCCGGTTTGTTATTCAGCGGAGTTGCAGATACAAGTATTACTTTCTTATCGTGCAGGCTACCATCAGCATGCAGGGTTTTAGTCTTGCAAAGCTTCTGTAGCTCGTTGTACATAGATGCTGTATCACTTCTGAATTTATGGGCTTCATCAACGATAATCAAATCATAAAGTGATGGATTCTTTAATTTATGCAAGCTTCCATTTGTTATAATCTTATAATTGTCAAGTTTAAACTCTGTCATAGTTCTTTCCCAACCTTCTTTAAGAGCTGGGGGAACAATAATCAATGTATGAGAGCGATGCATTGGGAATCCGTTTGCAAAGAAAAATTTCTTGGCAATGAGGGCCGAAACGATAGTCTTTCCCAATCCAACAACATCGGATAGAAAAAATCCGTTATGTTTCATCATCTTTGAATAGCCATCATTTACGGCATCAACTTGATAAGACAATTTCTTATATCCTTTAGGCAAGTCTGATACTGAATTCGGATCAAAATCTATGCTGCGCCCAAAGTACTCTAAAAGGAACTTCAAGTAAACTTCGAATGGCGTAAATTCAGTATTCAGATAAGATTCTTTTTTTATCTTCTCAATATGGGTGATATCAATCGCAACAGATTCAGCCCATAGCTTCTCAAAGGTATCTGTTGCAAACTGGATATCATCATCATATCTTAGTTCTACATTAAATTCAAAGTTTTTCTCAAGTCCAGCTTCTGTCAGATTGCTGGAGCCAGTAATGACAGAACCATAGCCATGAGGATGATATACTTCTTCACGAAAGATATAGATCTTGGCATGTATGTTTTGTTTGGGATGAATACGCATTTCTATTCTGCCGGAAACAATATCTTCGATAAACTGATACATTCCGTCTTCCACTTCCTTGTCGTACTTAGCCTCTTGAATATTCTTTTTTATATCATTAAAGAATTCCTCTTGAGACTGTTCACTGTTTGGATTAAAAAGCAGTCCCTGCTGATTGGCCTGATAAGTCAGTTTGTCTACATTGATGCCTACTAAGATTCTAATGTGTGGGGTCTGTTGAATGAACTTTCGGATCCTAAAATATCCGGAAGCTCTAAAATACCCTACAAGCGCATCAAAGAAATGCACTTTCTTATACTTGAAAACTCCTTCTATCTTTTCAAGGAGGGTATTTTCTTTTTCGTTTGTAAAGAAATTTGTTCCCATATTATTGCTTAGTAGTTACAATCAAGTTTCTGACATCAACATCCAGTTTCTCTGCTATTTGCATCAGCATCTCCAATGATGGCTGCATTTTGTTTGAACACCACTTAGACACCGTAGATGGATCTTTTCCTAATTGTTCTGCAAGCCATTTACCAGTTTTCTTCTGTTCAACCAAAACAACTTTAATTCTATTTATATCTTTCATTATAAATCCTTTTATTGGCGTATATGGCAAATATACTGATAATATACGAAAGAAAAACAATGATAAGCATTTTTATTCTGATAAAGTTTCAAAGCATACACATTACAATCTAACAAAAAACACAAAAGCTCTACATCACATAAACACAAGTAAATCAATCAATTAACAAATCAGCAAAAACCTCTTATTTTTTGTACAAAACATTTCGGAAATTGTACGATTTTAAAAAAAACATCGAGAAGAATTTGGTAAAACTACAGCAATTTTTTCCTCAAACAAGCGCAAGTTATAATTATCCCACTTCAGTACCTCTATCCGAATAATGCTTAACCTAAATCACGCGACATAAAATACAGCTATGTAAAAGCCGCAAAAGAGAACATTAAAATACAAATAATACTTAATTATTAATAAATATGCGACAATTATAAAAAAAATCTGAACAATTATACTAATTTTGAAGTTTTGTAATTTATTACAACCTCAAACGAAACCATTGTATGATACAGAACAAACCCCTACTATTACGTGCTTTAGCAGGAGCTTTGATATGCATTCCAGTCTATGCGTCGGCTGGTAATGCAAGCTATTACAATACATCTACAGAAGCTAAAGTTTTCCCGTGGAAGAAGAACAAGAAAAAAGAAACAACTGAAGAAGTCAGTAAAACCGATTTTGAAAAGATTGCCTCCGAGAGCAACCTGGTTTCTCGTGGCATGTTTAATGTATATGCCCAGGATGGCAAATATTATTTCGAAATCCCCGTGTCATTGCTTCAGCGCGACATGCTGGTTGTGAATAAGCTGCAAAGAGTGCCCTTCGAACTGAATGACGCAGGTGTAAACCGTGGTACAAACTACGAAACACAGATGATACGTTTTGAATGGAACAAGGAAGAGAAAAAAATCAGGGTGCGCCAGAGCCGTCCATTACCGGAATCGCCCAAAAACGATGCTATCACCCGCTCGGTGCGCGATAACTTTATCTCTCCGCTCATTGCCGATTTCAAGCTGGAAGCATGCAATGCCGATTCAACCTCAGTAATCATCCAGATAAACGACATCTATGACGGATCGGAAACGAGCATCAACAATGTCTTCGACAATATCAATCTGGGGACATCTGCTGTAAAGGACTTGTCACGCATCATGTCGATCAAGGCGTTTCCTAACAACATCGTAGCCACTTCCGAACTTACCACGAAAGTACGCGAAGGTATGTCGGCAGTAAATGTCACCGTAGAGGTCAGCTCCTCACTGGTATTACTGCCCGAGAAGCCGATGATGGGCCGTCTGGATGATCCGAAAGTGGGATATTTCACAAAGGACTTGCTCTATTTCAGCGATTCCCAACAGAAAACAGAAGAGAAAAAATACATTACGCGCTGGCGACTGGAACCCAAGCCGGAAAACCGTGAGGCATATCTGCGCGGAGAACTGGTAGAACCGGAAAAGCCGATTGTGTTCTACATCGAAAACTCTACCCCTTACCGCTGGCGAAAATACATCAAGCAAGGTATAGAAGACTGGCAGGTAGCTTTCGAGCGTGCCGGATTTAAAAATGCAATTATTGCCAAGGAACTGCCCGATAGCATAGCGGCGAATGCTGATGACATCAACTATTCGGTAGTGACGTATGCAGCTTCATCGAAAGCCAATGCGATGGGTCCGTCTATTCTCGACCCGCGCTCGGGAGAGATTCTGGAAGCGGACATCATGTGGTGGCATAATGTTATCTCGATGGTGCAGGAATGGATTACCGTCCAGACCGGAGCTATTGACCCGAAAGCACGAGGAACCAAACTGCCGGACGAAATGATGGGAGATGCGATCCGTTTTGTGGCCTGTCACGAGGTAGGACATTCGCTAGGGTTGCGCCACAACATGATGGGATCGTGGACTTTCCCTACTGATTCGCTCCGTTCGAAAAGCTTTACAGATAAGATGAACTCTACGGCATCGTCTATTATGGACTATGCCCGCTATAACTATGTGGCACAGCCAGGCGACGGAGTTACAGCTGTATCGCCACACATTGGTCCGTATGATATTTTTGCCATCGAATATGGTTACCGCTGGTATGGTCTGCCTACTCCGGAAGCTGAAAAAGATGTGTTATACGATTTCCTGAACAAGCATAACGGACGTCTGTATAAATACAGCGAGGCACAAGATCCGCGTTCGGCTGTCGATCCGAGAGCACAGAACGAAGATTTGGGTGACGATCCTGTCCGTTCTTCGGAACTGGGTATAGCCAACTTGAAACGTATCGTGCCTGAAATCATCAAGTGGACGACTACGGGAGAGAAAGGACAGACGTACGAGGAGGCTTCGCGCCTGTATTACGCGGTGATTACCCAGTGGAACAACTATCTGTATCATGTAATGGCAAACATCGGAGGTATTTACATAGAAAATACGACTGTAGGCGATGGAGTCAAGACATATACCTATGTAGAGAAGGAAAAGCAGGAAGCATCACTCGATTTTCTGCTGAACGAAGTTCTTTGCTACCCGCGCTGGCTGTTCGATACGGAAATTTCCGACTATACCTTCCTGTTGCGTAAAAACCCGACGGGAGTAATAGAATATGCGCCAAGCCAGATTCTGAAAAATACGCAGGGATATATTTTCTGGGATCTGCTCTCGAACGACCGACTGATGCGTATGCTGGAAAACGAACTGAAGAATGGCAAAAAGGCTTTCACCGTAGTGGAAATGATGGACAAGATGCACAACTCCATTTTCGCGACCACCATCAAGGGAGGTACTCCCGATGTGATGGAGCGTAACTTGCAGAAAGGATTCCTCGACGCACTGATTACTGCTGCCGCCGAAAGTGAAGGTGTAAAAATCAACAAGCAGCTGACTGCTACCAGTGGCAATCCGTATCTGTTCCATCACACACCGTGGTGCAGTCACAATGAATTTGCTATTGAACAGGCAGAACGCATGGGAGCCAGACGTGAACTGAGTTTCTACGGCGGACAAGTAAACCGTATATCGGATGCAATCTCTGTCAAACGAGGTGAATTGTTGCGCATCAAGAAGTTGCTTGAGTCAAGACGCAACACATCGGATACGGCAGCACGCTATCATTATGACGATATGATTCTGCGTATCAATACGGCACTGGGACTAAAGGATTAAACCGTCCCTGTGCCGATGCACAAAAACAAATGCTAAACTATTTTTTACCAAATCAATAACAATCTTTTTTCAATGAAGAAATCCTTATTATTGACTTTGCTGCTCCTTGTGCACGTTTGTGCGGCATGGGCGGCCGACAAGGTGATTACCGGTAACGTAATTGCTGATGATGACAAACAGCCACTGATAGGTGTGTCTGTGTATGTTTCTGCCGACGACTTGAAGAAAGCCGGAAGCAGCCTGATGTCTTTGGGAGTTGTCACCGATATCGACGGAAACTTCTCTATTACCGTTCCTTCCGGAGTAAAGAAATTACAATTAAGCTATATTGGTTACACTACACAGCAGATTGAACTATCGGGACAGACTCATTATAACGTTGCCTTACAGCCTTCGTCGACGATGCTGAACGATGTGGTTGTGACCGGTTACCAGACAGTGGAGCGTCGCAAGCTGACAGCTGCCGTTGCTAAGATTGACATTTCGGAAGGACGTATCGGTACGGTAAAAAGTATCGACCAGGCTCTTTCGGGACAAATTGCAGGTCTTTCGGCTGTTTCGACTTCTGGAGCTCCCGGATCTCCGGTAAAGATTCGTATCCGCGGTACTTCATCGCTAAACGGTACACAGGACCCGTTGTGGGTGCTCGACGGTATTCCACTGGAAGGTACTGATATCCCGAGTCTGGAGTCGCTGAAGAATATCGACGATGTACAGCAGTCTTCCATCGCCGGACTGAATCCTGCCGATATTGCTGATATCACAGTACTGAAAGATGCTGCCGCAACAGCTATTTATGGTGCACGTGCGGCCAATGGTGTGATTGTGATTACCACCAAAAACGGTAAGGCCGGAAAGACAAAAATCAACTTCAGTACGCGCCTCACGTGGTCGCCTCAACAGAATATCGACCGTCTGAACTTGCTGAATGCGTCTGAGAAGGTCGATCTGGAACTGCAACTGATGAAAAGTGATTATGCCATGAACGCCGAAAAGGGAGAAATATACCGCATCCTGAACCGCTACAATGCCATTGATGCTTTCAAGAAAGACGGCTGGGATGCACTCTCAAAGGAGGCTCAGAATGAAATCAATGCTTTACGCCTGATTAATACAGACTGGAATGATATACTGTTGCAGGACGCGTTCAGTCAGGAATATAACCTGAGTCTGTCGGGCGGTAACGAAAAGGCTACGTACTATACTTCGTTAGGGTACTCGAAAGAACAGGGAAATATTCCGAATGTATCTTCCGACCGTCTGAATCTGGTAATGAAAGCTAATTATAAAGTGAACCGGATGTTGAAATTCGGCACATCTGTTTTTGTAAACCGACGTAAGAATGGTTCATACCTGTCTACCGACGGATTTACAAATCCGATGTTCTATGCCCGCATTGCCAATCCGTACCTGACTCCATACGATAAGGATGGAAACTATGTGTACGACAGCGATATACAGAATGGAAATTCGGATCTGCTGTTCAATACGTTTGAAGAACGACAGAATACATCGAATGAAACAACCATCAATTCGCTTTCTTCCATCTTCGATGTGGAGCTTCGCTTTGACGACCGATTCAAGATTACGTCACAGGTAGGGTTGCAGCTCGACAAGACCTCGCGCGAACAGATTGCCGATCAGGAGTCTTTTGCCATGCGACTGGAACACAAAAACCATCGCTATAACGGTACGTCTTTCCTTCCTCAGAAAGGAGGGTTTCATAAGGCTTACGAAAATTCAGACTCTCAGGTAACGTGGAAAACAATGGGAACTTATCGCGATACATATGCTGATATTCATGAATTTGAAATCATGGTAGGTTCTGAACTTCGCCGTACATGGGCTACTACCCTTTATTCGGCCGGTTACGGATATGACCGCCGTACAATGACCAACCAGCCGGTAGTATTCCCCAGCGACTCGCAGGCGTTTCCTCTGCATACCAAAACGAATGTAGAAAATGCATATGTTTCGGCTTTCTCTACAATGTCGTACTCACTGCTGAACCGATACACACTGGGAGGAAGTATCCGCTTCGATGGTTCCGACTTGTTTGGAGTTGACAAGAAATATCGTTACCTGCCACTTTACTCAGTCAGTGCACTGTGGCGTATATCGGAAGAACCGTTCACTGAAAATGCGAAATGGCTGGATAATCTGGTGATCCGTGCATCGTATGGTCTGCAAGGAAACATCGACAAGAATACTTCTCCGTATCTGCTGGGGAAATACCAATCGAATGCTACCCCTATCTTACCAGGAAATACGGAAGACATGATTGTGGTAACCTCTGCACCAAACGACAAGCTGCGCTGGGAAAAGACTCATTCGGTTAATGTCGGACTGGACTTTGCTGTATTGAATCAGGCTATCAACCTGAGTGTGGACTATTATTACCGCAAAGGAGTGGACTTGATAGGCATGCAGATGCTTCCGCTGGAAACGGGCTTTTCTTCGACAAACATCAACTGGGCCAGCATGACAAATAAAGGTATCGAAATAGGATTGTCTACACGCAATATCCATACCAAGTCGTTTATGTGGACTACGACTTTCAACTTTGCCTACAACCAGAATAAGGTGTTGAAAGAAGCCATACGAGAAGATGCCATTTATCCTAGCCGTGAAGGTTATCCGGCTGGAGCTATCTTTGCATTCCCTTATGCGGGTATAGATGAAAACGGACAGATGACATTCTACAACAAAGAAACCGGAAAAGTAGAATCGATGAAGGAATTTTTTAAGGTGCAGGAATTCGGTTTCGGTACATACAACCTGAGTCATGCTGAACTTCGAAACAAGTATGAGTATATAGGAACAACCGATTCGCCTTACACCGGAGGATTCAACAATACTTTTACCTACAAGGCATGGGAACTGGGTATCAACTGTATTTTCAATGCGGGAGGATATGTACGTGTACAGCCTAGCTACTCACTGACCTCGTTCGACCGCGGACAGAACACCAACCGTGATATTCTGAACCGCTGGACTCCGGAAAATCCGAATGGTACAATGCCGGCGCTGGTAGACTCTAATACAGATATGGATGCCTATTTCTTCCTCGATGGAGCTGTGAATCCGTATGCGTATTCCAGCCTGTGGGTAAAAAAACAGAACTACATGCGTATACAAAGCATTCGTCTGGGGTATGAATTACCATTCAGCCTGATACAGAAACTGGGTATCAGTCAGGCAACAGTAGCACTGGAAGGACGTAATCTGTTTGTCTTCGGATCGAGCTATCGCAATTATCTGGATCCGGAAACAATGGGTAATCCGTATGCACAGCCTATTCCGAAGTCATTTACATTCAGTCTGAATCTTAACTTTTAACTTGTAACCGACAATGAAGAAACAATATATCTGTTTATTTTTTGCCTGTCTGACTTTCTTGCTGACCGGCTGCGATAAATATCTGGATATCCAGCCTACCGGAAGTGTTATTCCGCATACGCTGGCTGAATATCGTGCCTTATGGCTGAACGCCTGTACAACGGTTCCCGCGGACCGGGGACTTGCGGGTATGGGTGCTGACGAAATGTTTGTCAGCAACAAAAACGACCAGGATAAATATGGAGCTATCGAACGTTGGGAGGGTACGACAACTTCTACCACGACCGTATCATTCGACTGGGCCAATTATTATGAAGTTTTGTTTTTTGCTAACTTCATTATCGAGCATCACGATGAAATAAACGAAGGAAGTCAGAACGAAATAGCACAGCTTACCGGAGAAGCTTATCTGATGCGTGCATATATGCATTTCATATTGGTAAATCTGCATGGACAGCCTTATACCAAACCGGGAGCTCCGGCTACAAAATCCATCCCTTTGAAACTGGATACAGATCTGGAAAAACAGCTGTTCCGCAATACAGTTAGCGAGGTATATACTTCGATTTTGGACGACTTGAAAAGTGCCGAAGCGCTGCTGAATGTGGAAAAATGGGATGACATTGCTCTCTCCTACCGTTTTACCAAAGTATGCGTTCCGGCTATCCGCTCACGCGTTTACCTCTATATGGGCGACTGGCAGAATGCTTACGCACAGGCGGAAGAGGCTCTTAAGACTAAAAATGTATTGGAAGATTTTAAGGCAGACGGATTTAAGCTGCCTAACCAATATCAGTCGGTAGAAGCTATTAATGCTTTGGAATATACCATTAACAACAATTATCAGAATGCCGTATCTGTCCTTCCTTCGTTTCTGGTAATGTATCAGGAAGGCGACCTTCGCAAGGATGCTTACTTTGCCCAGGCAGACAAGGACGGAAACCGCAAATCGAAAAAAAGAGGAAGTTCAGAATTCCGTTGTACAATACGTACAGGAGAGTTATACCTGAACAGTGCTGAGGCAGCAGCACAGTCGGACAACTTATCTGAAGCTCGCAAACGTCTGCTACAACTGATGGAGAAGCGTTATACGGCCGAAGCGTATGCTAAAAAGAAAGCATCGGTAGAAGACCTAGGTAAGGAAGAGCTGATAAAAGAAATACTGAATGAACGTGCCAGAGAACTTGCTTTCGAAGGTCACCGCTGGTTCGATTTGCGCCGTACAACTCGCCCGCGCATCGAAAAAACATTAAACGGTCAACAGTATGTATTGGAGCAGGATGATTCACGTTATACGCTTCAGATTCCGAAAGAAGCAATAGCAGCTAATCCTAACCTGAGCAACTAATCGCAAAAAATTATCAGCTATAAGAAGAAGGGGAGCTGTCTCAAAATAAAGAGATAGGCTTACTTATCATCTATATAAAATTACAACATAAAAAAACTCCTGCTTTTAGTCCTATCATTATAATAAACAAAGGCTAAAGCAGGAGATTTTTATTTATCAGTTTTAATCTATAAGATTTTTACTTTCGCTGTTCTAGTTTGAGGCAGCCTCATCTTTATTGGATTAAGATTTTAAAACTCTTTTTCTATCATCTACAACTATTCGCTGAATTCAACTTCATTACGAATAAAAGTCGTAACATTAATCTCTTCCACGGCTACAAACTTCTCTTTGCGATACGGGCAGTCAGTGCACATACACTTATTACACTTAGGTGTTTCGAATATATTACATGGATCAAGATGAATATTCAATACAGCATGGTCTGCATATTTAGCTTTCATAGCTTCCTGCAAACGTGCCCCTATTTTATGACCTTGTTCGATATTATAATACCATGGAATAGTCAAGTCGCAGTCCATATACAAAGAATTGCCCGACTTCAAAACCTTTACATTATGAATGTCAATCCACTCGGGTTTTCTGTTTCGATTCAAGGTATCGGCAAGATCGGCAAGCAGATTAATGTCTGCCTTATCAAGCAAATTATCGGTAGTTTTTCTCAGAATAGAAATTCCTGTTATGATAATTACCGAACCGAAAATCAAGGCCATCGCACTATCTATCCAAGCTATGCCGGTGAAATACAACAATACCAGTCCGGCAACTAGACCAATAGTAGAATAGGTATCCGACTGTAAATGCTTTCCGCCAGCAACGAGAGCAATCGAATCGTATTTCTTTCCTACAGCTATGCTATACCATCCCATCAGGTAATTAAGAAGCCCGGATACAGCTATGATATAGATACCTACATCAATCTTCTGAATATCGGTAGGTACCAGCAAACGCTTAATACCTTCATAAATAATCATTCCTCCTGCTATCGAAATCAATATACCTTCGATAGAAGCCGATATAAGTTCAATCTTTCCATGTCCGAAAGGATGATTCTGGTCTTTAGGCTTTTCCGAAAGACACAGACTAAACAAGCTTATTGCCCCAGCAACAACGTTGACAATACTCTCCATGGCATCGGTCAGAACACCAACTGAATTTGTGAGGTAATATGCTATAAACTTTCCTACCAGAATCAATACTGATACAGTCAGTATATTACGCTGTACTCTCTGCTTTAGTTTATTCTCTGTAAGTTCCATAATCCCCAAAATTGAAGTCAAAAAATGAGTGGACGAAAGTACAACTTATTTTCAATCTAGCAAAAGCATGATAGCTTAAAGTCAGTCTAAATTTCAGTATGCCAAAAATCAGCATCTACGAAAACAGTTAACCCTCTGCCTGACTGATCTATACAGCCCGACAGAGGGTTAACGAATTCAAAAGATTATCAACAAACTCCGTTTAAACCAAGAAGCCCAGTAAGATACCGGCAGCTACAGCCGAACCGATTACTCCTGCAACATTCGGTCCCATTGCATGCATCAGCAGATAGTTAGTCGGATCATATTCCAATCCTACTACCTGAGAAATACGTGCAGAGTCGGGTACTGCCGATACTCCGGCATTACCGATAAGCGGATTGATTTTATTTTCTTTCTTCAATACCAAATTGAAGATCTTGACAAAGATAACTCCCGATGCTGTAGCAATAAAGAATGACAGCGCTCCCAAGATAAAGATCTTGATAGAATCCCAAGTCAAGAACTCAGATGCCTGAGTAGATGCTCCCACGGTCAGTCCTAACAAAATAGTAATTGTATCAATCAGCGGACCACGAGCTGTTTCGGCAAGACGGCGGGTTACACCACTTTCCTTCAACAGATTACCGAAGAACAACATACCCAGCAATGGCAGACCGGAAGGAACCAAAAAGCAAGTAAGCAACAAACCTATAATCGGGAACATAACCTTTTCTGTATGTGATACGGCACGAGGTGCTTTCATACGGATAAGACGTTCCTTCTTTGTTGTAAGCAATCGCATTACAGGAGGTTGTATAACAGGGACAAGTGCCATATACGAATAAGCAGACACGGCAATTGCTCCCATCAGATTAGGTGCAAGTTTCGATGACAAGAAGATAGCGGTCGGTCCGTCAGCTCCACCAATGATACCGATAGCAGCAGCCTGCATCGGATCGAAACCTATTTCCAGCGCAATCATATATGCTCCAAAGATACCAAACTGTGCCGCAGCACCGATCAGCATCAACTTCGGATTAGATATCAATGCCGAGAAGTCCGTCATGGCTCCAATGCCCAAAAAGATAAGCGGCGGATACCATCCGGAAGTCACTCCCTGATACAAAATGTTAAGTACTGAGCCTTCCTCGTAAATACCTACTTTCAGTCCGGCTTCCATATTAAACGGAATGTTACCGATAAGTATACCGAATCCGATAGGAATCAGCAACATCGGTTCGAATTCCTTAGCAACGGCAAGATAAATGAACACAATACCTATCAGGATCATGATGAGATGTCCTGCTGTGGCATTATAAAAACCGGTATATGTCCAGAAGTCTGCCAGGTTATTCTGTAAGAAACTACTAAATTCTCCCATATTATTCGATGATTATAAGGTCTGTACCTTCAAGAATTGATTCTCCTTTACTTACTTTAATAGCAGTAACTTTACCGTCGCGGTCTGCCTTGATATCGTTCTCCATCTTCATGGCTTCCAATACAAGTAAGGTCTGTCCACGTTTCACGGTATCACCTTCTTTTACTTTGATTTCGAGAATAACTCCCGGCAGCGGTGACTTGATACCAGATTTGCTTCCTACACTTGCCGGACGAGTCACAGCAGCAGGAGCAGCAGGAGTAGTAGATGCAGTACGTACTACCGGCTTAATTTTCGGTTTGTTCTGTTTTTCGAGTTCTACGGTATAAGGCGTACCGTTTACTTCTACACGCACATTATTGTCTTCTATGTCACCCACGGTTACTTTATACAAGTTTCCGTTAATTTTATATCTGTATTCTTTCATGGTTTCTTATCATTTTAGGATGATTATTTCTTATGTGGAGTTTCACGCAATGTATAAATCTTCGAACTCCACGGAGAATAACTACGTTTCACACGACTGATAGTCAGAATGGTTTCTTCTACATCATGATCGGCTCCCTGTGCTTCATGCAGCGCCATAGAGATAGCAGCAATCACTTCTCCCGGTGCTTCGCCCAATTTCTTTTCCTTAGCTTCTTGCTTATCGGTAATGTTGTGTGCGATCATTGCATTGCGCTTACGCAACTTAATAGCCGCCTTACCAATCAGCTTAAAGCAGATGTAAAGCAATATTAGTCCCAGGAAAACAACACTCATAGCCGATATAGCCATACCGATACCTACAGGGTCATGCTGTTCGAACTTATCCATCTTCGGATTGCTTTCTATCGTCTGGTTGTTCGTACTTGGAGTGACATATTTATCAGCACTTGCACCTTTCACTTCCCATTCGGCAGATGCATCCCCTACACGAGCGTACGATTGATTTGCAGCCAATATACCAGCCGGAACAACAACCTGATCAAGCAGCTTTTTACCAGAATCATATAATCCGATCCAGTTGGCATTAGTTTTACTCAGTACAAAATTAGTATGGAAAGTACCCCGTCTAGGATTTCCGTCCGCCCAGAAAAGTGTATGCTGGCGTGGCTTAATGCTTGTCAGCACATCTCCTTTCGGAATAAAATACGTAACAGTATCTCCGGGCTGACTGCTCACTTTCAGCAGGCATCCGGCCAAATCGGCTGTACTATATGCCTTATTGAATATTTCAATCCAGCCGCTATGCACACCATAATCATCCTGAAAGTTGGTCTGATTGTCCACCAACACCTCATTGATGACCAGCTTACTGTTCGATTTCTGTTCTGTACAAGAAGTAAAACCGATCAGCAACAGCAGGGAAAGAAATATTCCTATTCTGTTTTTTCTCATAGATTTCTTAAGTTGAAAGTTAATAATCAGAATAACCCACGAATTACAATGGAATATTTCCGTGTTTCTTAGCTGGATTTGTCAGCTTCTTAGTCTGTAACTGCTGCAAGGCACGAATGATACGGAAACGAGTATTACGCGGTTCAATCACATCGTCTATATAACCATATTTTGCAGCATTATACGGGTTGGCAAACAACTTGGTATATTCAGCTTCTTTTTCAGCCATAAATGCCTTCGGATCGGCAGCTTCTTTAGCTTCTTTTGCATACAATACCTCTACAGCTCCAGCACCACCCATTACGGCAATTTCAGCAGTCGGCCATGCATAGTTCATATCTCCACGCAACTGCTTACAACTCATTACGATGTGTGAACCACCATACGACTTACGCAATGTAACTGTCACTTTTGGAACAGTAGCTTCACCATATGCATAAAGCAGTTTAGCTCCGTGCAAGATAACAGCATTGTATTCCTGTCCTGTACCCGGAAGGAATCCCGGAACATCTACCAATGAAACAATAGGAATATTGAAAGCATCACAGAAACGGACGAAACGTGCTCCCTTACGAGAAGCATTACAGTCCAATACTCCGGCAAGGAACTTAGGCTGGTTGGCAACAATACCAACAGACTGTCCGTTGAAACGTGCAAAACCGACAATGATATTCTTTGCAAAGTCACGCTGAACTTCGAGGAACTCACCATTATCGACAATTGCTCCGATAACCTCATACATATCGTAAGCCTTATTAGGGCTGTCCGGAATAATTTCATTCAAAGAATCCTCCAGACGATCAATCGGATCTGTACAGTCTACATAAGGCGGCTCTTCCAGATTGTTCTGAGGGATATAGCTCAATAACTTACGAATCAGTGCCAAGCCTTCTTCTTCTGTAGAAGCAGTAAAATGAGTTACCCCCGAACGAGTAGAGTGCACACTTGCACCTCCCAAATCTTCTTGAGAAACATCCTCTCCGGTAACAGTCTTTACAACTTTCGGACCTGTAAGGAACATATAGGAAGTACCTTCCATCATCAAAGTAAAGTCTGTCAGTGCAGGTGAATATACAGCACCTCCGGCACACGGACCAAAGATACCCGAAATCTGCGGGATCACACCAGAAGCCAAAATATTACGCTGGAAAATTTCAGCATATCCAGCCAATGCATTGATACCTTCCTGAATACGTGCACCACCCGAGTCATTCAGTCCGATACAAGGAGCTCCCATCTTCATGGCCATATCCATTACTTTACAAATCTTCAGTGACATGGTTTCTGACAGAGAGCCGGCAGATACGGTAAAGTCCTGTGCAAAGACATAAACCAATCTTCCTTCTATTGTTCCATATCCAGTAACTACACCATCGCCCAGATAATGCTTCTTATCCATTCCGAAGTTTGTACAACGATGTTTTACAAACATATCCATTTCTTCGAAACTTCCTTCATCAAGCAGCATAGCAATACGTTCACGTGCAGTATATTTCCCTTTAGCATGTTGCTTTTCGATAGCTTTCTCACCACCGCCAAGACGCGCCTGGGCACGCAGTTCGATAAGCTCTTTTACTTTTTCAAGTTGGTTACTCATGGTACTAGAAATTTATGTATTAGTAAATGGCAAGATAAAATGGTTAACAACCGATTGTTTTAAAGCAACAAAGTGACGAAGAACTTCGTATACATCCGATGAACGTTTACAAAATTCTCCGCCACTTCTCTATTCTGAATGACAACAAACGGCTAATGTCTCCACCATTTCATTCATTGCCCTTAATTATTTTTCGCAAAGTTCGGTTAATACCCCCATAGTTGATTTCGGATGAAGGAAAGCAATATTCAGTCCTTCTGCACCTTTTCGAGGCGCTTTGTCGATCAGGCGAATGCCGTTTGCATCAGCTTCAGCCAACGCATTTGCTACTCCGTCTTCTATTGCAAAAGCCACATGATGAACTCCCATGCCTCTGTTTTCAATAAATTTGGCAATTGTGCTATCAGGTCCCGTAGGCTCCAGCAGTTCAATTTTTGTTTCACCACATTTCAGGAAAGCAGTTTTTACTTTCTGATCTTCTACGGTTTCTATATTATAACATTTCAATCCGAGTACATTTTCATAATAAGGAAGGGCTTCTTCGATACTTTTCACCGCAATGCCCAAATGTTCAATGTGAGAAATTTTCATAATTAAGTTGCTTTTAATGGTATTAAAATCTAAAGTTGGTTTATATCAACTGCACAAAGAAAACAAAAATGTGCAGAATAAAGAAATATTTCCCTATTTTATTTTCATCAACTAACGCTTTTTTTAGTTTATTTTTATTTTATACAAAGCGTAGTTGTCAGAAATATTTTTTCACGATAAAAATATTGGCTGATGCATGAATCGCTCCATTCTCCAAACTGGATATCAACGACTTAGAACATTATTTATCAGATATATTTCCTCATCACAGAACGACCTATTATCTAAAGACTTCAAATTATCGTCAATCTGTTTTACCGAACTGGCACCAATTATGACAGAAGTAACCTTCTCATCTTTCAGCAACCATGCCAATGACATTTCGGCCAAAGTCTGCCCACGCCGTGCGGCTATTTCGTTCAAGTCCCTGATTTTACGAAGAACATCCTCCGTCAGAGCTTCTTTCTTAAGATGACCTCCCCGGGCAATACGTGAATCATCAGGAATACCATCCAGATAACGACCGGTCAATAATCCCTGCGCCAAAGGTGAAAAAGCAACAAACCCACTGCCATGTTTACTAGCCTGATCCAAGATGCCCTCCTCTTCCGGCTCACGATTGAACAAATTATAACGCCCTTGATAAAGCAGACAAGGCACATGATTGTCGGCAAGATAACGATAAGCTATTTCCGCCGCCTCTTTAGGATACTTCGATATGCCTACATAAAGAGCCTTGCCCTGACGTACGATATCGACAAGTGCCTGCAAGGTTTCTTCAAGTGGAGTTTCCGGATCATAGCGATGACTATAAAAAATATCTACATACTCCAGATTCATCCGTTTCAAACTCTGGTCAATACTAGCCATAAGATGCTTCCGTGAATTCCATATCCCATAAGGCCCCTCCCACATATCATGTCCAGCCTTCGTAGAAATAAAAAGTTCATCACGATAAGGAGCAAGAGATTTCTTCATGATTTGCCCGAACGTTTCCTCAGCCGATCCATAAGAAGGTCCATAGTTATTAGCAAGATCGATATAAGTAATTCCCTTGTCAAAAGCATGATGAATTTTCTCTTTACTGCCTGACAGCGTATCCACATCTCCGAAGTTATGCCAAAGTCCAAGAGAAATTTCAGGAAGCAGGATACCACTCTTACCGGCCCTGCGATATTTCATTCCACCGTGATAACGCTCGGGAGCCGCACTATAAACAGGATCAATCATAACATATATCTATATAAATTACACATAAATACGAATAAGCAAGCGATTCAGCCAGTTCCACCGTACCTTAAACCAACGACGTGTACTCAACTGTTTACCTCCGAAACGTAAAATAAAATCCCGATAACTGAATTTCTTGAAAGGAAGTCCTGCTTCTATAAATTCAAAATGACTATATCCATGCTCTCTGGCATAAGTCATTGCCTCCCATACAGCAAGCACTCCCGGATAAAGCAACGGATAACTCTTGCGCATCCCAGCAGAAAACATCAGGTAAGCAGTATCATCAGAAAACAAACAAACCGAACCACCAATAATCTTTTCTTTATAACGGACTATAAAGATTTTACCCATTCCAGCCGGAAAAGATTCTTCAGAGAAAAAAGCAAAAAGATGAAAATCAGGTAAATAACGATGAACTTTGGGAGAATAATATTTTTTCAGCATCATGAAGAAAGCCCTTATATCTTCCAGGCTGGAGGCAATTTCAATAGAAGCCCCATTTTTAAGTCCCCTGGCAATCTGGCGTTTACGGGAAGCACTCATCCATTTATCAAGCTGTTCGTGGTGTATCGAATTGCGAACACGCAGCCACCGGACCGGAAAATACCCGTTCTGCCTGAAATAACGGTAGCCGAACAACGGTTCTTCTAAGTTTCGAAACTCCAACAGAAAAGATCCCTCCTTATACAGAGTAGTAAAATAAGTCAATAATTCATTGAAAATCTCTTCCCGTTTCCGTTCCGTATTAAAATACTCTCCCACACCGTAAACGTATGTTTTTTCAGTAAACCCCAGCAGACGAAAATTCCGCCGGGTAATACACAGCAGTTTACCTATCGGTTTATCCCCTTCGAAAGCAACCAAGAGCACAGGACGATACCCCGGGGTTTGTTCCAATATCCGGAACAAATCAGTAGAATGAAAGACATTGGTTCCCGGAAGTTCAGGAATGTCCTTTGCATGCTCATATGTAGTCAACCTGATAGCCATTGTATCGCAAATTTATGATTTTTTTTGAGCATTACGAGTTTAAAGGTTATATTTGTCGTGTTAAAAACGAAGATTTTATGAAGAGTTTCAGCGAATTGATAAAACAACGGCGCAGTATGCGTAAGTTCACCGATGAAGAACTGACACAAGAAGAAGTGGTAACCCTGCTGAAGGCAGCCCTCATGTCGCCGTCTTCCAAACGAAGCAACTGCTGGCAGTTTATAGCAGTAGACGATAAAGAAACACTCGACAAGCTTTCACGCTGCAAGGAAATGGGATCATCTTTCCTGAAAGAAGCCTCTCTTGCCATCGTCGTACTGGCGGATCCGCTGGCAAGCGACGTATGGATAGAAGATGCGTCTATAGCCTCTCTGATGATTCAGCTACAAGCCGAAGATCTGGGACTGGGAAGCTGCTGGATACAAGTACGCGAACGATACACCGCTACCGGCATGTCATCGGACGAGTATGTGCACGGCATTCTCGGCATACCTCTTCAGTTACAGGTTTTGTCCATCGTAGCCATCGGCCACAAAGGTATGGAGCGTAAACCTTTCGACGAGTCACACCTGCAATGGGAAAAAGTACATATCAATAAATACGGAGGAGAATAAACGTGGCAGCAAAAGCATCAAACCATAAAGATACATACCGTGCTACCGCAGTTTTTCTTGCATTGATGGGAATACTCTATCTTGCCGACCGGCTGATAGATTTTTCTTCCCACGGTCTGTCCTGGGTTATGCAAAAAGACACCATGCTACTTTATGCAGCCGTCGCTTTCTTATGGTTCAAGGCAGACAAGTCGGTAGGCATCATTCTTGCCGGAATCTGGCTCATCCAGAACATCGGTCTGGTAACTACGCTGCTGGGACAAATGTCAGGCTACCTGCTTCCCGCTTCCCTACTGCTGATAGGAATACTGCTCTACTGGTTGTCATCACGATAAAAAGTCCCGCAAACGAAAAAAATCATTTTCACCATGAATATAAAAAACATTATCATGATAGGGGCCGGCAACGTAGCGACTCACCTTTCCGTAGCTTTATCACAAGCCGGATATAATATCCGTCAGGTATTCAGCCGTACAGAAGCTTCCGCTTCCGAACTTGCCGCCAAACTGAAATGTCCCTATACTACAGATTTAAGCCAAATCACCCATGAGGGAGATTTATATATCGTTTCCGTGAAAGACTCAGCACTGAACGACATACTTCCCAAGTTAGTACAACGTGCTCCCCAAGCCCTGTTTGTACATACAGCGGGCAGTGTTCCCATGAACGTATGGCAAGGACTGGCAGAACGTTACGGTGTGCTCTACCCCATGCAGACATTCAGCAAACTGCGTCAGGTAGATTTCCGTGAAGTTACATTTTTTACCGAAGCACATACAGCTGCCGACCTGAAGCTTCTGAACGAAATCGCCCTCCATCTGGGAAGCAAAGTATATGAAGCATCATCCGAGCAACGGCGATACCTGCACATCGCAGCAGTATTTGCCTGCAACTTTGCCAATCACATGTATGCCGTTGCCAGTCATCTGCTTTCAGCAAACGGTCTTCCCTTCGAAGCCATGCTTCCGCTGATCGACGAAACAGCCCGGAAAGTACACGAACTGCCTCCCGTCGAAGCACAGACCGGACCGGCACAGCGATACGATGAAAATGTCATCAACCGCCATCTGGAAATGCTGAAAAGCGAACCGCGCTTGGCAGAGATATACGAACTGATCAGTAAAAACATTCACGAGTACGCTGGCAATAAAAAAGAAACCTTATGATAAACTACGATCTTACTAAAATACGTGCACTGATATTCGACGTAGACGGCGTGTTAAGTGCCGAAACCATTACCCTGCATCCTAACGGAGAACCGATGCGCTCGGTCAACATTAAAGACGGTTATGCCCTGCAACTCGCCGTAAAATGCGGACTACATGTTGCAATCATCACCGGAGGAAAGACAGAAGCTGTACGTAAACGTTACGAAGGTCTTGGCATAAAAGACATCTACATGGGAGCAGCCGTAAAGACCAAAGAATATGCCGAATTAATGGAGAAATACAATCTGAAGCCAGAGGAAGTGCTCTATATGGGCGATGATATCCCCGACTACGAAGTTTTAAGTCTTGTAGGACTCCCCTGCTGCCCCGCCGATGCAGCTCCTGAGATAAAAGCCATCTGCACATATATCTCACACCGCAACGGAGGCTACGGATGCGGACGTGATGTAGTAGAACAAGTTTTGCGTGCACAAGGCAAATGGATGTCACACGAAGAAGCCTTTGGCTGGTAATATAAAAACAAACAATTATGCTCGAAAACCTGAAAAAATATAAGATAAAGCTGGCTTCCAACTCCCCACGTCGCCGGGAACTGTTATCCGGACTGGGAATAGATTATGAAGTAAAGCTTCTGCCCGGTATTGACGAAACCTACCCCGACACACTGAAAGGTGAAGAAATTCCCATCTACATTGCCCGCGAAAAGGCAGACGCCTATCGTCCGTCCATGCAGGCAGACGAACTTATTATCACTGCCGATACCATAGTCTACATAGACGGAGAAGTCTTAGGAAAGCCTAAAGATGAAGAAGAAGCTTGCCAAATGCTGCGCAAACTGTCGGGACGCTCTCACCAGGTCATAACCGGAGTATGCCTTACGACTACCGAATTCCAAAAATCCTTTGCCTCGGTTACAGAAGTAACCTTCGACCAGTTGAGTGAAGAAGATATCCGTTTCTATGTAGAACATTACAGACCGATGGACAAAGCAGGCTCATATGGTGTACAAGAATGGATCGGCTTCATCGGAGTAACCGGCCTGAAAGGTTCCTACTTCAATGTAATGGGGCTTCCGGTACAACGATTGTATCAGGAGTTAAGGAAATTATAAACCATCGATTCCACGTCCGTAGCCAATGAAGTTCAGCATAACCCAAGCAACCATAGCAGATGCAGACGAACTGACATCATTTATAACAAGTATCTGGAAAAACATGGAACACCGGGAATGGTTTGCTCCAGAAGAAGACAAAGATTATATAAAGTCGCTATTGTCTACTCACACAGGCATTATATGGAAAGCCATTGAAAGTGTATCAGGACAGACTGCCGGATTATTCATTGTCGTCTTTCCCGGAAAAAATTCCGAGAACCTAGGTTACGACATTGGATTATCTGAAGCAGAGTTGTGCAGTGTAGCACACATGGATACGGTAGCAGTGCATCCCAACTTCCGAGGTTACGGACTACAACGTTTACTTATAAGTCAGGCAGAAGAAGCCCTGAGCAAAACCCAATACCGTTATTTGTTATGTACGGTCCATCCGGAAAATTCTTTTTCACGCAGTAACATGGAAAAATTAGGATATACGTATATAAAACAAGCCTTGAAATATGGTGGACTACCGAGATGTATTTATCTGAAGAAAAGGACATAAGCTTGTTATTGGTTCTTTTACTTTAAATACATCATCGGATTAATTGCCACAACATAAGACTCATGAAAGCAAATACTTTCTCTCAAATAAAGCTATAATTAGCTTTAATTCAATGAATTTGTGATATAGGGAACAGTTCTTCAAGATATATTTCAGCCAGCTCTTCGTTGTGATTTGCTTTCAATTTAGTAACTTTGTGATATAGGAAACAGCAACGAAAACAAAGATTATAACCGTACTACGGTTGTGATTTGCTTTCAATTTAGTAACTTTGTGATATAGGAAACAGCCGACAGCACCTATACCGTCCACTATCTCCCGTTGTGATTTGCTTTCAATTTAGTAACTTTGTGATATAGGAAACAGCTAAAGTTACGGTTAAACCGCTTTCAGTTGTGTTGTGATTTGCTTTCAATTTAGTAACTTTGTGATATAGGAAACAGCAATAGCACTTTTACGCCTTTTTCTGTCAACGTTGTGATTTGCTTTCAATTTAGTAACTTTGTGATATAGGAAACAGCAGCTGGAAATTTATAGCCGATAAAGAAGTTGTTGTGATTTGCTTTCAATTTAGTAACTGACGATAGCGCTGAATCGGTACCATTGTAGTGCTGCAATCGGTACCGTCATGACGCTGCAAACGGTACCGCATTCAGTTCTGTAAGATTCTTTGCAAATGTATATTATTTTTTCTTTCGCTGTCTCATAGACTCGCCTTTTAACTCAATTTTATTAGCGTTGGCCACGAGACGGTCCATAATGGCATCCGCCAAGGTTGGGTCTCCTATATAATCATACCATTTTGAGATAGGAAGCTGTGATGCGATGATCATTGACTTTCGTTCATATCTCTCTTCCAGGATCTGAAGCAGAGCCAACCGGGTATTGGTGTCCATCGGCTGCAGACCGAAGTCGTCCAATATAATCAGGTCATTCTTCTCCAGGGAAGTAATCATCTTGAGGAAGGTGTTGTCCAGTTTGGACAGTGTGATTTTCTCGATGAACCGGTTCATATTAAGATAGACGGTTCTGAAGCCCAAGGTGCAGGCTTGTCTGCCAATGGCGCATGCCAGGAAGGTCTTTCCACAGCCGCATTTACCTTGTATCAGCAGATTCTCATGTCTGCGTATGAAGGAACAGTCGGCCAGTGCGGCCAGCTGTTCAGTTGTAATGTTGCGTTCTGCCCCACAGGCAACATCCTCAATCATGGCACTGTAGCGGAGTTTGCTGGTTTTGAGGAACATTTCTGTTTTACGTTCCTTCCTTTCCAGTATTTCTGCCTCTACCATCTTGGCTATGGCAAAATCAAATGAGGGACGGCTTTGCACCGGAAGAGTCATCAGGGATTCCAGCGTATTCGCCATTCCCCTCAGTTTCAACTCCTTGAGTTGTATGACGGTTTCTTGTGTATTCATATAAATAAGAGTTTAAATGTTGGAAAACGCTTCTGCACCCCGTACATATTCATTGGTGGGGATGCAGCATACATTGGATCGGTTTTCAGCTTTATCCAGATTGTTCTGAAGGATATTCTTGAGCATGCTGTAAGTTACGGTTCCGCTTTCAGACACACGCTTGCAGGCATTCTCAAGCCTTTCCTTACCATATTTTTTACGCAAGGACAATATACCTTCGCAAGAGCGGTAGGCATGGCTTACGTACTTCGGTGAAGCCAATACCTTTTCTACGGCTTTCAGTGTATACATGCCGATAACCTCTGCCTCTTCCAGGTAAAAGGCGGCATTCCGTCCTTTGCTGTGCTGGTATTCCAGATGATTCTCAGGCATGTGCGCGTCCTCTGTAGAACGTCCGGCTATGAAGCTTCTTTTATGCAGGGCTATTCGTTGGGTGTTCAGATATACTTCCACGGTTTCTGTATCCCAGACCACGGTTACTCTTTGTCCTACATAAATGTATGGGACGCTGTAAAGATGCCGTTCTTCAAGCCGTCCTACGGTGACATGGTAATCACCGGTCAGTTTCACTTCCTTGCGGTAACGGAAGCGGAAAGGGGTGATGGGGAGCGGCCCAAGACAGCCTTGTTCTTCGGCTTCAAACACACTCCTGCGGCTTTTTCCGGTAGTTCTGGAAGGACGGTCATTAAACTTGTCTGTCAGTTCAAAGATACGGCTGTTGAGCTCATCCAAAGAATGGAACACTTCATGCCGGATGGCAGCATATATAAACTGGTAGAACTTGTATACGATTCCTTCTACAGGACCTTTGTCACGTGGCTTCCGTACACGGCAAGCCTCCAGGGTAGTATTGTAGTAGCTTGACCATTCCAGCGCAGCATTGTTGAATGTAGGCTCGTAACGGTCTGACTTTTTCACCCATTGGGTCATGTTGTCGCTCTTGCACACTTCAGGACATCCTCCAAAATAGGTGATGGCATCCGACAAGCCACTGAAAAAGTATTCCATGCTTGCATGATACATGGCTTTGGCATAGCCCATACCGCTGAACGGCAGCATACAGCAGAGGACAACTACGGGTATATGCTCCTGGATTTTCCGGTCTGCAACATAGAGCTTGTCACCAGCAAAATCAATCTGCATCTCACAGCCTGGGATGTAAGTGTTGTGGTAAGACAGGTTGTTGGCATACTGATAATCACGGATATGCTTCTTGAACTGCGTGTACGCATAGCCGTTGGGATGCTCCTTGAGATATTCCTCGTGTAGCAACTGTATGGTCAGGTGGCGGTGTCTGGCAAGGTCTTCCGCATAGTCTGGCAACAGCTCTTTCAACTCGTTTTTCTGTTCAGAAGGTTTGGGAGTTGGTGGAGACTGCAGCAGACTGTGGATTTGCTCTTCACTCATCCGGCCTATTGTGCCGTAATCAACTTTGGTTTCATCAGCCAACTTCTTGTAGCGGTTTAAGACTCCACGGCCTATGTGCAGTTGTGCACATATTTCCCGTTGAGGAGTGGAAGCCGACAGCATTTGAAATGCTCTTTTTAATTTTACCATATTCAACGTTCTGTTTGCCATATCTTAAAGGGTATTGGTTGATCGGACCTTTAAGATATGAAGTTTATACTAAACTACAGAACTGAACTGAATTGTCAATCTTTTTGCTGGTACCGATTCATGCGCTACGTTGGTACCGATTGGAGCGCTGAGATGGTACCGATTCGTCCGCTATAGCGGTACCGATTCATGCGCTATGATGGTACCGTTTCGCCGATACTATCAAGTAACTTTGTGATATAGGAAACAGCAGAATCTTCGAACCTAAAGATGGTGATTTCGTTGTGATTTGCTTTCAATTTAGTAACTTTGTGATATAGGAAACAGCAGTTAGTGGTGGAACTTACCAAGATTGGGTGTTGTGATTTGCTTTCAATTTAGTAACTTTGTGATATAGGAAACAGCCCTGAAAGAGGCAGGGTGCGGGCTATTACTGTTGTGATTTGCTTTCAATTTAGTAACTTTGTGATATAGGAAACAGCGAAAACCATGCAGAACCAGTGGAACAACCTGTTGTGATTTGCTTTCAATTTAGTAACTTTGTGATATAGGAAACAGCAAAGTCAGAGTCTACAATTAATATCCAGCCGTTGTGATTTGCTTTCAATTTAGTAACTTTGTGATATAGGAAACAGCTACCTGAATAGATTTAAGAAGAGCGGTTAGTTGTGATTTGCTTTCAATTTAGTAACTTTGTGATATAGGAAACAGCCTTGATTTACCGTTGATGTACAATGTTCTGTTGTGATTTGCTTTCAATTTAGTAACTTTGTGATATAGGAAACAGCGAATGGTTACTGATCCCCTCTTCCAGAAGAGTTGTGATTTGCTTTCAATTTAGTAACTTTGTGATATAGGAAACAGCTCGGCTGTATTGCCTTATCTGACGTTATACGTTGTGATTTGCTTTCAATTTAGTAACTTTGTGATATAGGAAACAGCATTATTCCGTTTAAACCGCTGGGTAACGAGGTTGTGATTTGCTTTCAATTTAGTAACTTTGTGATATAGGAAACAGCAAAATAATACTGATGAATCGTACAGGCTAGTTGTGATTTGCTTTCAATTTAGTAACTTTGTGATATAGGAAACAGCAGGAAGAACGTGAACTGACTGTCATGTTGTTGTGATTTGCTTTCAATTTAGTAACTTTGTGATATAGGAAACAGCAGTATTTACTTTATAGCGGTTTTAGCCCGGGTTGTGATTTGCTTTCAATTTAGTAACTTTGTGATATAGGAAACAGCATTTGTTTAACTGTTATTTACTATTCAAACGTTGTGATTTGCTTTCAATTTAGTAACTTTGTGATATAGGAAACAGCGATGAAGCTAAGTCAGGTATTTTCATCAAGTTGTGATTTGCTTTCAATTTAGTAACTTTGTGATATAGGAAACAGCTTTGTATTGTTATACCAATACCTCGCTTCCGTTGTGATTTGCTTTCAATTTAGTAACTTTGTGATATAGGAAACAGCTTTGTATTGTTATACCAATACCTCGCTTCCGTTGTGATTTGCTTTCAATTTAGTAACTTTGTGATATAGGAAACAGCAGTCTTTTGTTCACTTCTTCATACACAGAGGTTGTGATTTGCTTTCAATTTAGTAACTTTGTGATATAGGAAACAGCTTTGGTACCATAGTATGTTTTACTGCTGTCGTTGTGATTTGCTTTCAATTTAGTAACTTTGTGATATAGGAAACAGCGAAGAAGCCAAAGAAAGCACCACAGGGAGGTTGTGATTTGCTTTCAATTTAGTAACTTTGTGATATAGGAAACAGCGCTTCTCCTTTGCGTCTAACTTGGCTTTCTGTTGTGATTTGCTTTCAATTTAGTAACTTTGTGATATAGGAAACAGCATGATACTTGTTTGTGTAGCTTTCGTTTCCGTTGTGATTTGCTTTCAATTTAGTAACTTTGTGATATAGGAAACAGCATATTTAAAAATTACTATGCAAACAAACAGGTTGTGATTTGCTTTCAATTTAGTAACTTTGTGATATAGGAAACAGCTGCAAAATGTGGAAGATGTATCGAATGTCGGTTGTGATTTGCTTTCAATTTAGTAACTTTGTGATATAGGAAACAGCAGCTCGAGAAGCCGAAGAAAGGGAGCATCGTTGTGATTTGCTTTCAATTTAGTAACTTTGTGATATAGGAAACAGCATCCGTTTCCGGTTTTTCCGTAAATGTTTCGTTGTGATTTGCTTTCAATTTAGTAACTTTGTGATATAGGAAACAGCACTGAACGAAGAGATTCGGAATAATCCTGAGTTGTGATTTGCTTTCAATTTAGTAACTTTGTGATATAGGAAACAGCAAGGCTATGGGGATAAGTGCTAAACTTGAAGTTGTGATTTGCTTTCAATTTAGTAACTTTGTGATATAGGAAACAGCATATATGAACTAATTTATTAACGCTTTTAAGTTGTGATTTGCTTTCAATTTAGTAACTTTGTGATATAGGAAACAGCAGTATATGGGTTTACAAGCGCAATATAACAGTTGTGATTTGCTTTCAATTTAGTAACTTTGTGATATAGGAAACAGCCACAGGCCCGTCGTGAAGTAAAGGATCTTCAGTTGTGATTTGCTTTCAATTTAGTAACTTTGTGATATAGGAAACAGCGAGAATAGAACACCTAACCAGTCAGATTCAGTTGTGATTTGCTTTCAATTTAGTAACTTTGTGATATAGGAAACAGCCGTCGCGTGTGTATTTTCAGCGTCTGTTCAGTTGTGATTTGCTTTCAATTTAGTAACTTTGTGATATAGGAAACAGCAGCGCAAAAATGGCGATTCGAAAAAGATTCGTTGTGATTTGCTTTCAATTTAGTAACTTTGTGATATAGGAAACAGCGAACAAATGGAGGCTCAAAAAGAACTCGCGTTGTGATTTGCTTTCAATTTAGTAACTTTGTGATATAGGAAACAGCAGCAGCAGTATAGTAGCATATCTCGGGCGAGTTGTGATTTGCTTTCAATTTAGTAACTTTGTGATATAGGAAACAGCAGGGTGGACGACTTCTAAGGCAGCATACGGGTTGTGATTTGCTTTCAATTTAGTAACTTTGTGATATAGGAAACAGCTCAATTAATGTAATCCTATATAATACAACAAATTACATCTAAAATTAGAAATAAAAAAGAAATGTTTCCTACAAGAAAATCCCGCTATAAAAAGCGGGATTTCTTATTTCTAAAATAGTTCTAATTGTTGCCCTGCTACATTTTTGTTATGAGGCTTTTTCCCATAAAACAATTCTATTTGCTCGAACTGTTTATCTGTTATGCACATAATCCCTACCTGACCGAACTCTGGTAAAAAAGATTTAACTCTTTTGATATGAACTTCTGCATTTTCATAACTTGCACAATGACGAATATAGATTGAGAATTGAAACATAGTAAATCCGTCTTTCTGTAAATTCTTACGAAATAATGCATAGGCTTTCTTGTCCTTCTGAGTTTCCGTAGGCAAATCAAAAAATACAAGTATCCACATAACACGATATTCACTGTATCTATCCATCACATTTCAGGATAAGCAATTTTACGAAGTTCTCCGCTAAAGCATTTATATAAAGAAGCTGTTGTCTGAGTGGCAGCTATCATTAATGGACTCCGCTTTTTACCTATGACGACATCAAGCGTAGGAATCGTTAAAAGAACAGATTTAATTTCTTTTGTTAACTCTACATTTTCACCATAATCCTTAACAAGCTGAAATACAAGCTTATCGACATAAGGACGGTAAGGCTCCATTATATCGTCAGCCAAACAATAAGCATTATAGCGATTATGATGATGTATTCCTAAAGTAGGTAACAACCCGCTGGAAACTAAGGCACGAGCTATAATAGCACGCAAAATTGCATATCCATAATTTAATAAATTATTAGGAGGTATCCCATCACGATCACGTGTAAATTCTGGAATATGAGCATAAAGTGTTTTCCAATAGTAAGCCGCAGCTCTAGCTTCCAAATTATCAGGATCACCACTTTTCACCTCTTCAGCCCACACTCTCATACATTTATGATTTTCCTGCAAGCAATCTTGTAGAACATTTGCCTGATTCTGTATTTTAACTTTTATCGTTTGTTGCCACAATTGTTTCTTCAATGGAATACTAGCCATTAATTGTTCTCTAAATCGCTCATTTTGAACTGTATTTCCATACAATGGCAATAATAACCCTACAGGCATACTTTTATTATCACAAGTAATGACGCTACATTTGTTTTCTAAAAGCGCCTCAAGCACTCCTGAGGTAATCGTTATCTGCTTATGATCCAATATCACCAAACCAATATCTTCTATCGGTCTGGTAATAACCGATTGGCTTTTAAAATTTTCTGGAAGTGAAGCATTACGCTCCACTTCCGGAAGTTTTATAACCAACTGATTATTTTGCAATGATAGATAAGCAGGATTACCAAAATACAATGTTTTCTTGATCATAGTATTAAATAGGTTATCAATAATTTATAGATATATTTCCTAATCGATCTATCAGAATTGGAATGCACCATTCTTTTATAGAAATTTTATCATCCGTCAATTCAATTTTATTTAATGAAGTATATTCCTTCTTATCATATATAGGTGAAGCAACCATATAAGGAACTAGAAATAATCTATTCCCAGTACAACTAACCATTTTATAAATTCTCTCTCTATCCAGAGGTTGAGTTACCTTACCACTATTACGTTCTTCTTCCGTAGGTAAATAAACCAAATCATTAGGAGATAAAACAAATATTGGCAGATTTCCATTCGAATCTTCCGGAGCAGCAGATAGTCCTTGTTTTTTACGCTTGATGACTTCATTTAGAGGTATAGTCGCAAAAGTACGTTTACGTACTTGCTTTCCTGTAGCCTCATCTTCTTGTATAGATTCATATACAGCAAAAAACAAATTGGTTCCTTTAGCTGCTTCTACAAACTTTTTAACCTTATTACCATGTTCTCCAACAGCAAATTTCTCAGCTTTTTCATAAGTCCGTACCTTATAAATAGGTTGATGTCCCTTACCATCATTCAAAATATTCATATTCTGATTCATACGTTCTATTCCATCTGGAGAAAAAGCAATATCCGGATTGTTATCATTTAGCTGCAAATGACGTAGCAAAATCCTTTGTATACCTGTATCTGTAACTTCCTCTTGAATCTTTTTCTGATTAAAGCTTGAATCCAATGACTTACGTGTTGCAAAAAAACGCTCATTTGTTTCCTTCGTAAAATAATAGACTTTTATTTTCTTCAAATTAATATCGGCCCAGACATCTTGGTGTGCCTCAAAATACTTTGTTATTGCCTTCAAATCATATTGAGCTTTTAACAACTCATGCAATTTGCTTTTCAATGACTTATCCACAACAATCGATGGATTATTGAGCACATCTTTCAAAGGAAGTGTTTTCTCCCTACGTAAATTAACCTCACCATATACCGTATCTTTGTGCATCGATTTACGAATCGCCCAACGATCACCTTTAACCTGCGGAATCATTTTCTTTTCTCCTGATTCATTATAATGCTGATGATAATTCGTAGTACGATTTATTACCCGAAGGTTTTGCTTAAAGCTGACTACAATATTTGTCAATGCTGTATACACATCCTGCGTAAACGTATCCCAAGGTTTACGTAACATCCATTTATAATTGCCATTCGAGTCTGTCTTTACTTTATCGCATAATAAATGCTGTAAGTCATAACGAGAGATTTCAGAACCTTTCCGTGCAGAAGCATTATTCAAGTAATTAACTATATTTCTATCGGCACACGCTATCACAATGGCATCCATCGCATGATGACGATGGTCTATTCTTTTCTTGTTAAAACCTTTCTGTAAATGTAAAGGCAAGGCAGGTAATAAATGTCCATTCGTACTTACAGAAGTGAAACCCGTGCTGTCCGTCATTTTATTCAAACGCAGAAAACGTGGAAGAATAATCCGGTTCCATACATCCTGCACTCCCCAGTCTTTCTTCAAGCGGTCCGTTACTCCACCTGTACAAACGATAACATTTTTCGACATACCCTCCTGCTCGCCCTCTTCACATACAATGTTCGAAAGCAAAGATTTTACGACTTTACTAATATATCGGCTATCATTCAACTGACGTTCGATAAAGTTATCAGGTATATCTTCCAACAGCAGTTTCTTCATCTTCTTACCATTACCAAGGTAAGACTCTTTCACAAAATGTTCATATTCTTCTGATGTAAAAACAGTAGCTTTCTCACCATTGCCCAATTCCACAATCTCACCTGAGTGTTTTTTAATGAATTCATATCCCAAGCAGTTATCTTTCAACTTATTTACAGCTGATTCGCAAATTACTTTATTGGAAATAGAATCATCAAAATAACGTGACTGAGGTATTACATGCTCTATCTCATAAGCAGGAGTAAACAATTTGCCAAGTGGAATAATCCTGCCGGTATAAGGCGAACGGTACCGTTGTTCTAGCCATAGTTTATACCGCAAGACTTCTGAGGTAGTAGGACGCTTCTTTACATCATTTTCTCTGAACTTCTTCAATATCGAAATAATATCTTCAGGCAAATCTTTTTCTGCAACACCCGACAAAACTCCTTCTTCATAGATTCGTAAAATTTCCTGCTGACCTGGTGAATAAGGACGGACGTTCTCTATCTCAAATTCAGGATTCATGAACTCTGTAAGCAACGCCTTTATACGCAAATTGGTATTTTCGTTTTCCAATGCTTGCGCTGTTATACGGGCACGTTCTTTAGCCGGATTTTTCATTTCACGACCTAATTCTACATGAATTTCATCAATCTGTCCTTCCTGTTTCCAAATATCGCGTACCGTACGCAATGTTTCCATAATAACCTGCTCTACAATAGGATTGCGTAACGAATGCTGTCTAAATTTACTCAAAAAGTGATCTATATCAGCAGGAGTTTCCCATTTTACAAGTTCTTTTGCTTCAGAATGACGATTATAAACGACATAACATGCCAACCATAAAGGAAGCCCACGGAAAGAAGATATATCCGTTAAATGTATAGCCTTTTCACGCACACGAGTACGAATAGTTTCATCATATTCTCCTGTCAGAATTTTTTCTATTCGACTACGCGTTTGCTTATCAATATCCTGCTCATTCCAATATTTACCCATACGCATGAGTGCAAGCAATTTACGGATTGCTTTAAGAGAATAAGCAGCATAGTTACTTTCAAAAGGTGGCATTTTGGAAAACTGCTCAACAAAAGCTTCATTCAGCCCATTCTTCTCAGCAAAAGTACCTAAAGCTTTTGTCAACTCCTTTTTATCAGATATAGAATATAAAATATGCCATAAGACCTCCTCCCTTTCTTCTGTTAAGACCCCCTCTGAAACTCCAGCCTTACTTAATCGGGATATCATATCTGCTCTTGTTTCATTGCATGGATAGCTTTTGTCTTCTACGTAATTCCAACGATATTTAGGTTGTTCATTTTTCTTTAATCCGAAAGGTTTGTATGCCAGAATCGTTTTTTGATCTATTTCTTTTCGTCCATTCAGCCAGTCGAATAATTTCACATAATCATCTTCGTTCTGCAAAAATTCATTAGTCACATCTACATCCAGTTTAAGAGAACCATCTATCATTCTTTCACGCTGATAAATACGCAGGAAAGAAAGGAAGTGCCACAAACGGAATTCCTGAAACAACGGATGTGATTTGGATATACATTTTAAAGGAGTACGGTGCAAACTACCATCCTTTTTATCCCGATATACATGCGATTCATACGGACAATCATCTATCAGCCCTTTCTGACTTTTAAGTGGACGCTGATAAAACAAAATATCTTCCAGCAAAAAATAAGTAAAACTAGAAGAAGATAGCAGCCTGCGATGTGCTTCATTGTTTGGATATAATTCTTCTATGCAAGAAAGCAACAGATTATGATCCTGCAAAGCTGCATGAAACTCGGTCTGCTTGAACAAAATCTTACGAAGTTCATCTTTATAATATTTACGTTCTATCGTGCGCACAAGTTTCCCCCTTATTTTCTGATCAGGCATACGGAGCAATGAATCATAAATATAGGCTCCAACAGTCTGACCGCTTTCATCGATCTGTGTTTGGGTCTTTGTTTTCAATAATCCCCAGTCGTCTTCTTTAGGAGCTCGAAAAGAACGCTTCACATTGCCGTCTTTATCTTTTTTAGGATTTCCCGCATCATCTAAATCTGTTGTTACCACAAATTCTTTTACCTTGCCTGTCCAGTCTAAAGGAATACTACTGGCCCGACGGTAAATCCAGCCGTTTTCCAACTTAACATTATACCAGATATCTTTCCCCTTACGCTCACCGGAATCTTCTACCGCAACTACCTTCAGTGCATAATATTCTACCGATTTCTTATTATCTTCCTGTTCTTCTTCTCCCCTTAACTGATAATATCCTCTTTTTTGATTGAAGTTAAGAAGTATCCAGGCTAATTCTTCTTTGGCTATTTTCTGAGAAAGAGCTTTTTTCCGAAGATAATAGATAGTCCAGTCATAAGGTATCTTTTTTCCTTCTGCTACCAGCTCGGGATGGTACAAGCGGAAATCCTCCAACATTTCATTGAAAGAATCCTGAAATAAAAATCTATAGCTACCTGTATTATCTTTATACCAAGCCAGTTTGGGTTCTGTTTCCGGTAAGAATTTGCCATATCGGTCTAATTGAGAAGCATAATGTTCGGGCAAAAATCCCATAACAGATAAAACCCGATGCAAGCGCTCTCTGCGTAATAAACTACGCTCCAGCAAACGACGTATTCCACGGAGTCGTGTCCGTTCTGCGACTGAAGATTTAGCATTTCCTTTATCAAAATCTCCTAATGTTGCAGCATCCATCGGAATAATTCTACTGCCACAAGAAGATATACTTGTCAACTTCTCTTTTCCTTCATCGTCAACTGAAGAATTTATCACTGCCCAGCCAATGCTATTTGTTCCTAAATCTAGACCCAATATCTTTTTCATAACCAATTTTTTTATTCATTTTTTCAAAGATAGAAAAAAGATATAAAAAATCTTCTTGATATGAATTATATCTGCTATATTTGTATTATCTAAATTGAAGCAAATCACAATAAGGATTATTCCGTTGTGAAAACATTTAAAGCGGTCTTTTTTCGAAGGTCGCTTTCTTTTTGATAATAAGGGCACAATCTTCCGTCCATCATTTCCCAAAGTCTTCAGCATGTGTTTCGGAAAAGATGTACAAATTATGTCATTTATTTGTACAAATTATTTTATCTTTCGTACAAACTTCCAAAAAGTTTGTACAAAGTTTTAGCAAAAATTCAGCATGTTTTTCATAAAACTTCAGCAATGGTTTTGGCAATGTTGCCCGGCAATCTGACAACACTGCCAACTATCCTGTTTTTCTGATGTATTTAACCTACTCCAGATCCTGTAAGTTTTTCATTCCTTGCTCTATTTCATCTACCGAACGTTTATCTACATAGCGATAACATATATATCCTGCCATCATCCCCACAGACAGCATCAGGATATCGAAAACAACCATAAGCAGATTGCGGTAGTGATGATGAATAAGGAAAACAGAGATAAAAAGTCCCAGTGTAAGAAAGGGAGTACACCAGATTTCTATGCGAAGCCTGCGCTTATAGGATAATACCCAACGGTGGAGTTCGAGTAAGGTACGGGTAGCCAGATTGAATTTATACAATACATGTATGTTCCATAGTGAATATAGAATGAGGAGTGGAAACACGATGTAGAACATCCAGAGAAGTTCTTGTCTGATAATTACTCGGGTAGCTGCTAGCGGAAACAGAAACAGCATGCCTGTAAGTACAAAAACGGCAATAACATTGGCCCCTATCAGACGGTCGCGAGCGCTCAGGGTACGTTTTTCTATCATTCTTTTTATCGCTTCATGATTGATGATTTCATTCTTCTTCAGTTGTTCACTAAGCAAGTTCCATTGATTTTTCAGTTCTTCAAGTTCCATAAAGCAGACATTTATTGGTTCGACATATTTTTCAGTTTTTCACGGATACGGTTCAGACGGACACCGACATTGTTTTTCGATATTCCCACTATCCGGGCTATTTCATCGTAACTTCTTTCTTCCAGCCAAAGCAGGATAAGTGCCCGTTCCAGTGGATTGAGTGCGTGTATCAACCGGTAAAGCTCACGCAATTGCGACGATTTGTTTCCGTCGTCTTCGGCAAAAGCTTCGAAATTGACCGGTAAGGTTACAGCCTGAATCTGATGTTTTGATTTCCGCCGGTACGAAATGCATGTGTTCAGGCTGATGCGGTATATCCACGTGACTGGAGAGCTTTCGCCACGAAAACTGGGATAGGCGCGCCAAAGGTTCATTACTATTTCCTGATACAAGTCGTTCAACAGTTCATCATCGGTTGCATACATGTAACAGACTTTATAAATGACTCGTTTGTGCGACTCTATCAGCAGGAGAAAGTCTTTTTCTTGTTGCAGGGTTTTATTCATACAGCATCTGGTTTCTACATGTTTTTTACTTTATTTAGTCGCTCGTTCGGGAATATACTTACATCGATATCATAAAAAAATGCGTAAAGGAACAACAAAAGGCTGAATCCTGCCACGAGGAAACAGCCTTTTTAAAGAAAAAGCGCCACCCGGAAATTTTCCCTTTCCGAAGTGGCTCTTAAGTAATATTTATTTTATCAAGAGGCAGGATTATTTATATTCGTCCCAGCTCTTAATAGCGATATCGTCGATAGTCATCGTGCAGAATGCATGGATAAAGGCACTTGCCAGACGTGCATTTGTTACCAGAGGAATATTCAGGTCGACTGCTGCACGGCGAATCTTATAACCGTTATCGAGTTCTCCGGCAGAAAGGTCACGCGGGATATTTACTACCATGTCGATCTCTTTCTTATGCAGCATTTCCAATGCCTGCGGATGTCCTTCTTCGCTCGGCCAGTATACGCGGGTATTCTCTATTCCGTTTTCGGCAAGGAATTTTGATGTTCCGCCTGTTGCAAAGATATTGTAACCTTTTGCCTTCAGTTCCTGAGCTGCTTTCAGCATTTCTACTTTCTGCTTTGGTGTACCGGTTGACATCAGGATATTCTTTTCCGGAATGCGGTAACCTACTGAAAGCATTGATTTCAGTACAGCACACGAAGTATCTTCACCGATACATCCTACTTCTCCGGTTGAAGCCATGTCGACTCCCAATACAGGGTCTGCTTTCTGCAAACGGTTGAATGAGAACTGACTTGCCTTGATTCCAACGTAATCGAGTTCGAACAAGTTCTTTTCTGGTTTTTCTACCGGCAAGCCAAGCATAACCTTTGTTGCAAGTTCAATGAAGTTTATCTTCAATACCTTGCTCACAAACGGGAACGAACGGCTGGCACGCAGGTTACATTCGATTACCTTGATATCGTTTTCACGGGCAAGGAACTGAATGTTGAACGGACCAGAGATATTCAGTTCTTTAGCAATCTGACGAGAAATGCGCTTGATACGGCGAACTGTTTCTACATACAGTTTCTGTGGCGGGAACTGGATAGTTGCATCTCCTGAGTGAACTCCGGCAAACTCAATGTGTTCGCTGATAGCATATGCTACGATTTCTCCGTTTTGTGCTACAGCGTCCATTTCTACTTCTTTGGCATGTTCGATGAACTGGCTTACAACAACCGGATGTTTCTTCGATACATTGGCTGCCAGCTGCAAGAAGCGTTCCAGCTCTTCCTGATTAGAACATACGTTCATGGCTGCTCCTGAAAGCACGTACGACGGACGAACCAATACAGGGAATCCAACTTTCTGTATAAAGGCGTTGATATCTTCCATTGAAGTCAGAGCGCTCCATTCAGGCTGGTCTACACCGATGCGGTCGAGCATAGCCGAGAACTTGTCGCGGTCTTCAGCATTGTCGATGCTCTTGGCAGAAGTTCCCAGGATATTTACTTTCTGAGCATCCAGACGAAGTGCCAGGTTGTTTGGTATCTGTCCTCCGGTTGACACGATAACGCCATGAGGATTTTCCAAATCGAGGATATCCATTACACGTTCGAATGTCAGTTCGTCGAAGTACAGACGGTCGCACATATCGTAATCGGTAGATACTGTTTCAGGGTTATAGTTGATCATAACCGAACGGTATCCTTCTTTGCGGATAGTATTCAGCGCCTGAACACCGCACCAGTCAAATTCTACTGACGATCCGATACGGTAAGCACCCGAACCAAGAACAACGATACTCTTATGGTCGCCCAAATAGTGTACATCGTTTGCCACACCGCTGTAAGTCAGGTACAGGTAGTTGGTCTGTGCCGGATATTCGGCAGCCAGCGTATCAATCTGTTTAACGACCGGCACGATGCCTACACTCTTACGGTGATTACGGACATCGATGATAGCATCTTCCATTTCTCCTTCGTAACCGATAGCACGTGCAACCTGGAAATCGGAGAATCCCTGACGTTTTGCCTTGTACAGCAAATCGTTTGGAAGCTGTGACAGCAGCTTGTGGTTGTTGCCCCATTCGTGAAGTTCCTTCGAAGTCTGCATGATGTTCATCAGCTTGTCGAGGAACCACTTGTCAATCTTGGTGA
>ERZ773208.344-NODE-344-length-45320-cov-6.535999_pt1 | contig 45320 bp, 49 predicted proteins | sample MGYA00581006_ERZ773208 | MGnify/ENA primary metagenome ERZ773208 (study PRJEB29015, sample SAMEA2737793) | human gut metagenome | biome: human gut; feature: human-associated habitat; material: faeces | place: China | collected 2012 ... | reverse complement strand
ATATAATAATAGTTATATAATAATAGTTATATAATAATAGTTATATAATAATAGTTGGTGTGAAAAATTATTAGAATATTAGAAATAATTGTTTTATGGTTGCATTATGAACGTATATTATATACGTTCATAATGTTTTTTTTAGATTTTTTTAATATGGTACTGTATAAAGAGCAAAGATATCTGGAATCATATAAATATAATAAGCTGCTAATGCAGTGGTAGTTCTAACAGCAACATATAATATATAATTAGATAATATTTGTTTAATATGATATACAATGAGTGAATGACAATTCCTCATACGATGAGTTAAATATAAATACATACATATAAGTACAGTTGTAAACATTAATGAAATTAGAAAATAAACAAATAAGCTATTTAAACTTATATTATTATCTATTAAAAATTTTATAAAATAAGATCTTTGTTGAGGCGTCATGCCACTAATTATAGAAAAAATATCTGTGCTAGTGTTTATTACATCAAAAAGAAAGGATATTTGTTCTGGTAGAATCATCATTAAGATTTGAAGTAGGATATCATCAAGATAATTTATTAAATCATAAATTATGTGCATTTTAAATGGTTCATCTCCCCATATAACTTAACTTTATTTTTTAATAAACAGGTCTTTTTCTACGTGTTTTTGGTTTTCGTACAAATGTAATTTCTTGTTCTTTTTTTTCTATAAATTCACTCATCATCTCAGACATAGCACTTGTTATTGTTTGTCGTGATGTATAAGCATAAGATAAAAATTTATCCCATAGTTCAGCATCTGCTACAAAAGTAACGCGTTTTTTCCCATTTTTAACTTCTTGAATACGTTCTTTTTTTTTCCTTTTGTTTTTTCTTTCTAATGTATTATTTTTTAATGTGGAATCAACCATTCCCTCTAAAAAATTCGGTGTTACTTTACTCATTATTATTCTCCTGTTTTACAATTTCATTAATTAAATCAGAGAAATCTTTTGCTCCTGTAGAATCTGATTTATAAGCAAAAATATCTTGACCAAATCCTGGACTTTCTGCAATGGTTACACTGTTACGAATATATGTTTTATATAATCTATCTTTGAACATTTTAGCGACTTCTTCAGATGCCTCTTTATGCAATTTGCGACGACCATTATACATATTTAAGATTACACCACTAATTTTTAAACCATGATTTATTCTACGTTGAACAATATCAATCGTTTTTGTTAATTGAGATACTCCTTGAGCGGATAAAAATTCTGGCATCATTACAATAATAACTTCTTTAGCAGCTACTAAAGAATTAACAGTCATCATACCCAAAGACGGAGGGCAATCAATTAAAATATAATCATATTCATTTTTTACTAAATTAATGGCTTCATGTAATAGAAAATCTTTACCTGGTTCATTGGCAAGCTCTAAATCAGCGGCAGCAAGAGCGATATCTGCTGGCAAAATAGAAGCATTGTTTGTGGTTTTTATAATGGCATCTTTAATAGAACATTCTCCCTTTAATACTTCAAAGATGGTGTTTTCTCCATCAGTGTTGCGTATTCCTAGACCTACTGTGAGATTTCCTTGGGCATCTGCATCTATATATAAAACTTTTTTATTTTTTAATGCTAATCCAGCCCCAATATTTAAAGTACAAGATGTTTTGCCGACACCACCTTTTTGATTTACAATAGCAATGACTCTATTATTCATGAGGGTAACCTCCAATGCTTTTTATAATATAGTAATTTTATCACAGAATGTAAAATATTACTAGGTAAACTTATTTTAATAAGTTTACCTAGTAATATTTAGTTGTAATATCTTAATATGCACTTAATTAGATGATAAATATAATATAAATTATATTATTGTTTATAAAATTTAAAATGAAATATTTAATGTTTACTAAGTAAACTTATTTAATTAAGTTTACTTAGTAATATAAGTAACATAATGTTACTGAGTAAACTTATAAAGCCTTAAAATATAAGGTCTTGACGTTTTTTTATTTTTTTGATATTATAAAAAAACAAGTTAAAAAAAATGAAAAATTTAATAAAAAATTAAAATATATAAAAGCAATAAAAAAAGCTAATCATGCGCCAACATGATTAGCTTTCTGAAAAATTCTAAAACCACCAAAAACTACTAAAAGCTACTAAAAGCTACTAAAAGCTACTAAAAACTACCAAAAACTACCAAAAACTACTAAAGTTTAATTATTGAAGTTTATGGTTTATAGTTTATAGGCTGGTTGTGATTGATATGATTATTATAGCTATAATCTTTAGTAGTGTCAAGGTTTTAGAATGTTTTAGAGTTTAATAAAATTTTTATTTTTAAAAGTTTTAATAGCTTTATTATATCTAAAATCAGGTGTGGGATTAGACCATACCAGCACGCTTTGATGCTTATTCAAAGAAAGGAGACTACACTAGGCATTGGTGTATAAACTATGGTATAGAAGAAATCTATACTAACTGTGTTGCGAGCAGATGCGATGAATACGCACGGTATAGATAATGTACTTAACCATTATCTATTGACGTAAGTGGGTAAAGTGCTGACAAACTCCCATTAAATGCCTAAATGTAAAGTATACTAAAAAGCCGTTTAAACGGCTTTTTTTTATTTTTAATATAAAAGTATATAAGCACATGGTTAAATAAGTCAGCGGGGGCTAAGTATCGGGTGCGAAAGTACCGTATGAAAGTTACTAGGGAAATCTAGTGCAGTGAGGGCGATAGGACCACTGTGATAACTTTTGCTGTGTAGAAGCAGCGGCTAGTTAAGTTTAATAATGGAAACTTCACGATCGACGGGTGTGCAATAAATCCAGTGAAAAAAGAAACAAATTAATAGTGATACAGTATAAAATTACAAAATTTTGTAACCAGGTATACTATTAACTTGTTTCTTTCTCCCTCTGGGTGTGCATATTTTATTCGAGATGTCAATTAGTTTTGTGCCTAGTTTATTGATAATTTTATAAGAATTTTTGATAAAACTATTAAGATACTAACTAAAAGTTTTTTATTTGAGTAGCTTTAATTGTATATATTATAGGTGTATTTCTATGTATCTTATAAAATAAGATATATATTTATTTGTTTATAAGATTAATTATTATTAAATAATTTATATGCTATAAACCGACCTCTAAAAGTTAGACTTGAAAATCTAATTATTGGAAGGTCGATGTTTATATATAGATAACTTTCTTGATTTTAAGTGTGGGGATGTATAAAAGCCCGCCTACTTCAACGGCAAGCGAGCTTGATATACATGGGTTATCGACAATCTTTACACCAAGATTGATTTCTTATTATCTTCTTCTTGTTTTTTTTCATTTTTCTAAAACCAAACTCACTTAGTGGTTTTTCTTTGCCACAATGAGGACAAATCCTAGTTGGTTCACTGCCGTTATAACCGTGTGATTGAATAATAGGTCTGTCATTATTTGTTGTCATAGATACTATCCTTTCTTTTGAGAAATACCAAATTATTCTTCGATAATTCCTAGAATCCAATTTACCCAACCAACAACTGTAGAGGAACGTCGCAAATATGTGCTGTCGGCTTCAACATGATATAGATTAGAGCGTTTCATAATCTGGATAATAGTTTGTTTATCCGGCATCTCTCCATATTGCAAATGGAGTTTTAATGTCTCGTTGAATACTTTGTGCATCAATATTTGAGTTACAAGTGCAAGCTGGCGTTCCTTATACTCCAAACTCATTATACGGTGTCCGCAGGTCGAAAGGTGGAATAGAATATTACCATCTTCATCATGGGTTTTGTCAATAAGTCCCAGATACCGACCTGCGTCTGTATAATAATTCGTTTGGCGTTCATCAAAAGCATACTCTGATGTAATGTTTTGCTTCGTCATCGGTTTTTCATTTAATAGCTCAATAAGATTGATTATTCGAGACATACGATCCGCTTGCGGGAATGATATGTCAGGTTCTTGCACCAAAGGAACAGTTCTCAAAAGATTTTCAATATCAGCCAAGCAAATCTCTGTTACAATTACATAATTTTTTTGCTTCACCAATTTAAGAGAATTATAGTTCTGTGGCTCTTCAAACTGATATTGATATAAATTGAACATACCATTTGAAAAAATCAAGAAAATGGACTTTACTGTTTTTGTCACTCGTTCACTCCAAACACGGAATGGGTAATAAAGTTGACGAATAAGAAAATCATCCGACAAATCCCGCTTAGCCTCAAATAAAGAAAGATAATGGATACCTTCGTATGCTGCATCAATTTCTATTTGAGAATTGCTTACGGTAATATTTTTCGTTCCTAAAGCGGTGTTTATGCTAAATTCAAAACTACCGGAACTCATGCGACCGCTAACTGTTGAAACAAGCTCATCATCCTCTAAAAAGTCATTAAGTATACCACAAGCATTAGCACAATTTAACGCAATAGCTTCGCTCACAAGAAACTGCGGCATTAAACTTTGGATATGTGCTGGTATTGATATTTTCTGCACATCTTGGGATGGCTCGTCAAACTCCTTATACGCCGAAAAAGAAGAAATAACATAATTTCCACGAGTTATTGGCAAAATTGATAAGTTGTTGGATGTGAAAATATTGGGGAGATTTATTTTATGGTCAAACTTGGTCATTAACCGAGGTTCTCTGAACTCTTTTATCTGATTTGCTGAAATGATAAACTGTCCATTTTGCTCAATCTCAGCAAGAATATGATACTTGTCAAATAGACTTTCCCATGCGGTATCATTTAGTCCCATAGTTTCTAATTAGTACCTCCTCTATTGCCCCACGCTTGCTTGCATCTGAATTGATTACCCTCTTAGCTTGTACAATGGATATGTTGTAGTCCTTATACAGTTCTTTTATGAACTCTGTAGCAGAATTGGATAGCATAAATTTAATGCCTCGCTGCGTCAGATCGTCACAATATTGCTTTAGTCTGATTTGCTCGTTTCTGTCAAATCCTCCTTTATTATAGCCGGTGAAACTTGATGTATCAGAAACAGGATCATACGGTGGGTCAAGATACACAAATCCACCCTTGCCAACTCTACTTAAAGTCACAGCAAAATCTTCATTGCAAAATGCGATATTAGCAGACGAAAAATACTTACTTACTGCCCGCAGAACTGGTTCGTTTACAATGTTAGGATTTTTATAATGACCAAAAGGAGAATTAAACTCCCCTGATGAATTAACCCGAAACAAACCATTAAAACAAGTTTTGTTTAAATAAATTAATCGTGATGCACGCTCAACCTTTGACATGGCTTGATAGGTTGCTTTATCTCTATCTAAATCTCGTATTGCATAAAAATACTCTGAAGTGTTTTCGTGTTTTTTGAGATCGGCAATAAGAGATTCAACATCGTCACGAATAATTTCGTAAACCGTAATCAAATCCTCATTCAAGTCATTTACGATTGCTTTGGATGGCTGAATAGAAAATAAAACGGCTCCACCACCCAAAAAAGGCTCGCAATAAGAAGTGATCCGCTTAGGAAGTAGAGGCGTAATCTCATCTAACAACTGGCGTTTTCCTCCAACCCATTTGACAACAGGGGCAACCAGTTTGTTCTTTGCCATATCCACACCTCCTTATTTATAGATATACATTATAGCAAAAGAATTTTAAATTCTCAAATTGCAAGTTTAAAAATTTTGTAATGATAGATTATAAATAGCAAGATATTTATTATAAAATTTATATTTTTGTAGTTTTTTATACATAAGAAAAAGCTAAAATAAGCGTAGCAACTTAACCTTAATTGCTACGCTTACAAAGTTTAATTTTGTAGGTCATCATATACATATATATTATTGCTCTATATTTTTTCTTCTTCTAGTGCAATGCTAATAGCTTTACAAATATAGTCGTTTACGCTTATATTTTTTTTTGATGCAATTTCCTTTAGTTTTTTATGTAAACTAGGGTAAATTGCTAATGCTATTTTTTTACTTTTTTTCTCAATAAGAATAGGATTTACACGAAATCCTTCAGGAACATTTATAGATTTAATTTCTTCTGAGGATAAATATTTTTTTGATGTAGTATTGTTGTTAATTACTGTATTTTGTTCTTCTTTTTGTTCTATTGATGAACTTGATATAAAATTCATAGCAGGAATCATTTCATTCATTTTAGATGTGAAGTCTTTTTTCTTATCCATATTATTCTCCTAATATTTCTTCTACTAATTTTTGATAATCAAAACTTGCATTACTATATTTAGCATAATCAAATATATTTTTTTGTACTACTTGAGATTCTTTAATAGCAGTACATTCTCTAATTTTTGTATCGAAAACTTTAGTATTAAGTTGTTTGGCTTTATTTATAATTGAAGTTGTTGCATTGTTGCTAATTATTGTGCGTTTATTATATCGTGTTAATAAAATACCACAAACTTTTAATTGTGGATTACAATATTTTTTTACAGCAAAAATTGTTTGATATAATTGACTAATACCTTGTAGACTATAAGCATCTGGTTGAGCTGTTATTAAAGCTTCAGTGGCTGCTGTTAAGGCGTTAATGGTGATAGTTCCCAATGCAGGCGGAGTATCTAAAATGATAAAATCAAAATGATTAATAATGTCAGATAAAGCTTCTTTTAATTTATATTCTTTTCCTGTTTGATTTAAAATAGTATCTATAGTAGATAATAAAGGTGAACCAGCAATAAAATTATTATATATTGCTTCTTTTATAGAAATTTTATCTGAAAATACATCATAGATTGTATATTTGCTATCAACATTAACTGAATAGGTTAAGTTGCATTGTGCATCTAAATCAATTAAAAGAGTTTTAAAACCTTTTTTTTCTAAACCAGCAGCTAAATTTTGTGCCGTTGTAGTTTTACCAACGCCACCTTTTTGATTTATGATACTAATAATACGCGTCATTTGAAGACCTCCATATATATAGTTATATATATAATTATATCAATGTAGCTATATATATTATATTATATATATATAATTATATCAATATAATTATATATATAGGATAAAAGCAGATATTATCAGGGGATAATATCTTTTTTTTATTGAATTTAATTTAAAATAACTGTGATTATAAGGATAAACAGAAGCATCGCTCGCTCGTCCTTATAGTCACAGTTATTTTAAATAGACCACAATGTATTTTTCTTTCAGAAAAAATATAAATAATTTTTTTATGCTTTTCTCCTTCGCATGATAACGATTACACCAAAAAAGACAAGGGTAAAATGTACAGTAAAACTGCCCTTGTCTTTTTTGCTTCCATCGTTTTCAAGGTCATGCGAAAAGCGTAAAAAAAATGGACGCTTATGAGAAAAACAACTAGCTGAAAGAGAGGTACAATCATGACTACTAATAATATTTATGTAAGTGTTTTTTTAACTAATTTGGGTAAATACGTTGAAGGTTATCTAATTGGTAAATGGATTACATTATCTACAGCTATAAATTGGAAAGAAGAATTAGAAAGCATAGACGTTAAAGACGGTACAGATTATGAAGAATTTTTTATAACAGATTTTGAAAGCAATGCAAATATAAAAATAAATGAATATATATCTATTAGTGAATTAGAAGAAATGGCAGAAAAAATTGAAGAACTTAATAATACTATTGATAGTGATATTTTTAAGGCTATTTTAACTTGTGCTTCTGATTTTGACGAAGCTTATAACGTGGCTATTAATGGCGATTATATTTATTATAGTGATGTTAATGACGAAGCTGATTTAGGTCATGCTTTAGTTGATGAAGGCTTCTTTAATAATATAGATGAAAAAATAAAAATGTACCTAGATTATGAAAGCATAGGTAGGGACTACATGATAAATGTAAATGGTAATTTTTCCGATAATGGTTTTATTGCTTTATATTAATAAAAATAAGGCTTGATAGTTTTTAGCTATCAAGCCCCTAACCTAAAAAAAGAAATGAAAGTGATAATATGAAACTTTTAGAAAACATAAATATTGATACAGTAAATATAAGTAAAATTGAAATGATTATAAAACAACAAAATGAATGTTTATTAGAAATGTATAAGTTACTACTTTTTGATGAAACAACTCCTGAAGCAGATAATAACAAATGGGCTAAAGCTTTTTTAGAAACACAAATAAAGGCTTTAGAACATATACAAAAAATAACAGAAAAACATAAACAACATTTCTCTAAAAAAGAAGTAAAAAAAGAAGATAAATATATTAATGATGATGATAATAATGATGATGACGATATAGAACAAGAAAGTTTATTTTAAAAGGAGCGAAAGAAAATGAAAGTTTACGGTGTTGGCAGATTAACAAAAGATATGGATATAAATTATAGTGTTAGTGGAATATGTGTTATAAAATTTAGTCTTGCAGAAAATATTTATAATTATAAAACGAAAGAAACAGAAGCTGAATTTTATAATTGCGTAGCTTTTGGCAAACTTGCCGAAAGACTAGGCAATTTAAACATAGAAAAAGGCGAAAAATTGCAGATTGAAGGTAGATTATCTATAAAAGTTTATGTAAATAAACATGGTAATAAAAGTAAATATACACAAATTATATTAAATAGTTTTGAATTATGCGGTAAGAAAGCAGGCAACAAAAAATGAAAAAAATACAATTAATGTTTGCTTATCATGAGTTTTTAAAAGGCGGTAAATATTTTACCGCCCATAAAATCCTAGAACTTCTAAATAAAAAGAAAGTTTATCTAGGCTTAAATGATACTAGCTGGGAAGTAGAACAGTTAGCATATAAGTTAAAATTACCAGTAACTTATAATAGAAATTGTAATGGTGCTTGCGTTTATTTATAGAAAGGATTTTTACCATGAAACTTTTAGCCCAAACAGAATTATCTCGACCACACGCTTATTTATATTGTCAAACAAGTCAAGCCTCTTTATTTGTATCAAAACATACTGCTTTTTGTAGTGAGTGTGGGAACGAATTTACATTTAGTAAAGTAAATCCATTTACACAAAAGATTTATTGTTCTAAATGTGGTCGAGGTTATAGCCACAAAAAAGATGAAGTAATAATAAGTAAAGAGTATAATGTTGAGTTGCCTTATATAACAAAAATAAAACTATATGAATTAAAAGAAAAAATAGAGCTTAGAATATATTACAATAGTATTGCAATTTCATATGCACAGAGTATATATAGTGTTTTGCATTTCTCCAATATAAGAGAAATATATACTTTTGATATAAAGAACCAAAATATAACTTTTAAAAAGTATATAAATAATGTTCAACATGATAAGCAAGATATAGGTTATATAACAGACTTGGAAAACCTAACAGAAAATACTGCACTTTATTTTTTTAAGATAAATACTAAAAATTATTACTTTGATAGTTTAACAGTTTTATTAAAAAAATTAAGAATAGCCATAATAAAAAAAGTTTATCAAGTTCATAATGTTGAATTAAATAATGTATATGTAAGTAACTTATCTATACATGAAAAATTCTTAGGAAATGTATTGAATTTAGCTCATAGAGTGCGTTTTTTCAATAGCCCGAATATTGCCTATAACGAGGATTTTCATGATGTGAAAACCTATATTGTTGATGAATATTTAAACGACTTTGAAAAAAAATACACTGATAGATTAAAAAAAGACTATATATCTACAATTTTTGATTTACTAAAATTACCAAACATAAAATTTTTAAAACAACATTTTTCTTTAAAAAATTTGTCTATAATAAATACAATATATAACAATCTAAATAAGAATTTAAGTAATAACTTATTAAAGTTTTATTTAAATTCTGAAAAATACTTTATAAATAAAGAATACAAAGAAAGTTATCGCAGTAATTTAGAGAGGAGAATAAATAAATTATATGTATATATAGATTTTATTAATAAGTTATATTTAAAATATTATAAAAATGTAAAGGTTAATGTTATTTTTAATAAATACAATTATATAAAAGATATATTAAATTTATACAAAGAAGCAAATTTGACTACTTTAAATAAGTTAGAACAAGAAAATATTGCTTTTAGTAAACTGCATAATTGGTTGGCTTTAGAAATAGCTAAACAATCAGAAAAAGACTTTAAATTTGATATAGCTACAGATATTATTAATAAATATGATGTAAACATTCAAAGATATCACTTTTCATGTGTAAAGAGATATAGTAATTTAAAAGAAATTGCCTATTCATTAAATAATTGTAGTGCGGGATACAAAAATCTTATTAATGATAGATTACAATTAATAGCAATAGCTGATGATGAAGGAGTAAAAGCATTGATAGAAATACAAAATAATTATATTGTACAGGCTAAACTTTATAATAATATATCAGCTAACAAAAATAGTTTTATAAATAATCTTATAATAACATTTGCAAAAGAAATAGGTCTTAAAATCAATACATCAGATGTAATCATAGATAATTTTAGTCTGTTAAATAAAGCCAGCTAACAAAAAAGCTACATGATTAATTCATGTAGCTTTTTGTTTTTAGCTATTTATTTTTATTTTAGATATAATAATCCTAAAGACTACATAATAAAAACAGCTTAAAATCGCTCATAGAAAGCGACATTTGAAAAAATCGCGAGAGAAGGTTGATTTTCTTGAAAGAAAATCTTCAATGAAAAGAAAAGAGCAGGTTACAGCCCTGCTCTTTTATCTTACCGAAAATTATCTTAACGTCCCATATTCCGATTATTACTTTTATCTTTATCTGAAAAAGACATTACTATTTTTTGTTTTTTTACCTTTATTTTTTCTATGTTTTCGGCTAAAATTTCTTCTAACTTTTTACAATCTTTAAACGGCTTCATGTACATTTCAATATCATATTTCAGTTCCATACTAAAAGCTCTATCATGGGCAATTTTATTAACAGCTAAATCACGAGCTATATATAATTCGTTTCTTGTATGCTGATTTAAATTGGATTTTTCCCAATTCATTTTAAATCCTGCTTTTAAAGCAAGTTCACGAGTAAATTCTCTAATTGTTCGACTGTTACCATCTCTAAATGGATGTAAATAATCTAATTTAGAATAGATTTCCGTCATTTTTTTTACAAATGTTTTTACTTGCATTTTTTTCATTTTATTAATATCAATATTCTTTTTCAAAAAAGCTTGTGTTTCATTTATAATTATTTTATCCATATTTGAATAAACAATATTAGAAATTTTCGATGTTCCTGGAATAGGACGATGCTTCATCCATGTTTTCCATGGCAATAATTCAGTTCTATATTGCCCAGGTTTATAAAATCGCTCGTATTTTCCGCCTAACTTAGGTAAATCTTGAAAAAGATATTGATTGATTTTACATAAATGTTCTAAATCAAAATTTCCTTCTATAGGATGGTTTTTTAATTCAATTAATCTTCTTGGAATATATAAACCTTCCTTTTCTTCCATATCTTTTTCGCTCATATAAACTCCTATTTTTTCGGTAATGTTTTGTCTATTTCATCACCAAGTTCCTTCAAAGATAATTCTCCATTAGCATATCGTTCATAAAGTTTTCGAGTTTCGGCAGTAAAAATACAACCTTCCATTTCACAACTTCCCATTGCATAAGCAAGATCTTCATATCTGCGTTTACGTTCTGTTATACTAATCATTTTGTATCCTCCACACACTGATATTTCATGATAAAAAATTTAAAGTTTAGTACCATATTTTTTAGTCAAATCCTGCATGAAAATAGCTCTTCCTTCATCTAAAGATAATTCTCCATTAGCAATTTTATTAAAAATACGCTTTTCTTCTTCTGTATAGACAAAACCTTCTAATTCGAAACTTTTCATAGCAGAAGTAACATTTTTTCTAAGCTCATTATTGGTCATTTTTATTATTTCCTTTCATGTTTCTTATATTAATATTATATCATATTTTCATTAAAAAATCAGAAAAACACTTGATTTATAAAGGATTTTTGCTGATTTTTATATAATATTTTTTATTGAATTTTATGATTAAAATAGTTGTGAAAAGATTAAGATTAACAAAAGTATCGGCGTTAATATAGATGATATGCTAATCCATTTAAACATTCTATCGTGGTCTTTTTCTAAATTTTTATGCCAACTAACAATGGATTTTTGAAGTTGATTATAATTTTTAGCTGCATTATTGACTATCTTTTTATATTCATCAAGACATTTTTCATATATAAGTTCTGGCATATTTTCCGTTATCTGTTCAAGTCTTTGGGCTGAAGCATTGTATTCTTCTACTTGTTGCTGCAGTTTTTCCGTAAGCTGTCGGTACTCGTTAAGATGAGTTGTTAAAAGCTGCAATGTATCGCTTATATCGGTTAATAGTTGTTGTTGTTTATCATCACTACTGCTTTCGCTCGGAGTAATTTCTTCTTCTGGTTCATCGGCTTCATTGGTGTTTTTCTGTTCTTCGTCATTAATCTGTTCATCATATTGGTCGGTATATTCATCTTCATAACTCATGTTTTATTCCTCCTAAATCTCCGGTTTTCCGTTTTTATCGTTATATGTTTTATTGCATTTCTGGCAAAGCCAGAACTCGCCGTTTTTGCCCAATTTCTTGACTAATAAATTTTTACAACTTGGACATTTAGCCATAATTGGTTTGCCGTTATTATCTTCAAAAAAAAGTTTTTTCCCTGTTACAGGAGAAACACAATCTGGATTATTACACATATGGAAATATTTATCTATTTTTGTTGAATATTTCCTAACAATTTGCCCTTTATTACATATAGGACAAGTGATGCCGTCTTTGTCCCTGTAAATCGGAAATTCTTTGTTTTCGGCGTATTTTATATTGTCGTAAACCATTTTGATTACATCGTCTAGGAACTGCTGCAGGGGTTGTTTTCCTTCGGCGATTTCAGATAACTTGTATTCCATTTCCGCTGTTGTATCGGGATAAGTCAAGGACTTATCTATATTTTCTATTAGGTTTATGCCAAACTGTGTAGGCACCAGCTCTTTCTTTATCTTTTTTAGACACGGCTCTATGTCTTTGCCTTTTGAGCTTGTTTCCTGAAGTTCGGCAATAATCGTATCACGCGTTGCCGGCGTTCCGATACCCTTAACTTCTTTTAGTTTTTCACGATTGGGATTATCAGTAGCTACAAATTTATAAATGTTAGCCATAGCGGCAAGTAGCGTTCCTTCCGTGAAACGTTTCGGCGGCGTCGTTTTCTTTTCCTGGATTAAATAATCGCCTTTATCAATTTTGTCGTCTGTTTTCAGTTTTGGTAAAATGTTTGTATCACTTGCTTCTTTTCCTTCAAAGGCTTTAAAGCCTGCTTCCAGGATAATCTGCCCACTTCCAGTAAAGATTTCATCGGCAACGGATAAAGTAAATATCGTTTTTTCGGCCGTACACGGCGGAAAAAACTGCAATATATAGCGTTTGGCTATCATTTCATAGATTTTCTGCTGGGTATCATTAAGTTCAGCCTTTGCTATAGTAGTAGGTATTATTGCATGATGTGCTGTTATTTTTTTATCATTCCATGCTTTAGATTTTAACGCTAAATTCGCTTTATCTTTTCCTGGAATATCTAATATATCAAAGATTTTTTTAGCATCTTCAAATTGTGCTTCAGGTATATAATTACAATCAGAACGTGGATAAGATACAAATTTCTTCTCATATAACTGCTGTACAGTATCAAGTACGACTTTAGGCGAAAAGTCGTATTTTTTATTAGCTTCTACTTGAAGCGTATCGAGTGAATACGGCAGCAGTGGATATTCCGTCAGTTTCTTTTTTTGTACGTCTTTTACCGTTATATCGGCACTGCGTAGCTTTAATTTTATAGCTTGCAGTATTGCCTTATCCTTTATCCTGTTTTCACTGTTTGTGAGTTTATCTGACAGCTTTAACTGTGCTTTAAAGGACAAGTTGTCCTTTGTAAAGCTGCCGATAAGCTCATAGTATTTAGTTGATTTAAAGTTTTTTATTTCCTTTTCACGGTTTACGACAAGGGCAAGCGTCGGTATTTTTACGCGGCCAATACGAAAGATTGTATTATAGCCGTACTTTCTGGCGCTAACACTGTAGGCTCTTGTTAAATTCATGCCGACAAGCCAGTCGGCGCGTGTACGGCCGAGACCTGCCATGTATAAACTCTTGAATTTGCTGTTATCCTGGATATTTTCAAAAGCTCTTTTTAGGCTAACCTCATCTTTGGCATTTAGTAAAAGTCGTTGTACCTTTCCTTTGTACCCGGCATAATCTAAGATTTCATCAATTAATAGCTGCCCTTCTCTGTCCGGGTCGCCGGCGTTTACAACGACATCAGCGTCTTTTAAAAGCTTTAGTATAACGTCAAGCTGTTTTTTCGTATTGGCTGACGGCTTTATCTGCCACTTTTGCGGAATAATCGGGTAGTTCTTCCAAAACTTGTATTTTTCGTCATACTCTTCCGGCGTAGCAAGGCGCAAAATATGGCCGTAAGCCCAGCTAACAATGGTATCACCATTTTCAAAATATCCCTGCTGTTTTTTATAATTGTTTTCTGGCCATAAATAACCGGCTAAGGCTCTTCCGATATCCGGCTTTTCGGCTATAAAAAGTTTTTTCATAAAAAATACCGTTCCTTTCTTGTAAAAATATCATATTTATGATAAAATAAAATCAGAATATTGAATAAGGGCGATAATATGAGAGCTATATACAAAATACGACAGGAACGAAAGAAAATGTTCGGTAACAGTGAAACGATAGCGCAGCGCGTTAAAAGTCTTAGAAATCATTACAACATGACGCAAGATGAGTTTGCGTCGGAACTTGGTATACTGCAATCTACACTTTCCGAAATAGAACGCGGTAATGTAAACCCAAAATTTGAAACACTGCAGCGTTTGGGAAACCTAATTGACCATAATGACTTAGAATGGTTGTTATACGGAAATAAAGTGGAAGATATAAATACTTCCAAATGGAATAAAAAACGTTTTGAAACGTTGTTAGATAAACTATCTGATGATGAACTTAATTTTTGTCGTCAATGGTTGGAATTGTATGTAAATTCTTTAAAAAAGAAGTGAGGTAATGAAAATGAAAATCTGGAAAATTTTATGTATCATGTCTTTGTTATTATTAACAATGGCTTTTGCCGGATGCAGTAATGAAGGAGATAAATACATAGGAAAATGGACAGGTTTAGAAAATCCAGACAATCCTCTGTCTTCAGTACATCAAGTTAGTATTGAAAAAAATGGCGATAATTTTATCATAAAACATAAAATGAGTTCGTTTAATCAATATGGTAAGCAATTAGAGTGGAAAGAGGGAAAAGAATATCAGTATAGTTCTACATTAAAGGACGGTAAACTTTCTGTAAAACGCGATTTAGGAGAAAATACGTATACTTATATTGAAAAAGATGATACGTTGTTATTCTCTGCAATGGGTGGTGTTCATTTACAAAGAGATAATGATGGAAAAGTTCTTGAAAAATTAAAAAAACAGGCTGAACCATTAGCAAAAGAACGATTAGAACAAAATACACCTAAATCATTTTCAATAGTTGACCCAGAAGTTCAAAAAATTTTGGACAAGCAACAATCTAAATGATGTAATAGAAAGCAGGACATAAGTCCTGCTTTTTTAATGTCCAAATCGCATAAAGCCGAGCGGTGGATTTTGCGGTGGTCTATTTTCTTCATCAAAATCGCTAGGATTATACGGGTCATATCCGTAAAACTGGCCGGCTTTTACTTTTTCCTTGTCCAGCCTGTCGGCGGCCGCTTTTGCCTCCTGGTTAGTTATATTGTTTATAAGCTGCGCTCCGCTCATTTTTGTTTTGTCGATAGAACTTAGTACATCCGTTATTGCCAGGGCATTGGCACGTTGTTTTTCTCCTAGAATGCCGTCTGTTTGCGTATTCAGTATTTCAGATTGCAGGTTCATTCTATCGTTTTGGTTATTCATTGTTTCCTGGATAACGTCTGTTGCTTCTTTTTTCGTATCAGTCAGTTCTTCAACAAGTTTTAGGTTATAATCATTATCTTCCAGTGCTTCATCCACTTCCCAGGATTTATAAAAATCCTGGTTTTTAAAAACCTTGTCAGGGTTGATAAGACTTTCGCCATCAGGTTTTGCTATCTTTTCGATTTCTGTGTTTATCTTATCTGTATCAAATTCTATTTTAGTGTTGGCCAAAATTCGGTTTTTAAGATTTTCCAGGCTGTTTTGCACTGTCTGAAGCATTTGCGCTGTTTCGAGAATACTATCAGAAAGTCTTTTATAGTCAATTACATGGTCGCCCGGCTTTAAGACGCGTCCCCAGGCTCCGGCAGCCGTTGTCATGCTAATAAAAATAATTATACATACAATAACAATTTTCTTTTTGGTTGTCATTGTTCATCATTCCTTTTCAAATGAACAAACAAGTATCACTTTCTTTTCAATATTTTTTGTTGAGATTGTTCCAAGATACCGCGAATCAAAAGATATATCAGGGTCATTTAAAAATAAAATCTGTCCTTTTGGTATTGTGTGTTCTCCGATAGTATTTTTCTGCGGTAGACCGTCAAGGTGATATATCTTATACTCGCGGCCGTGAATTTCTACGCCGTCTTTACCTACTCTATAACTGTCTCCGGGAAGCCCCTGCACTTTTTTTATCATTGGATAGCCTTTCGGTGCATTGAGTTTCGGGACATCCATAGGCAGGGAAACAACAACAAAATCACCATAATGAAGCGTCTGGTTAGGCGCAATCATATAAATTCCGCGCGGTGCAGAGGGCGACACGTTTTTATAAAATAGTGTTCCAGTAATAGCAAACAATATAACTGTGCCGACTATTAAAAATAAAATAATTTTGCAGATTTTAAGGGAGTACTGTCGTGCATGCACGGCGATACTTCTATTTTTTTCAGGATAATTCATACTTACCACCCAGTGTTTTCATTAAAGACGTTGGTATTTTGACTGTTAAAAAGGCAAGACCGATTAAAGATAAACACATCAATATAAATTTAACCATAGCTTCGGAATTTATACCGTTGTTTACGGTGTACGAGCCAGATAAGTTACCGTTTACAAGGTCAATGTATTCCTGCGCCCAGCCCGGAAGTGGTTGACCTGCCGTTACGTTTCCTGGTCCTCCGTTATAGGCAGCTAAAGCATAGTTCCAGTCGCCGTACATATCATGTAGCTGTTTCATATACTTTGCGGCTGCCTCTAAATTCTGTTCCGGGTCGAACGGATCGGAACAACCTAGTCCTGCAGCTGTTCCAGGCATCAACTGTCCCAGTCCCTGCGCACCGGCGCCGGATACTGCATTAGGGTTCCAGCTGCTCTCAAGCTGTATCTGCGCTAAAAAAAGTGATACGGGAATACCGTATTTTTGCGCTTTTTGCGTAGCAAGTGCCACTAAATCGGGTGGCCCGGTTATCGTTCCCGTGCCTGTTACCTGCTCCGACGGCGTCTGCACTGTGAAAATATCGCCGGGGTTGGCATCACGAATACAGATGACGCAAAAACCTACCATGATTGAAATAATCGTGAGTTTTATCGTGCTACTTACGATATGCCCTAAACTTCCTTCAGCCACGAATTTTGAAAATCCGAAAGCAGCAAACGGAAAAGTACAGATACTAAGAGCGGATACTACGTAAAACTCAATATAAGTAAGCATTATATAGCAGGCAAGCACGAAAAATACGCCTATTGTTATAAAGGTTGCAAGATAAATAGGAATAATCGTGGACAGGTTAGTGTAAAAATCCCAGCTACCGAAACTTGCTATTTTATTAAGTGCTGGCGTTACCATGAATATCGCTTTTTGCAATACCATTTGCGGCTGCGACACATCATTTCCTATATCCGGATTATTGGCAAATGTCGTTGAAACGGACGTTACAAATGACAGGAAAAAGTCATTGATGATTGTCTGCCAGTTAAGCATTATAAACATTAAAAAGCCATATTTCATAACTTTGGTAATGGCAAACTGCATTGAAATCGTCATGCCGCTTGTCATTAACGGTAAGGACAAGTCCAAAATACACATAACAAGCAGCAGTGCAAAGCAGGCATCCTCTAAAAATTCAAAGCCTCGTCCAGCCGCTTCTACTACCTGCTGCATAATTTCCTGCAGGTTTTCACCAAGTTCATACATACTCTCAACACCCCAGGGAAGAGCAACGTTATCGTGTCCCATTGCAGAACCACCGCCTGGAGGCAGGGTATTTCCACTTAAATCCATTCCAAGCGCTTCGAGATACGGTACAGGGTCAACGCGTCCACCAAATTCACCGAATGGCCCATATTCTATATGAACATGCGGTCCTGTGGAATAACCAAGCGGTCCATCGTAAGCGTCGCCGCCGGTATAACCTATTATTGTTCCTTCCGTAACATATCCGGTCTGACAAAGTAATGTATCTGATGAGCAGTCTCCAAACATATAGTAACTACCGTCTTCTAACGTTATATCTGTCCAATAGATGTAACCGCCGCCTGCCCCATGATTTACTGTACCGTTCGCTGGTGCAACTATAGGCGTACCAGAAGGAACGTAAACATCAATTCCCTTATGAACAGTGCTGGCACGGCCGCCGGCATCACGCGGACCGAAGGGAGATGTTACTTCACCGCCGATAATAGGCGGGGCTGCCAGCATTTTAACAGGCAGTAAAAAAACTATCAGACATATAAAAAATATTTTCTTCATAGGCATATCACCTATTTCGGTTTGACTGCGGTTTGGTTGCATATTCACCGGATCTTATATTTTTATAATCTTCCATCTGGTTCATTGCCCTGTTGGCACCGCGTAATAATCCTCTGCCAATAACAGAATTGGCAAAACTCGTTCTTGCAATGTTTTTTCCTGATTCTTTCATAACGGCACTCATCGGTCCTTCAATGCCGACGCTTGCTCGTGCTGCCTTGATGGTTGCATTGGTAAAACCGTATCCGGCGGCAGTTTTTCCGACTGCTCCACTTACTGCACCGGCTGCTCCTGTTGCAACTCCGGCAACTGTTGTTGTTGCATTTCTAGCTCCGCGTACCACATCACCGGATTCCATACTTGGCTGACCGTTCATCATGGAAGCTGCAATATTCGGCAATTTCCAAACAAGAAAAGCAAGTGTTGCATAAGATAGCGCTATTTTGAGCATTGCTGAAAAAGTAGCATTTTCTTCAAAATTCACTAACGTTCCAGATAAAGTGTCAAACAATCCTAAGAGGAAAAACATTACCATTAGTTTTATTCCAAACGCAAATACACCAGAAACTACGCGTTGAAACAAAAACGAGGTAAAGCGAATTGCCCCAAACGGCAGTAAAATCACGCCTAAACTGGAAAATATACAAAATTCTATTTTAGTTATTAAAACTTGAAGTGATATAAAGAAGAAAGAAGCAATCGTTATTGCTATAGCTATTAAATCCATAAACAGCCTAGCTATACCACCATTATCTGTTATACCTGTATCTTGAAAATCTTTAAATAAAGTACTACATATATTAAATCCTCTTTCCAATATTTTACTAGGACTTATCCAATCCCCAGCACCAATATTAGATAAACCTGAAGCTGTAGCACCAGCTATCTCAAATGACCTCAAAATTGCTGAATTAATTGTGTCCCAATTTACAATCAAAAGTAAAAAAAAACCAACTTTCATTACTTTATTAATTACAAAAGACATTCGCATTTGACCATCATACAAAGCCCATGTAGAACAAATATCTATGATAGCTAATACACATACAAGTTCAAAAGCATGAGGTTGTAATTGTATCATACCTGTTACACTATGTTCATAAAAAAAATTAAGCAAACTATCTAAGAAGTTAGTATCTGTAAAATCCATAATATTACCACCTTACATTACCATAAGTAGTAAATGGGTCATCAATAATAGGCACTTTTTCTATTACTTCATTTTCCATTTGTGATAATGTTTCATCTTCTGCTTGTTTAGCTGCATTTATAACAGCCTGTCTATTTTGTGCTTTTAAAACTTCTGCCTGCTGATGCATTAATTGGTTTTTATCTGTTATAGCCTGTATTGCTGTATTTATACTATCAATATTAGCTTTTTCTGTAGCTATCATGTTAGCAATTTGCTGTGCTTGTTTATTACCTTCTACAGTCTTATTTTGCTCTAATAAATCCTGTAATCTAACTTTAGATTTTTCAAGTTCTGCCATAAGTTCATGATATGAATTTACATCTTCTTCATTTCTCATGGACATTATTTCTTGCAAAGTATCATTTATACTTCGTTCACTCCATACGGTTTGCTTATAATCGCCATTGTTAATTCTTGGATAAATTTCCTCCCAGTATTCGTCCCACTCGTCTTTATCTACTAATAAATCCGAATTTGAAAGCGTATTTTTAACAGTTGTTATACTATCATTAAATGCTTGTTTATATTCATTTAATATATTTCCTGGCATAGCCATTAATTCTTTAAGTTGCAGGGATATTTGCTGTGCTGTGTTTTTTACAACATTCAACGTTTCAGTATAGGTTTTTAACTGTTGTGCTATATTTTGGTCATCAATTACAGGAATAGCAGCTTCAGCTGGTACAGTTAAAGATATACTAAAAATTATAGCTAATCCAATCTGCCTAAACTTTTTTTTCATGGTATTTCACTCCTTATGTTACATACCTCTTAAAATCCTCCCATTCTTCATTAGCATCTTTATATTTAAGCCACTGTTCTATAAAATCACATCTATCATATTTACTTAGAATATTATCTATAGCTTGCTGGTCTGTCTTATTTGTTGCTGTAACAAATGGAAATTCTATCGGCTGAAGTGCTAAAGAAAAAACTCTATTTCCCTTTTGTGAACTATAATAATAGTCCTGCTTAGGTGTCATTGTTGCTATTATCTTTATTTGTTTTTCATTACAACCAAAAAGTTCATAGAGTTTTTTATTAGCCTCATTTTGTGCATTTACATTAGGAAGATATATTCTATTAGGACAGTTTTCCATAACTGTCGTTAATAAATCTGGTTTATTTGCCACATCAGATAAATTTTGTGTAGCAAATATGATAGAAGTATTCTTTTTACGCATATCCTTAAAATATTCACGTAATTTATCTTTAAATGCTGGATTATCAAAGAAAAGCCAACATTCATCTAAAACTATAATAGATGGACCAGTAGCAAACTTTAATTTTGTTTCTATTCTGTGAAATAAATATTCTAGTGTACTTGGGACTATAGCAGGTGTTGCCATAATGGTTTCCATCTCGTAAACCTGCCAATTTCCACGACCGGATACATCTTTTGTATTATCAAAAAGCTTTCCATAACTTCCTTCCATAGTAAGCGGTTTTAATGCCCTTCTTATTTCAACATCCTGCACCATTTGTGTAAAAACAGTTACAGTTCGTTGTTCTATTGGAAAAGTGGCCAAAGAATTTAATGCTTTCCATACATAATCTTCTTTTTCTGGGTCAATAGTCATATTCTTTTGTTTTAAATACATTAAGATCCATTCTTTAGCCCATTTTCTTTCCTGTTCATTATCAACTCTTGCTAGTGGCTGAAAAGAAAGTTCTGTTTCTCCTTCAGCTGCTAAGTTATAAAAGTTTCCCCCAACAGCAAGCGTCAATGCACGACTAGAACCAGCTTTATCAAAGATAAAAACATTACTATTAGGATATTTTAAAAAATGTGCCTCTAACGTATTTAAAAGTACAGATTTACCACTACCACTCGGTCCACAAATCATCGTGTGCCCTACATCGCCTACGTGAAGGCTTAATCTAAACGGTGTATAACCTTCAGTATCCGTGTAAAGCAACACAGGCCCCTTCAGGTGCTTATTCTTTTTGTCTCCAGACCACATTGCTGTGATTGGGGCAAGATGACAAAAATTTAAGCTATTTATAATTGGTCGACGAATATTTGCTCGATAACAACCAGGTATACTGCCCCACCATGCTTCCATCGAATTATCAGTTTCAATGAAACCTACAAACCCTAAAGAATTTATCTTTTCTAATACTTTATTAGCTTTTTCTTGACATTTTTCTTTATTTTCATCCATTACAATCATAGTCATGGTATAGTAACCATAGCTTACCGCATCCTGTCCTAATTCTTGCTGTGCAACTATAGTATCATCACGATTAGAAGCAGCTGTTTCATCAACGTCCTGCTCAAGTTTTTCCTTTGTAATAGCAGAACGTATCTGCGACCAAAAGCCTTTTACCTGTTGGTTCCAGCGCATTCTGTATTTTTTCAGTTCATCCTGCGCGTCGAGTTTGCTCATGCAGATAAAACGGCTTACCCAGCGGTATTCCATATTAAGCCCGTTAAACGTGTTAAATATTCCTGGAGTGGATATAGGCGGAAAATCCAGGATAGTAACTATTTTCATGTACTTTCCACCGAGCTTCATTTCTCTGCCACCAAGCACATCGCAATCACAAATATAATCGGATATATAGCGCATCGGATTAATATTAACGTCAAAATTTCTAGTAGATACAGTCGAATGAAGGTATGAAAGCGTTTCTCTTGCCGTAAGCGGTGCAATATCTTTAAACCATTTAGAGAGCATATCGCCGACTAAATTTACATTGCTGATAAACTTTTCCACGATATCAAAGTATACTTTCATGTCGTACTGTGTATTTTTCCCTTTGTTTTTGGCATCCGTTATAAATGCGCTGGTGAGCTTAGATTTTAAAAGTTGCGGTGGCTCACAGTAAATAACAAAATAAAAAAGAGTGTCGTAATGTTTTTGCTTTGTATAGTATTTTTCCCGTTCGTCCTCCATTTTTTGGACAAGCGGCACTGAAATTGCCGCCTTGTCGTAACTTGTATCTATTTTTCGCTGTGCTTCAAAATAAAGCACATATCCGGTGGTGAGCTTTTTCATGACGTTATTTAGTGCAGCATTGTACTGTAAAAGTTCGGCTGGCGTGGAACTGTCCATATCCGGTCCGCGGAACTTATATACTGCGAGCATGGAATGGTCTTTGCCATGAACAATACCGGTCTCTTCATCTACAAATGCCCACGGCAGAAGATACTGAAGACGCGGTTTTTCCTTAAATACGCCTACTTTCTGCGAAAACTGCACATCCTGTTTTTTCTTGAAAAACATACTCTCACCTACCTGTAATAAAAATTTTTATGCGTTCTAGCTTTCCAGAACACTAAATGAAACTGCGGGTCTTTTTGCCCTAAATACTTAAATAAATAATGTACGCCGACCGCTACGAATATAACGGTCCACGTCTTAAAGAAAACGCCACCCAGTACGGCCAAAAACACGTTTGTTAAAAATAAATCGCGGGGAACTCCCATCCAAAAGAGGGGTTTAACCAGCGAGCGATGGATGGGAGCTTCGTATCCGTCCGGTAAATTTTCCTTCATCTACATGACCCCCATTATGGTGAGACCTCCGGCGGATTCAGACACGTAAGAAATAAAGCTAGGGGCGAAAAGACAGGTGGACACTACAAAAATTAAAACAATAAATTTTGTCGTTCCACCGCCGGCATTACCGGTAAACATCGCAATGGCACAGCCAGCAAGCCCCAAAATACCAAGTACCATTGGAAGCGGACCGGTGAACTGTTCGGCAAGCGAATTAAAAAACTTCATCCATGGCCATTCAATATCTCCTACAGTATCTCCACTAAAACCAACACTTTGAGCAAGTGCTGTTCCGTAATTAGTAGTAATTATAACTGCCATAACAAAACAAATAGCACTTAACATCAACAATTCTTGTTTATTTTTCTTTAATACACATAAAACTGCCTCACTTTTTTTTAATATCCATCTTTTCATGTTAAATCCTCCTTAATACGTTTTAAAACATAAGTATCATCATGACTGTTATAAGTTTTAACCTCAATCATTTCATTTATTTTTCTAGACTTTTTACCTCCTCCCAAATCTATATGTACAATAGAAACAACAACATCTATAGCTTCCCCTATAAGCTCTTTTAAATCTCCTGTAGCATTTTTATCTTCTTGTGCTAATGATTTAATACGTGTTAATCCACTTACTGCATCATTGGCATGTACTGTGCATGCTCCGCCTGGATGTCCTGTATTCCAAGCTTTAAGCATAGTATAAGCTGCACCATCTCTAACTTCCCCAACAATAATTCTATCGGGACTACGACGCATACAATCCGCAAGTAACCTTGTCATATTGTAGACTACTTTATCCTTACCTGTTTCCTGCTTTGTGTACATAGGCGAATAATCATCAGCTGGACATTGTAACTCTGGTAAATCTTCCAACGATATTATTCTATGATATGGCGATATCTTAGCTATAGCATCTAAAATAGCATTTAAAAACGTTGTTTTACCTGTTCCTGTACCACCAACAACCAATATATTTTTTCTTTGACGAATAGCATCTTCAAGATATGTTTTATAATAAGCTGTTAATGTACCATTTTTTACGTATTCATCAAGCGTAAAAATTTTTATTGCTTTCTTACGAATATTAAATTGAGGATTTCTTACAATCGGGGAAATCTCTCCCTGAAAACGTGCTCCATAACCATTTATTTCAGCAGAAATAGACGGTATTTCTTCATTGATTACTTTTCCAACTTGCCCTGCAATAAGCTCAATAATAGCTAATATCTTTTCAGGTTTTAAAATAATATCAGTCTTTACTTTACCCTCTTTATGGGACATATACCTCACATGACCATCATCATTTACATAAATTTCTGTAATATCATTTCTATTCATGAAATCTACTATTTGTGTGCCGAACATTACATCTAATGTTTCATTCTTACTCATATTAAGCACCTTCAACCTCAGCTGTAACTGACGATATTTCATATTTTCCAATATCCTCAACATTTATTTGTTCTGTTTTTTGAACAAATAAACTATATTTTTCAATATATTCATTTATTTTTATAGTATTATTTTCAGTTATAACATTTTTAGCTTCGATAAGAGCCCCTATAATAATCGCCGGATTATCTATAGGTAATTTAAGTCTTTTAACCACTTGTATAATATAGTTATACCTTTCATTTTCTAACCTTTTTTTTGCATTTCTTTTTTCTTCTTGCATTTTCTTTAAAATTGCATTTTGTTCTTCTTGCAAAATACGATATTTGCGTTCCATTTTCGTCAATTTCTGTATACTCATATAATCTAATCACTCCTCATAAGTAAAACTAAACTCTATCTTTGTATTAATTTTACTTGCTTTAATTAATTTATCCCTCTTTGGATAAGGATTATTTCTTATTACATCACTCACTACTGGAGCATCTAATAACTTATTTAAAAAATAATTACTTTCATAATATTTAACTTTTTCAGTCATTATTGGTGGATTACCACTTGCAACAATTATTTCCTTATCTCCTAAACGCTTTATTTCATCGGCAGTCATTAAAGCTCTACCTGTTGCCGACTTTGAATAAGTCTTTTTTGTTAAAAGCCCACTATCAGACGTCGATTGAACCATTATTGTTTTATTACCTAACAATGATTCAGCATATTTTCCAGTATCATTATCATTCGGAGCATAAAATATTTGTAAATGGCAATTCATCAATATCTGATTGTCTTTTCCATATATACCATTAATTTGTGGAAGTCCTTGATTTATAAGGAAAACTTTCATTCCATACCCTGCAATATACGATAATGTAGCTGCGAAAGACTGCAAATTCCCAAGAGAAGAAAATTCGTCCATTAAAAATAGACATTTGTGCTTATATACATTTTTTACTCTCCCTTTTTTATAAACACCTATACGTTTTGCATGATGACGAACCATCATTTCAAAAAATAATCTAAAAATAGGAGAAAGTCTTAAAATATCCGATGGTGGTGTAACTAAATAAAGCGATACAGGTTTTTTATAATTCATCATATCGTCAATACAAAAATCACTTACAGCCGTATTTTGAGCAAGTACAGGGTCTAAATACTCTTTTAAAGCAGTATTAGCAGTAGATATTATACTTGCACATTCTTGTTCTGCTTTAGATAATATCTCTAAAAATCCCTGATAAATAATTGGATGCGTATTAGGCATATAATTTAAAGAAGTAGCGTCTGGATAAAGATTTTTTAAATCTTCTGGCGTAAAATGTTTTTTTACATATTTAAGTTCTTTTGTATCCCACTCTACTATATCTATGCCATTATCAGGCACATGCTCAAAGCTTTGTAAATTCTTAAGGGTATCTAAAAACCCTTTAACATCTACTTTTTGCTGTTGAATAGTTCCACTTTTCGGTTCATCATAAACATTACCATCATCATCAACATATATCATTACAGGCTTACCATCATCATCAAATACAGGCAACATATTAGCCTTCAAAAATGCTGCTACTGTATATAAATTCGGCTCATTGGGATAGTTTTCAGGGTCAGAAAAATGTGCATATTTCATGTGAAGCATTACAAGAGATATAACATTAGCTGCATTTTGTCCCCAGTGGTCCATATTGCCTTTTCCTTCATAGTCGGCAATTATCATGCCGAGATTTTGACTCATAGAAACTTCGCTTGCTGTACCAATTTTAATTTCATCAAGCGGATTCCAACGAGCTGATGAACCATCTTCAGCTGTTGGTTCAAACTTTATAACAGTTTGCCCCATACGTTTTCTATATCCTGCTGTTATTCCCCAGTTTTCACTCTTTATATCATTTACGATTACAGAACTTGTCCAGCTACCTAAAAGAGTTGGTATTATAAGCCCAACACCTTTACCACTTCTAGTAGGTGCTATAACTGCTAAATGCTTATTAGAATTATCCCTAAGATAAAAGTGTTTACAACCAGCATAAAATTTAGAAAGCTTTTTATATAAAAAAATATATGGATAAACGGTAAACTTATCTTCTTTTTTAGCATCATATTTAACTGGAGCATCAATCTTTTCTTTTAAAACTTTTTCTAAATACTTCAGCTTTTCTATTTCTTTTTCATCATTACTATCATTTAACTTCTCGTATAATCTTTCTAACTTATGCGAATATACTTCTTTTTTTCGAGTTACCTTATCATCAAATGCCATTTCAGCATAAGCTTCTTTTTCCTTTTTTATAGTTTCAAAAGCACGTAAAAAAGCAGTAAACAGCCTAAGTAATTTACCATCATATTGTCCAATTACAACACCACTTGCTGAAATTAAATCCATTTTTAATAAATCGTTATATTCTCCAAATCTAGCACTCCCATGTGAAGTAAGTGGTTTCTTTTTTTGTAACAAAAATAACAACAAAAAAGATATAACAAAACTTACAAAAATATATGGATACGTTTTAGCAAACAACTGTGGTATATACTCATGAAAATTCACAAACCAAATAAAATAATTATGTGGCAGATAATATGGTATTCCTTTAGATACCATAAACGGCTCACCTAATAAGAAGGTATATTGCACAAGTTCAGCTAATTTTTGTGTTGCAATCCAAAAACCAGCAAATAACGGAATAAAGGCAATAAACAATCTAAAAATCATTATACTCACCTAAATTCAAATCCTGATTTATAAACACACTAAACTGAAAACCAGGATTAATAGTTATTGTTGGCTGTTTTTCAAGTTCACGGTCAACAAATTTTTCTCCTGTACGGAGAATTTCTGCAACAGCTCCAGCCACTGCTTCTTGTCCAGGACTTCTTTCATCATCACCCGATGTATCTCCTGTTGCTGACTGTGCCGCAGCTCCCAAAAGTGCAGCCATAAATGCACTACCATAAGCTGCTCCTTTATGTTCTGTATATTCATCTTCAAGACCAGGATATCCCACACCATCTATGGCTTTCTGGTCTGGCAAAATAATAGATACTCCACTTGGTAAAATTATTCTAGTAAATATAACACCTATTCTTTTATTACCACGACTTCCAGCCTGACCAGAAGTACCAATTAAACGGCTTCCTTGCGGTATTAAAAGATGTGTACCAGTTAAACTATCATAAACATCTTGTCTTATTTGTGCTACAACATCGCCACCTGGAACATCAGATGTTATTCCAGTTAAAAGCGTTGCTGGAATAACAGTTCCTGCATTCAATGTATAACTTATACCATAATCTACAAAATTATCATCATTATAATTATCATATTCAGTAGAAACAGTAGACGCATTTATGTTATCATTTACTGCTTCCTTAATAGATTTTCCATTTGCTACATCACTTGCTATTGCAAATGCTAATGAACTACTAATCATGGCTTCTCTTTTTGCTTCAGCTTCAGCTTCAGCCTTTCGTTGTTCTTTATCAAAAGAATTAACGTTACTTACAGAATTATTACTAGGTTTAACATAAACAACCTTCGCATCATTTTTTGTTGTCGCTCCTGTTGCTCCTGTTCCACTATTACCACTAGAATTTACCTGTTGTTTTGTAACTACACCATTAGTTGCAGTTTTAGTATCAGATTTTCCTCTTATTTCATCTTTTCTTAATTTTTTTTCTTCTTCACTATCCTTATTATATTTTGCTATATCTGAATATTTATCTGGCAATGCTTGTGCAGGACTAGCTGCTATACTAGCAGAACTAAGAGGTCTATCTTGTTGTTGTACTTTTTTATTTGTCATTGCATTACTTACAACTGCCGCTATAGCAACAACAGCAATAACACCACCAACAATCATTATTTTCTTTTTTTGTAATGTTTTAACCTCATCTTCAGTCGAAACATCTTCAAAACTTATTTCCCCCACATCACCTTCAGGAAGTTCCTCATTTATAAGCTCATCATCAGATTTCTTTTTATTTCTGTGAAAAAGGTTCTCTATTTTCTCTTTAAAACTCATTTTTTATCACCTTCTTCTTCTACTGGGTATATATCCACATATAACTTTGATGTATATTGCAGTCTAGCGTGATTAAATACCCTATCTGCAATATAGTATTTGCCTTTAATTCTATAATTTACAAGTGTTAATTTTTTATTATCCAAAACATCTACATTATACAGAACAGGTAAGTCGTATCTATTCTTTGGCATCTCAATATAAGTACGCACTCCATCATCAAAAACTTTCTTAGGACATATATCTTCAGCTAATCTTTTATTATTTGCTTTAATTTTATATTTATAATTCATATCTTTTAAAACAACTTCGCCATTTTTACTTTCAGTGAAAATTGTCATAAATTCTTTTTCTTCTTTTGTTGGTTCATTAAGTTTCTTTATTTCTGCCTTCTTTTGTGCAGCTATTTCTTCTGGAAAATTAAAACTAACTATAGGATTATAATAATCTGTAGCCGTAACCAAAAAGTGATATGAACGTTTGTTTGTGTTTATTATTATGTCTGTTCTAGCACTATTTACTAATGGCTTTATATAAATATGTGTAACATTACCTACTCTAGCTTTATCAATCATCCATTGTTTAGTATCTCCACCTATAGCACTAATAAAATTTTCCCCTTGATGTAATATAATATCCGTTACATGTCCAACTTTCACATTTATACAATACAAACTATCATCATAAAAATCATAAGTTAATTCCGATGCATTCAATTTTCCATCAGCAACTGCATAAATAGCTTGTTGTGCAAAAACAGGTGTAGTAGCACAAACAAAGGCAAATGTCGTAACTAATATTTTTTGTTTTAGTTTTATTTTCATCAACTTTGCCCTTCTTCCTGACTAATATTTAAGTCTTTAATCTTTATTCCCAAAGGATTAATTAAAAATTCCGCTTCTTTTTGTCCTCTACTATCTACACCAACATTAAAAAGTCCTACATAATATGTCTTTTTACCTGTAGCTCCACCAGCTAAAGAATATTCTTCCTCGCTCCAGCGAACTTGATATGTGCTTTTACTTCCTGGTTGCAACTGTACCGAACGAATTTCTGGCTGTATAGTGGAACGTCCTAATTTCTTAACTGGGTCATCTTTCATCAGTAAAGCATTAAATTTTTGCGATGCTTCAGAAGTCATGAAATGTTTTGACTTTTCTAACCCATTTTTATATTGAATAGGGTCTAATGGAATAGTTCTAGTATCTAAAATAAATTCTGCCAAAAAATGTCTTATTTCTGCTTCTTGTGGTGTATAATTAGTTACTTTTAACTCACCACCAGTCTGAACCTCTCCAGTGGCTTCATTAACTCTAACAACATATGTTTTATAACTAGCTGTCGTTGTAACAAAAACAGTAGCTATAACACAAATAATAATTAATATTAAGTAAATTAAATTCCTTTTTTTGGCCACATCTTTATCTAATGCCAAATTATATAAATCAGTCTGAAAAGTGCTATAACTTTTACTTTTTAAGCGCCCTCCTTTTTTATCAAACACGTCTGTTGGTTCTCCACTAGGAATAAATTTTTGTTCTCCGTTCAAGATTATGCACCTCCGCTTCTACTTTAATTTATCATAATTGTGATAAAAAGTAAATGATTTTTATTAAATTTTCTTATTATTATAAATTTTCACTCGTCGTGATAAATCCTTTTTCACTCGTCATGATAAACACACTCGTCATGACAATTTTGTATTTTTATGTTTTTTTATTATCATTTTTACAATATTTACTACTAATCATATTTACTAAAAATTTACAATATTTTATAATAAAAGGAGATACCGAGTAGCCCAAAAAAGACCAAAACAAGATAATGCGCATTTACACAAAACTCAATACTTGAGTTTTGTATGCGCCACCTTCCAGCTGGACCGGAACCGCTTCGCGGACAGCTTCGCTGCAAAAAAATCTTTCAGATTTTTAATATTCGAGGAAAGGAGATATAGTCATGGCACACTATTATTTTGAAAATACACCACATGGCAAAAGAAAAGATGGCACAAAACTTAATACAGCTACCCACTTTGACTATATCTCCCGTGAAGGCGATTATGCTAACATGAAAAACAGACAAGAAGATTTAAAAATAACTTCTTTTGGCAACTTACCTGAATGGGCTGATAATCCACGTGATTTCTGGGAAAACGCTGAAAAACATAGAAATAAACCTAATGGTAGAGCCTACAGAGAATTTAAATTTGCACTCCAAGAAGAACTAACACTTGAAGAAAATATTCAATGTATCGAAAAATTTTTAAAGGAAACTGGCATAAAAGATAATCATGTGTATTCTTATGCTATCCACGATAAAACAGCCGCTTTTTCAAAGGAACATAGAAATATACATTGCCATTTGATGTTTAACGAAAAAATAATTGAAAAAAATAGACCACTTGAGCCTGATATGTATTTCAAAAATTATGCCCAAAATAAGTTTGGTGAACCTACAAAAGGTTATCGTTCATCAAGAGATTTCTCAACAAAAACAGCTACTGTTAATTTCAGAAAACTCTTTGCTGACATAATAAATGACAAATTCCAAGAAAAAGGTCTTGATATATCAATTAGTGAAAAGAGCTTAAAAGCTCAAAGACAAGAGCTTTTAAATCAGGGAAAAATGGAAGAAGCCGAACTTCTAAATCGCACACCTGCACCACATCTAGGAAATGCTTATAAAAATCCTGCAATTTTAGAACGTATCATAGAAAAAATTGATGAAACAGATACAAAAGCTGATGAAGCAGCAGATGGATTTATAGAACAAGAAAAAGAAGAAAATTTATCTATTCAAGAGCAAAAAATACAACTATTCGCTAATGACGTAGTAATAAGACAAGTGGCTAAACAAATACAACAAGAACGTTTACGTCTTAAAAAAGAACAACAAGCCAAAAAAGCCATAGCTGAAGCCGAAGAAATTAAGCAAGAAGCTATGATAATAACCACTGGTGATATATGTAAACATTTAGACACAAAAATAAATGAATTTGAAGAAAAAGCAGCTGAAAACTTAGCTGTTTTTAAAGCTGCCCAAAAAAATATTTTAAATGAACAACACCTTGAATTATTAGCTAAAGACAAGATGTTTAATGATAATTACAGTAAAGATATAAAACAATATGATAAAATCTCCAAAGAATTGAAACAAATAAATAGTATTTTGCCTACTTTATATGGAAAAGCAGATAAAATAAAAGAACTAAGCTCTTTAAGCAAAAAAAGCCAAGAGCTTAGTTCAAGTCGCACAAAAATAGGTAAACGTATAAGTGCCTATAAAATTGAATTAACCACTAACCATGAAAAATACACTTCTATTTTAAATCAGCTAAAAAAAGAAAACGAAGATGCTATATCTAAAAATAAGATTTTATATGCACGTTACAAATACGATATGCTTCAAGTACAAAAATATAAAACAGCTTTAGACAAACTATCTAAAGAAGATAAAAACACTATAATCTTTAGCGATAAAATTTCCTCAAAATTAGAACATAAAAACAAACTAAATGGAATAACTCCATTAAAAGATTTACCATCTATTACAAATAACAATAATACCTACTTTATAATTGATAAAAATAACAATAAAGCAGTAAAAATAGGTGATGATATTACTCAAGGAAAAGTACCAGTATATTATTTAAAAACAAATGACACTAAAATTTCTATTCAAAAAAGCAATGAATTTGCTTTTTTATACGCACGCAAAGAACAAATTTCTAACACATCACAAAGGAAATTAAATGAACACCCAATTATACAAGAAGCTTATAGACAACGACAAACATCTATAACCGATAAAATCTCTAAAATAGCTGACCATATAGTAAATAATGATATAAAACAAACTCAAGCCAAATGGCAAGAAAACGAACAAACTACAGATAAAACAAAACTTGCTGAAAAGAAAATGTATAATGAATGGAGTTTATGATAAATATATAGTTTTTATTTTATGTTGTATTCTTTTCTTTTTCTGATAAATTGCTTGTACAGAAACATTATATATTTCACTTAGTTTTACAACGGAAATATTTAATACCTCTAAAGCTATTAATAACTCCCACTCATCTTTCTTTAAATATGATTTTATACTTTTTAAAAATAAGCTTTCTTCTATCTTTTGATATTGATTTTCTACTATAAGTTCCTTATCTAATAATGAAATTTCATTTTTATTCTTTGTATATATCCTTTTTCTTATATGTATCATTTCATGATTAAGGCTAGTATTAATATAATTAATTAAACCACCTTCTGTAAATTTATCTAAAGAAATTTTTAATAAGAGTTCAAATAGAAATAATAATAAATCTTGGTATATATCTTCAGCATTTTCTCTATCTATTTGATAACTTAATTTCCATAACTTAGCATTAAACCTCTTAATTAAACATTTTTGAGCATTAATGTCTCCTTTTAAACTTTTTTTTATAATATCTTTTAATAATGGTTGTTTAATATTCATGATTTTATCCTTTTATTTATTAAAAAGAATTAAAATTATAAAATTTAAACATAAAAACCAAAATATATATCAAAAAGTTTTAACAACATTAACAAAAATGTATAATAAAAGAGTACATATAAATAATATGTACTCTTCTATTATTAAAACATTATGATTTAAAGAAACTAATCTCTAATTTAAAAGAAAATGATAAGTAAAAATTAATATCTATGTTTAATATATATATTTTTTTACCATTATCAAATTCTTTTAATAAATTAAATTTAAATTTTTTATTCAACATAACGAGGACAAATAAAACGTACTTCTGTTACACCACCATTAGGGTATACATCGCTTAATGGTCTTTGTAAATGCTGTTTTGTATGTGCTGCATAACAAATACCATATACAGGATCTATTTTAGAAATTATTGCTGAATGATACCATCCATCATGTTCTTCACTATAAAATTGAATAATATCACCAACAGTAACCTCATTACTATCCCATTTCATTACAGCAATAGATAATCCATCTTCTGTATCATTAGCAGATGTATTTGTCATATATTCAGCAAAATCATCTACAAAAGTCCATGATCTTGTTGTAGCTCCTGGTACAAAAGATACATTCCAGTTTGGATTTCTTGGAATACCCGCATAATTCCAACATTGAGAAACAAAATTTGTACAATCATTACCATCAAAATGAGGAAAAAGCTTATTATAATTTCCACTTTCTTCATCCCAATATTTTTGTGCATATTCTACAGCTTTTTGTCTATTTAACACTATAGTCATGATAAAACCTCCTAAAAATTTTTAGATAGTAGCTACATTATCTTTTCATATACTAATAAGAAGTTTTCCACTTTATTTTAAATATCAAAAGGTGTTTATTATGAAAAAAATTTTTATTACTTTTCTTCTATTAAGTATTATTATCTTTTCTTATAATAATATTTGGCAAACATACAGAACATATATTTCTGTTCATCAAAATTTTCAATCATATTTACCAACAAATGAAATTGAAACAATTATGAATAAAACCATTCAAGGAAAAGAGCCTTTTAATAAAATCATTCAACAACACATGAGCAAACAAGTATATAATTCATTAAGTTTAAATCAAAACATAAATAATAAAGTTCGTATCATAAATCAAATATCAGATACAAACAATCCTAATATTGTTTATATAAATTTTTTTACATTTACCAAAAACTCATTAGGTTATATTGTTTATATAAATCAAATTATGACTATAAAAAAACATGACCAATGGTATTTAATAGAAAATCTATCTTCTCATCAAGTTAACGATCAGTGGTATTATAAAGTAGGTGATGCTATATACTTTAGTTATATTGCTTGGTAAATAATATAAATAAAAAGACAGTGGATACCCACTGCCTTTTTATTTATCACCTAGAAAGAACTCTTTCTTTTGACTTTGTCTTTTCAGTATTAAACTTCATTTTAATCTTTTGTTTAGGCACTTTTTTTTGAATTATTTTTTCACTCAATTTTTCATCTTTTATTTCCCTATCCTTAACATTCTCTCTAACAAGATTTTTCTGTATTATACGCGTTTCTATATAACTCATTGCTTTTTCAGCATCAGCAGCTGCTCTATAAATCTCATTAGGGTCATTTTTTATTACTTGTGCCCAACTTTGAAGATAGGCTGCATGATTTTCATAATGCTTTTCATCAAAATTAACATTATAACGTTGTTGAAGAAACATTGATGTAAGTTCTGCTCGAAGTTCTTCCTTTGCATAAATTTCATTTCCAAAGCCATCATTATTTTTTAAAGTTTCACGATTAAGACGTCCTTCCGCACCTGTAGAATGTGCTATTTCATGAGCTACCGTTGCATAAAAATTATCTAAGGTTTTAAACTTTTCTCTAGGGATAACATGTATCTCATCTTTACTAGATGAATAATAATTTCTACTTAGTTCATCAAAAAAGATTTTAGCTTCACTGTTTTTAATCATATTTTCCATGTTTCTATTTTTATCTTCTTGTTTAATAACAGGTAACTGTTCTTTTTCAATACCTTCAATCTGGTCGCCATTAAAGACAACATAAGATTTAACGATTGGATGCTCTAATACAACTTGTTTTTTCTTTCTTTCTCCCGTATCTGGATTTACTTCATAAACAGGTTCTTTTTTACCTGTTTTTGGATTTAATTCCATTACATCTTGTGTATATTGCCAATATTCTATATGTGTACCTTTTGCACCTTTTTTAACACGTCCTCCTGCCATTTCTGCCTGCTTAAATGTAGCCCATCTACTGTCTTTAAATCCATTAACTCTAGCTGCCACTGCAAGTTGCATAGCATTTATACCTTTATAATATTTATCCTCACCTTTTATTGCTTTTAAAAGATTTCTAGGCTGTTTACCATAGTGTCCACTATCCCAAAAGAAAGGTTTTCCACTTTCAATGTCTTTTACTACATTGTCAACTAATTCTTTTCTTTGATTTTGTATTTTCTTTGGAAGTGCCATTATTTTTACCTCTTAGCATTATCTTCTTCAGTTTCATTTTCTAACTCTTCGATTTCTTCAGCAGTTAAAACGTCTTCATCAGCATCCATACCACCGTATTTTTTATAATCTGGATTTCCTTCAATCATTTTTCTGAGATTTTTTTTCATTATCAAATTCTTTTCTCCTAAAACAGTTTTTATATCTTTTATATTATAATAATTTTTATCAAAAGGATTTTCAAAATATAATTCTATATGTTTTGCTATATAAACTGCATAGTAATTGTAATCTACATAATCTTTTGATAACAAAATACTTTTTATTTTTTTATCAAATTCATTTTTTGTAAATACTTTTTCCATAATTTTCTTTCTTGTAAGTTTTAAAAGCAAAAAACCTTAAGTAAGACCATACTCAAGGTTTTTTGCTTTTATTTAACTGTTGTGTTTGTACTTCAATTATAACATATTTTAAGCAAAATATAGTAACTAATGTATATCATTTAAAATGTTTCACGTGGAATAATATATATTATATTATATATATAATTATATAAATAGTATTATATATATATAATTATATTATTATTGTAATATAATACAATGTGAAATAGAAAAACATGATATCACTGTAAGGAATTTTGCTTTTTATAGTATTAGGTTTTAATTTAAAGTTTTGGTATAATATAAGATAAAGGAGTGAATATCATGGAAAATTTCAATAGATTAAATGACTTATACTTTAAAAAATTATTAGGTGATAAGAATAGAAAAAATTTGACACTTAGTTTCTTAAATGCCATTTTAAATAAAGATGAACAAGAATATTTTACAGATATAACCTTTTTAGATAAAGATAATGAGCCATTAACATTAGATGGAAAATTATCTAAATTAGATATTAGAGCGGACTTAAACGACGGTACACAAGTAGATATAGAAGTTCAAGTTTGTCCATTTATTTTAATGGCACAGCGTTCTCTATATTATTGGTCGAAAATGTATTCAGAACAACTAGAAAAGGGTGCTGAATATGCAAAATTACAAAAAGCTATCACTATAAATTTATTGGCATTTAACTATTTAAAAGATGAGCAAGACTGGCATAATATCTATAACCTATTAAATGTGAAATCGCACAATAAACTTACAGACCATATAGAAATACATTTCTTAGAATTACCAAAATTTACTTTAAAGGACATGAGAAAAATAAGAACATCTGAAGCATGGCTTGCTTATTTTTCAGGAAGATACACTAAAAAAGAATTGGAGGAAATAGCAATGACAACTCCAGCAATTAAAGAAGCTGTAGAATTTGAAGATACTTTTTTACAGGATAAAATAGAACGTAGAGCATATGAACAAAGAGAAAAAGCAATCAGAGATTATTATTCATATATGAGTGCATTTAAAGAAGAAGGGCTAGAGCAGGGATTACAACAGGGATTACAACAGGGATTGCAACAGGGATTACAACAGGGATTACAACAGGGATTGCAACAGGGATTGCAACAAGGTGAAAATATTAAGGCGATAAAAATTGCAACTAAAATGTTAAATCGTGGAGATAATATAGAAGATATAGCAGATATAACAGAATTAAGTATTGAAGAGATAAATAAATTAAAAACCAAAATTTAAAAATATGATAATGTATATAAATTGAACTGCACCAAAGAAAGTTACATATAAAAATAACTTTTTTGATGCAGTTTTTTATCACTACCGAAAAAGAACCCTTTTTTTTATTTTGCTTTTTCAGTATTAAATGTAATTTTTTGTTTAGACATCTTTTTTTGAATTATCTTTTTATTCGATTTTTTTATGTTTCATGTTAAATTATATATATTATACTATATATATAATTATATACATAGTATAATATATATATAATGATATAATATACATTATATAAAAAATGTTTAATAATAGATTTTTTGTTATAATATAGTTATATATGGTATAAAAAGGTTTACCTTTTGACACTGTAAGACTTTATGCTTAATTTATGTATCAAAAAATATTTTGTTAAACCTTTTGACACGTCATTTTATTTTTCAACCTTTTGGTATATAATATATATGGTGATTGTATGAGTAACATAGAAATTTTTGGTTACGCGCGAGTAAGTAGTAAAGATCAAAATTTGAATAGACAAATAGATGAATTAAAAAAATATGTTAAAAATGAAGAAAACATATTGTTTGACGAACAAAGTGGAAAAGATTTAGAACGACCAGGATATAAAACTTTATGTTTGCGATTAAGAAAAGATGATATTTTATATATAACAGAGTTAGATCGTTTAGGTAGAAATAAAAATGATATAAAAGAAGCATTGACTTATTTTAAGAAAAAAGGTGTAATTATTCGTATATTAGATATTCCGACAACTTTAATGGATTTTAAAGGGTTTGGTAATATGCAAAAAACCATAATGGATATGGTGAATAGTATTTTAATAGAAGTATTAAGCACTCAAGCTCAACAAGAAAGAGAAAAAATAAAAAAACGTCAAAAAGAAGGTATTGAAGCTGCCAGACTAAGAGGTAAACATTTAGGTAGACCTAAAATGGATTATCCCAAAGATTGGTATAAGTTTTATAGTGAATGGAAAGCAGGAGAAAGAACTGCTGTTAGTGTGTTTAAGTATTTTGGTATGTCAAAAAATACTTTTTATAGAATGGTAAAAAACTATGAAAAGCATTTTGATATAAAAAAAGGAGATAATTAATATGTCAACAATTAAAGAAATAAAAAAAATAGGAAAAAGTAGAAATCTTGTTTTTGCTAAGAATTTGAAGAAAGCTGATATGATACATCTTATACAAACTGAAGAAGGTAATAATCCTTGTTATGGCAGATATTCATGTGAAAATGCAAAATGTTTGTGGATAACAGATTGTCAAAAATATTATTTAAAAAATAAAAGTGTAAAGGCTTGATATTAAAAATATCAAGCCTTTACACTTTTACGATATTTCATTTATTTTTTTAGAAAATTCAAAAATAAAATTCAATATAGATTTTCGTTGTTCCTTTGATAACGATAAATATATATTTAGAATTTCAATTTCTTGTTTATCAAGATTTAATTCATCTATTAGTTTATTTAATATAGGCTTTTGTTTATCAATGAACATAGCTCCTTTACCAGTTCTAAACCAATCTTCATTTACAGAGCAAATAGAACATATAGTTTTTATATGTCGTTCAGAAATTTTTCTTTTACTTACTTCAAGCATTGCTAAAGTAGATTGTCCGATGCCTAATAATTTAGCAAAATCTGCTTGAATCATATTTTTTTTTTCGCGTATTTCTTTTATTCTTTTTCCCATTAATGCTGAATCTTTTTCTTCTATCACTATTATCATCCTCCTACTAATATAGTATCAAAAATGAAATAAAAATCAATATTATTTTAATTTTTATATTGACTTTTATTTTAAATTTGATAATATAGACTTAAGGTATCAAATATGAAATTATATATATCTATAAAAATCACAAATGAAGTTAAAAAGGAGGGTGTTTTTATGGATGAAAGAGAAAAAATGTGTAGAGCATTAATATTAGAGATTAGAAAAGGTAGCAATAAAGATGTTAAATTAAAAAAAGAAGTTACTAGAGCTTTTGAAAAGGGGATATTATCTGAGTGTTCAAAAAAAGAATATAAGAAGTAGAAATTTAATATATATCTAAGATATTACATAATAAATAACTAAAATAGATTAGATATATATTTAAGGAGTTTGTTTATGAAAGATGAAGTTTCAAGGAATTATTTACCCCATGATGTAAATATAAGGATAAAAGCAGTAGAATTATATAGATTAACAAAAGACATAAAAACTATTTGTCAAAAATATAATATTTCAAGAGCATCACTTTTAAGGTGGAATCACAAGTTTGATGGAACTGTAGAATCTTTACTTAATAAATCACGACAAAAGCGTAAAGGTGTTTATAGTATAGAAGTGAGATTAGAAGCAGTTAATTTATATAGAAATAAGAAATTCTCGTTAAGGTCATTGTCCAGTATGTATGGATTTACAATGAATACACTTAGGAGATGGGATAAACTTTATGATGGAAGTATAGAGTCCTTAATGAACAAAGAAATATATTAATTCCTAACAGCATTAAAAATTTATTTTTTATTGTAGGAAAATTTTTAAAAATAAGAATAATATATCAAAATTTGTACAAGACAAATAAACATTGATATTGAACAAAAGTAAAAACTTCGAGAAGTGGCTAAACTTTACTCGAAGTTTTTTTATACTCATTTTTAGATTTTCGTGGGCAGTTAAAATATTTTTTGTATTTTGTATAATTTTATTTTTTTAGTGAATGAAGGAAAGTTTTGTAGTATTATAGAAGTATAGTATGTATACTTTAGTATTTCTAGATATTATTTTTGGAATGTATATAAAAGATGATAAGTATAGATAATATTTATATATATCTAAAAATAAAAAAAATTTAGGCTAATATAGAAATTGATGTGAGATATTTTGTAGCAAGAAGGTGTTAATATGTTAAAAAAGATAGTTATAACTATATTTATCAGTATTTTTTTTAGTTTAAATGTAGTATTGGCTTCACCAAAAGAAATTATATGTTTGTTAGATACAAGTGTATCTATGAAAGATAATGATCCTAACAGATTAGCACCAGATTGTGTGAGCATAATTTTAGATATAGCTTTAAGTGAAGATGAAGTGGGATTTGTATCATATAATGATAATGTTCAATGTGTAGAACCATTAGGTAGTGATAGAAATGAAATATTAAATTCAATAAATAGTGTTACATATGAAGGATATACTAATGCTGGAGCTGGTTTAGAAAAAGCTATATCTTTATTTTCAAATGAAGAAAATAAGGAAAGATATGTATTATTTATTACAGATGGAGAAATAATGCTTCCTAATGATGCAGATACATTAAATTCTATTTCATTATATGAAAAAACATTACAAGAAGCTACTAATAAAAATATAAAGATTATTACAGTGGCTATAGGTGGGAAACAAAATGCGCCAGATGTTAATGTTTATGGTAGTGATAAACAAAAAATATATGAATCTAATACAGCAAATGATTTATTACAAATTATTCGCCAAATTTTATATGATGATTTAGGTTTTCAAAAAATTTCAGTAAGCACAGGGATTATACAAAATAATAGTATTGATATAGATTTACCGATAAATGCTAATTTATTAAGAAATGTTAAGGTTTTAATAACATCAAATGGTTTATTAAATAATGTAGCTATTAATTATAATGCAAAAGATAGAATTTTATATAAGGGAAAACAATATGCTTTATTAGAGTTGATAAATCCTCAAAATAATAAATTAGCTTTAAACATGGATTTTAATTCATCAAATTATATAAATGTCGATTTATTGATAGAAATGGTAGCAAATATAAAGACTAATATAGAGTTATCATCAAAAGATACAGCAGCTGTGAAAATAATACCAGTAAGTAAAGATGATGAAACATTATATTTATTAAGAGATCCTTATTTTGAAAATAAGAATATTAGAATAGATATACAGGGAAATAGTATATTGAGTAAAGTTGAAAATGGTGAAATTTGTTTTACAATGCCAATTACTGAAGAACAAAATGATAATATAGAGGCTAATGTTCACTATGAAGATTTAGGTATAAATATGAAAGCTCCTAAGGTGTTGTTGCAAATGCCACAAAGAAATAATTATATATTTTATATAGTAAGCATAATAGTTGGAATATTTTTTATTGTTGTTATTTTGTTATGGAATAAAAAAAGTAGACGACCAGTAGATGATATTAAAACAATTAGTCCTTATGAATATGCTGGAAAACTAAAAATTTATATAACAAAATTAAAAGAAGATATAGATATTGCTCCTATGGAATATAATCTTTATCGTCGTTTTAGTAGAGAAGAAATTAGCTTGGCAGAAATTTTACATCAATGTGGTATAGAATTAAAACTTGAAGGTGCAGATAAAATAATATTTAGTCCGGGAGCTCAAAAGGCTTTAGTTTTGGCAAATAATTCTGATTGCACTATATTAAAAAATCGTGAATTATTAATAAAAAATTATAATACAATGATATATTATAACGAACGGTTTTATATTACTTTTGAAGATGAGTTTAGTGAAGCTATTTTAGAATACAGAAGCATTAAACCAAGTGAACGACAGTAAAAGCTGTTGCATTATAAATAATAAAAGGAGTGATTTTTGTGGCAATTATAAATCAAACTAATCGAACTGTACTAATGGAAGAAATTAATCCAGAGAAACTGGATATATTGACATTAGTTGGTGATGTAAAAGGTATTGACAGTTTAAGCGACGACAAAATCAAGGAAATTAATGATAATCTGCTTATTTCTAGTTTTGATAAGTTCCTTGAAAAATTTGACCCTACTATTTACAGTTACTATAATGCAAACAATCAAAAAGTTATGTACACACTTAAAAAGCCAGAAAGTATACCTAGTGAACTTTTACAAGAAATTCACCTTAATATGCACAATGATTTTTTGAAAATGTTGTTAACATTAGTAGAAACAAAACGTTCACAGGGTTTGCTAAATGTAGATTTTAAATTTGAAAAATTAACGAATTTGATATCTCCAGCTAAAGTAATGGAAGATATTCGTCAACTTAGAAAAGAGCTCAGATATATCTATTCTGAATATGCTCAACTTGAAGATGGCGATCCTAAAAAATTAGATTATGGTGATAAGTTAAATGTATTATTTGAAGAAGCAAGTGTAAATTACAATAATGTCATGGCAATGCTTCCTCTTGCAATAGAGGATATTAAAACAAGATTGCTTTTAGGCGTAGATAGTAACGGAAATAATAATACTGCATTGGCATTAGGTGTTTTAACTATGGGTGAAGACGGTGAACTTAAAATATTAGAAGCACCGAAACATGAAACACAGGCACTTATAAGTTTAGATGATAAAATTAATGAAGGGTTAATTGTTGCGATTGAAGATGATTATGAAGCTATTAATCAAAAAGATCATAATGATTATGTAAAGGCATTGGTAGCTCGTACTTTTTGCCCTCTTCCATCAACAATGGTATCAGCTATTGATACAGAAAAAGAAGTAGAAAATTATAATTCATATCTAGAATTTTATAAAACTGCAAAAGATGATTTTATAAAAGCAGTAAAACCTCTTATTGAGAAAATTTTGGGTATAAAGATGTTTTTTGACCAATATCCAGCAAAAATGAAGGGGATGAAGCCACAGTTACTTATTACTAATATTAGCAATGAATTGATAGCTAAAGCATCAAATATACCTAGATATATTACTTATCTAAATACTGTAAATGCTAAAAATGATTTTAATAATACAATATGGTATGCGATTTTCCCTAATGTATCACTTGATGCCAATAGTAAAATGAAACTTACACGTGAACGTTTTAAAGGTAATAAAATTGTTCAAAAAGAAGATGTAACCAGTGTCGAAGCTTTGGCTCGTATTTTAGATGTTATGAAGGATTATAGAATACAGACGTTTTTTAGCTATGAAACAGGAGATAAAACAACATTTAATGCTATGGCAACAGAAGGAATTGACCGTTTTGTTGCTCGTTGTAACTCTCTTATTGGTAAAACTTTCAGTGAATTTGCAATTCCATGTGTGCCTAATTTGACAGTAATTCCAAAAGACAAATCTGGTGTTGTTTTGGATAAAAAAATGTTTCTGAATGATGCTAATTTAGCACAACTTTCTGATGCAAAAGAAGATATCATGAAATTATGGATTGATGGTGTGTATATTGGGGCTTCGTATGTTGCAGCTGGTCTTATGGCAGCTTGTCAGTGTCCAGAATATCTCAAAAAGAAATTCAAACGCAATGTAGATACAGAACTTCCTGGTGTTCGTTTTGATATAGAAGCTGGTGATAATTCACTTAGAGTAAGAACAACACTTGCTAAAGAAATAACAGGATTTACAAATTCTATAAAAGATGATATTAATCGTAAAAATTTTGGTTTTGTATTTTCTTCAGAAAATGCTGAATTTGAAGGTCAAAATATTACGGATATCATGGTATATAAAGCAAGAAATCTTCTATATGATCCTGAATATGGAGTATATGAGCCTATTTATAAAACACAGGTTACAACTTATATAGAGCGAATTTTACGCCATGCAACTGCTGATTTTAAACAGGACAATATTGTAAAATTCTTCTCAACTAATCCATCAAGTCAAAAAAGTCAATGGCTTTCCAAACGAGATAAAGTCAACGCTATTATCGGTGAAGGCGACGATATCAATTATCTCATTGATGAACAAAATGGAATATGTACTCTTGATATCACATTTAATGGTAATATCAAAAACTTGGAAATTGAAATTAATCGTTTGACATCAACTGCTCATGTTTAATGATTTTATGTATGTTTATTCTATTTAGTTTAATAGAGTAAAACTATTTAAAAATAAAAAGGAGGAATTTTATTATGGGGTTTAGACTACAGATAACTGGTGGTCCAGAAGAAATTCGTTTTGATGAACGAGCAATTCAAAAAGTAGAATTTAATTCAGATTCTCCGGATGATACAAACGCTAGAGCTACAGATATTGCATTAAGTGCAAAAGTTTGGGGCAAAATGTTATATTCTCTTGGAGCAAAAGATTCTGACCATACTTTAAACCTTGCAAAGTGGGCACAAGTTCCATCAGAAAAACCAGATTGTTACCGTAATGCACGAATTGATGTAGTAGCGGCAAGCCAAATGGTACGTCAATATACACTTCCAGATGCTTTTGTAATGGAGTATACAGAAGAACTTGATGACGAAACAGGTGTTGGTACTTTTTATTTGCATATAAAACAAAAGAAGGATCAAAATGCTATGGTAAAAGTAGACGGCGGATTTGGTGCAGAAGGTGAATAAGAAAGGACAGGTGATTTAAATGGCATTTAGAGTTCATGTTGAAGGACAAGAACCGTTTGATATTCCACCAGAATGTACAAAAAAAGTAAAATTCACAACGGATATTCCTCTTGATAGTAATGCTCGTACTAAAGATGTTGGAGCTACAATTATTATAGAAGGCAAAATTTTAGCAGCAACAGATGGTGATCCTGATGACAGTACACGTAAGATGGGATTATGGTCATTAATTCCAGCAGAAAAAGCTGATAGTTATAGAAAAGTTACGATTGAACTTACAGCAGCTGGTGTTATTGAACGTAAATATACTTTTCCAAATGCTTTCGTAGTAGATTATAAAGAATATTATGGCGATGTAAGTGGAAATGGAACATTTATATTAAAAATTAAACAGAAAAAAGATAAATTTGCTAATATAACCGTTGAGGGAGGATATCCTGCCTAAAACAAAAGGTGTATCCTAAAGGGTACACCTTTTTTATAAAGTGAAAAGGAGGTGCAGCTATGGCAAAACAAATGGCAGAACTTGGTAGTTTAAAAGTAGAATTTGCCCTTGAATACAGATATATTAAAAATCTTGTAATTGTGGACGAAGCAAATAATCATG